>ERZ778027.1214-NODE-1214-length-46261-cov-12.064494_pt1 | contig 46261 bp, 53 predicted proteins | sample MGYA00375757_ERZ778027 | MGnify/ENA primary metagenome ERZ778027 (study PRJEB29350, sample SAMN05389817) | bioreactor metagenome | isolation source: Ammonium sulfate bioreactor | place: South Africa: University of Cape Town | collected 2014-02-18 ...
AAATAAAAGTAGAACATAAATTGATCTCACTTTATGAACAATTGATCGATTATGATGAGGATGAGATGAAACTAATACAATACTTGATTTTCTTCTTTCCATTACTTTACAATTCTTTTGTTCATTCAATTCCAATATCTTATTCAAATGAGACTGTTCTTTCTTTTTTTTACATCAAAATAATAAGATGCAACATATACCACTTCGTCTGGCCATTCGCATACTTTTTCTTTTCTTTTTAAATTCATGATGAATTCTGATTATTTTTTATTTACAGGATGATTTATTCATAAGAAAAAATTTTAATCATTTTATAATATTGTCAAAAATATTATTTAATATCTCTTTCTGTTTAGAGCTTCGAATTTTCTTTCAATTCTGTTCTTTAAATCATCAACATTATTTGCTCTTGTTTTGTATGATGTAAAATGTTCAACAAGCTTTTTCTGATATATTAAAAAATTATTTTATTCAATCATACAAAGAAAAAAAAACTTAATCATAAGATTATTTTTCAAAAGCAGACCGTAACGAACCAAAAAAACAAAAATTGATAATTTCTCTGATTCTTGTTTGTCTAATCTTTTTATAATATTTATGTGATTTACTTTTGCCTTTTCTCCCACCAAACATCTATTATATCTTTTTGTTATCAGTAGATATCTTAAAATAGGGTGTGAGAGAGCGCATAGAAACTACCATAATCTGTGTTTTACGGGTATCATTAAGATGCGTTTATTGCTCTTTTTAAACATTGTGACTTTGATTTATGCGCAAACAGGTAATTTTCCGGATTGTAAATCAGGTCCACTGGCAAAATTTCCAATATGTGACCAGTCGCTTCCTTCTCGCCAACGGGCAGCTGATCTTGTCAGTCGAATGACAACAGCTGAAAAAATCAGTCAGATGGTAACAACAGCAGCAGCCATTCCTCGTCTTGGTCTACCAAAATATGAGTGGTGGTCTGAAGCACTTCATGGTATTGCTTATTCGCCTGGTGTTTCTTTTGGTGGTGATCTACCTTATGCCACTTCATTTGCAGCACCTCTCAATCTTGGTGCATCATTCAACATGCATTTGGTCTATCGTATGGGAACTATTATTGCTACTGAAGCACGGGCATTTAATAATGGAGGACGAGCAGGTTTGACCTTTTTCACACCAATGCTCAATATATTTCGTGATCCACGTTGGGGTCGTGGTCAAGAAACACCTGGTGAAGATCCATTTCTCACTTCACAGTATGCCTATGCATTAGTCAATGGTGTGCAAAATGGCGAAGATGAACGCTATTTGAAGATTGCTGCCAATTGTAAAGCTTATAATGCCTACGATCTTGAAGAGTGGAATGGTACTGATCGATTTCATTTCGATGCTCGTATTAATGATCAAGACTTTGTTGAAACCTATCTACCTCCATTTGAAAGCTGCATACGAGATGCTCGAGCAGCCAGTATTATGTGTAGTTACAATTCGATCAATGGTGTTCCAGCTTGTGCCAATAAGTTCATCATCGAAACACTTGCTCGGTAAAAGAAGAAATCTCATTTTCATCATCTTTATATGATGTTCATTTGTTTCACATAGACAATCATATCATCTCGATGGTTTTGTTGTCAGCGATTGTGGAGCCATTGCAAATATTATGAATGGTCATCATTACACATCAACTGTTCAAGATACAGTAGCTGTTGCATTACATGCCGGAACAGATCTCAATTGTGGTCAATTCTATTCACAACATGCTCAAGAAGCATTAGATAATAAAACAATTGTCGAAAATGATATTGATCAAGCACTTGAACGAAATTTTAATGTTCTTGTTCGACTCGGCTATTTTGATCCACCTGAACAACAAATCTATCGACAATTAAATAAGAACAATGTCAATACTCCTGAAGCTCAACAACTTGCCTTGGAAACTGCTCAAGAAGGAATTGTTCTACTTAAAAATCTTAACAATGCTTTACCATTGCATTTCGATCAACTACAAAATAAGAAAATTGCTTTGATCGGTCCAACAGCAAATGCTACTGTGCTTATGCAAAGCAATTACTATGGTAAAGCACCTTATCTTATAGATCCAATTACTGGTTTCAAATCGGTTACACAAGGTTTGATAGATATCTGAAATGTTCGATTGTGATAATCACTTTTCTTTGCAGGTAAATCCATCGATGTAGAATTTGCCTATGGTTGTGCAGTATCGGGCACCGATGAGAGTGGCTTTGCGGCAGCCATTGACTTGGCTCGTCAATCGGATGTCGTGATCTTCTTCGGTGGACTTGATCAATCAGTTGAAGCAGAAGGTCACGATCGTACAACAATTGATCTACCACAAATTCAATGGAATCTATTGAAACAACTTGAACAAGTTGTTCATTCACCGATTCATGTTGTTATGATGTCTGGCAATGGTGTAGATATTTCTTACATTCGTGATTCATCTCTCTATGGTAGTCTAATCTGGATGGGTTATGCAGGACAAGCCGGCGGTTTAGCCATCGCTAAGATTATATTTGGTCAATATAATCCTGCTGGCCGATTACCAATGACCATCTATCCTGCTACATATGTCAATTTAGTGAGTATGTTTGACATGCGAATGCGACCTTCAATCACGAATCCTGGTCGAACATATAAATTTTACACTGGTCAAGCAGTCTATGAATTTGGTACTGGACTTTCCTACACTACTTTCGTCTATTCATGGAGCAATAATACAATGATATCTTCTTATTTAATTCAATCATTAATAAAAGATAATGACGATGAAAAACATTTTGTTATAGGTAGTCTACGTGTCAATGTGACCAATACAGGTTTAATGGCTGGTGACGATGTTGTTTTGGCCTTTATCAAACCACCACAAACTCTTCGAAATGATCAAACACCACCAATTAAACAACTCATTGGCTTTGAACGTGTCCATTTGAACGTTAATGAAACTACTCAAGTATTTTTTTCATTACAAATCAGTACTTTTCTCACAGTTGCTCATGATGGTTCAAAATGGTTATATCCCGGATCATATCGTATTATCATTGGCCAACAATTGATACATACTATTGAATTGCATGGTAAACCGACTTCTTGGTCTTAAATTTGAACAAAAAAATTAATTTTTTGTTGATACCATGATCAACAAGTATTTCACTACGTAATAGTTGACTGAATTGTTGTTCTGCTAGATGTGCTTGAATAAATAATAATTTGTATTATTTTCCAGTAACACAAGTATTTAATTTCTCCCCATGTGATGAAAACCGTCCAAAAACCACCAGTTAACTGGGCACTTAACCGTTTCAGTTTTCGAGTTTGGATTTAATTAAAGATGGCCCTATGAAAAATAGCCATTAGTTGTGTTCGAACCTATAACTATGAGTTCCAAAAATTTTTGTAAAACATGTTCGAACACGTTTCAAGCCAATTTTTTTGATGAAAACAAACATTATTATCTGATTTCCTAACGAAATATTCGAAAAATCAGTAAAAAGAATGGCGTAAAATGAAAAACCGATTTTAACCGACGGTTTTAATGAAAAATCAAGAACATGGATCCTCACCCTCAATCACAGGAGTCATTTTTTTTATTTCTATACGAAGATAATAAAAGTTACTGTCTAACACTCATATTATCTTTATCAAAGTTAAATATTGATTACACATTATTTGTAGGAGTAAGCCACTCATATAATCAAAAGAGATTCATTTTTTCCTTCTTCTGCTTGTGTATCAATATATGATCGATATCAAACTTCGAATCAGAAGAATTGTATTGAATTTAAAATTAATCAATATTAATTACCTAGGTTATCTTGGCAAAAGAATACAGCGACCTCTGGATTCGATTGATTCGAGTCCATATTATATTTCATAATGAATCGAATGGAAACCGAAATATTACAAAATTCTTCTTTTGATTTTCTGCTCGTTTGATTGTAACTTATGCCACGTAAAACCAATCAAATACCTCGAGTATTATCCATTCAAAGTCATGTTGTCCACGGATTTGTTGGGAATAAATGTGCTACTTATATCCTACAGGTTTTTTCCACAATCTCAAAATCACTTTCAAAATTCTAAATCAAATCATTTAGCTCTGTGGATTTGAAGTTGATGCTATCAATTCCGTTCATTTTTCCAATCATACAGGTATAACAATTGACCTATTGATCATTATTTACTAGTAGTATAGTCATTCTTGTTAGGCTATAAAGTGGTCAAAGGTACTCGATTGAGTCCTGATGAACTGCGAGCAGTTTTCGATGGTTTATTAGCGAATGAACTGTTCGAATATGATTATATTCTTACTGGTTATATGGGTTCTGGTGAATTACTGAAAGTTATTGCTGAATATGTACGTTTAATCAAATCGAAATTTCCACATGTTAAATATTGTAACTATATTTTCTCTTTTTATTTGCATTCGTTGATTGATTTCATTTGTTTGACAGTATGTGATCCTGTGATTGGTGATAATGGTAAACTGGTAATAAATTAGTTTATCGATCTAGATATTTGATTCTATATGAAATTGTTTAGTATGTCGATCAATCGTGTGTTGACGTATACAAAAATGTTATTCTCCCTCTAGCAGATATAATCACGCCAAATGATTTCGAAGTCGAGTAGATATTTCCGATTGTTCTCATTTGATTTTCTGAAAATGTCGATTTATCTGCAGAACATTGATTGGCAAACCAATAGCTTCGAATAATCAACAACAAATACTTCATCAATCATTACAAACTCTACATGAAATGGGTCCATCTCATATAATTATATCGAGTATTTCAGCAGCCAAAATCGGAGGCACACCGAATATGTTACAAATGCATGCGAGCTCAAAAACATCCGATAATCATTATCAAACATTTCGAATCGATTTTCCTTACCTCAAAGGCTGTTTTACCGGTACTGGAGATACATTTTCTGCGCTTATTCTCGTTTGGTATCACAAAGAAAATAATCTTATCGTAATTTTAACTTTTCATCGTTTGTTTTCTTCTTCTAATCATTTGCTTTTTCTTCTTGCAGTCAGCTTGTGAGAAAGCCATCTCAATCATCCATCAAATTCTTTTAAAAACAATAGAATTCAATGAATCTCTGAACACTGCGAATACATGTGGTAATGAATTGAGTTTAATCGAAAGTAAGACAGTCATTGAAGCGGCTGAAACACTTTTCCATGCAGTTTTGATCAATGAAGATTCTAATTAAAAATTTTATTCGATTTTTCATAGCCAAAGAAAAAAAACAACACATCGATATGAGAATTAGGCATTTTTCTTCGTCTTCTTTTGTAGATGTTTCCACGACGTGTTCTTTGTGGAATACAACCATCGAGTGTTCCACATATTGGCAACTATCTAGGAGCGGTTAAAAAATGGATTGATTTGCAGAATAGTGGCGATAATTTAATTGTGATGTTAGCTGATTTACATGCTATAACCGTTCCGCGTGAACCAGAAATATTCAGGTAGATATTCGAAAGTTATATTCGAATGAGATTTTATTGTGATTTCGTAGGAAATCAGTCTTAGAAACAGCAGCTTCTTTAATCGCGTGTGGTGTCGATCCAAAACGTAGCATTATCTATCGACAATCACAAGTAAATAGGATCAATACAAAGATATTGCTGAGAGAAAAATAAAATTCCATTTAAGCTTCCTCATCATACTCAACTCGCTTGGTTACTTGGCACATTGACAACTGTTCAAAAAGTGGGTCATATTCCCACATATAAAGTAAACAATGAATTTCGTGTTTTCATCGTAGAAAATGAATTTATTTTCTAGTCTAAAGTTAAAGATGAAACATCAATACCGTTAGGTCTTTTTCTCTATCCAGTCTTGCAAGCAGCTGATATTTTAATTTTTAAAACAACTCATTTGCCCATCGGTGAAGATCAAATTCCTCATTTACAACTTTGCACGTATATGATCGAGAAATTCTATCATTTTTATAAACAAAATATCTTTCCTGTTCCTGAAATGTTAGGCAGTATGTATTTCCTTTGCTCTTCATCTTCATTGATTCTCTTTTCGTAGCCGAAACGAATCGTATTCGTAGTCTTCGTCGTCCTGAACAGAAAATGTCGAAATCTGATTTCGAAGAACGTTCGCGAATTGATATTATGGACGATGAAAATACCATTCGAGATCATGTGATGAAAGCTTTAACAGACTTCAATTCTCAGGTTACTTATGATCGTAATGAACGGCCGGGTGTATCGAATTTAGTTGACATCTATTCGGGTATAACAAATCAATCGGTTGAGACGATTGTTGCTGAAGCTCAACGAGATCAATTGAATACGGGCGCATTTAAAAAACGTCTTGCACAAATTGTGATCGAACATTTTCGTCCGAAACGTTCGGAATATTTGAAATTAATGAATGATCGTTCGTATCTTTTGAGTATTCTCGATGATGGACGTGACCGAGCTTGTGAAATAGCTGATAAAACTCTCAACGAAGTCAAACAGATCATGGGTTTTAATTAGGCTTTTTGTGTTTTGTTTTCTAGATAAAAAAAAAGACATGAACGCTTTCGAAACTGAATTAGGCGTGCAACCTGAAATAGCTCGAGCTGTCGATGAAATGGGCTGGCTATTGCCAACTGATGTTCAGGGCGAAGCTATACCAATGATTCTTGGTGGTGGCGATGTTCTTATGGTGATTTGACATTTTTCAGGCATTGATAGATCATTTTTTTCTTTCGAGAAAATTTTAGGCAGCTGAGACTGGCAGTGGAAAGACCGGTGCTTTTTGTTTGCCAATTTTACAAATTGTTCATGAAACTCTACGAGATATTCAAGAAGGTGGCAAAGGACCGCGAGCAGGAAAATCTGCCAATGTTAGTAGTACATCAAATGAAGTACAATTGAGTTTTTTCGATCGTTCACATGGTCTTGCGATTGATGCTGATGGTTTGACATGTCAAAGTCGAGATCAACGATTGTGGAATGGTGCTCGATCGACAAAAGGAGTCAAAGGCAAAGGTCTGCTGTGCATTCACAGTCTACTTGTTTTTTTTTCTACGAAGTTTGTCTTAGGTCGATATTATTTTGAGGCGACTCAAACTGATGCCAATGGTATCACTCGTATTGGTTGGTCAATAGCTGGAGGACAGCTCGATCTTGGAACAGATAATCAAGGTTTTGGATATGGTGGTACTGGTAAAAAGTCATATGCTCGACAATTCGATGATTATGGCGAAACATACGGTATCGATGATGTCGTGGGAAGTTTACTCGATCTTGATCAAATGCAAATTCGTTATTTCAAAAATGGTTTGTTCTCGAATGTGTATTTTTAGTTTGATTTCGAATGTTTTCTAATTATTTTACAGGAAAAGATCTTGGCCATGCATTTGACATCCCTCGACAATTACAAGAGAGCGTCTTTTTCGCTCATGTTTGTCTCAAATCATGCGATGTTCACGTTAATTTCGGTGCTCAACCATTTAAATTTACACCAGTACGTCTTTTTTTCTCCTTCCTTTCGATACAAATCTATATTTAATCAATATAGAACGGTGCTGTACCAATCGTCAATGCACCAAAAGAATGTCTCGTTGAATCTCAAGTAAAAGGTCTTGGAAGTAGTACTACAGCCAAACAACGTCCTTCCAATGCTCCATTAGCCATCATCATGGAGGTAAAATAAAATTCTCTTGCAAGAAAAAAATACGTATGTTTCTCTGTCGTAGCCATCTCGAGAATTAGCTCAGCAAACGTCCGATCAAATTAAATCATTTCAAAAATATTTAGACAATCCTCGTGTTCGGTAGGGTTGTTCAAGAAAAATTTCTTCGAAATACGAACGAATTGAAATTCTAGAGAATTGGTTATTATTGGAGGTGTATCTGTTGGTGATCAAACACGTGTTTTACGGCAAGGTGTCGATATAATCGTTGCAACACCTGGCCGTCTTGAAGAACTCATCGGTAGTGGAGAAATCGATCTGACTCATATGCGATTTTTTATTCTTGATGAAGCCGTAAAAAACAAAACAATCGCCCAAAAAACTATGATTATTCTATATTTGTCTTTGTTAGGACGGTCTTTTAAGTCAAGGCTATAAAGATTTAATCATGAAATTGCATCAACGAATGCCAAAAGTAACATTAGATGGCAAACGTTTACAAATGATCGTTTGTTCGGCAACATTGCATAATCTCGAAGTGAAAAAACTAGCCGACTCAGTTATGCATTTTCCCACATGGGTCGATCTTAAAGGACAAGATGCTGTACCTGAAACTGTTCACCATGTGGTACGATGAACCGCTTATCTATAATTTAATTTCACAAATGTTTTTAGATTTGTACAGTCGATCCAAAAAAGAATACACTCTGGCGTGGATTAAGAAATCATATTAAAACAGATGATATTCATTTAAATGATCAATTGAACTATCACAGTGATTCCAAAGGTAATCAAATATGTCATCCTATTTCTTATTAAAATCATTGAATCTTTTACATCAGATATGCTATCCGAAGCTGTTAAAATCCTCAAAGGTGAATATTGTTTAAAAGCCATCGAAAAATTCCAAATGGATCGTGCATTGATCTTCTGTCGAACAAAACTTGATTGCGATAATCTCGAACGATATTTTATCAAACAAGGCGGTGGTAAGATTTGCAGTGCGAGCCTTTGTATAAGAGAAAATGCAATGATATATTTGTAGGACCGAAGGCGAATAAACATCGTTTATCTTGCGTTTGTCTTCATTCGGATCGATCAGCCGATGAACGACAAAACAATCTACAACGATTTAAAAATGGTGAAGTCAGATTTTTAGTCTGTACGGATGTTGCTGCACGTGGTATCGACGTATCTGGATTACCGTTCGGTATGATAAATAAATAATAGCAATGAAAGGGTGAAAATATTTGTGATTTAGTTATTAATATGACATTGCCTGATGAAAAAGAAAGTTATATTCATCGAATTGGTCGTGTCGGTCGTGCAGAACGGTAGATGGTTATTTAGCTAAACTTCTTTGAATAATAAATTTCATTTTGAATTCAGAATGGGTTTAGCTATAAGTTTTGTCTCGACTGTTCCTGAAAAAGTCTGGTATCATACATGTCCAAGTCGAGGTAAAAACTGTCACAATACACAATTAATCGACCAGAACGGTTGTTGTAAATGGTACACGGAAATGACTTATCTCTCAGACATTGAAGAACATCTTGGTATGTGAAATTCTCTCGTCGTTTGTTTGTGCTCATAGACTTTTTTTGTTCTATTTGTATATAGGCGTGACTATTTCTCAAACTGATGAGAAAATGGATATACCTGTTGATGAATTCGATGGCAAAGTGACCTATGGTGAAAAACGAAAACAAGAAAGTATGAAAATATTTTCTAATTTGATTCGTTCGTTTTCAAATTTCATTTATTTTAGCTCCAATTTCGAAAGATCATGTTAATACACTAGCTCCAACTGTTCAAGAACTAGTCGAATTAGAAAAACGCGTTCAATCATCTTTCTATACTCTACGAAATAGTGCCAAACTTATTGGCAATTCATAGATTTTACTGCTTTTAGTCGTCTTTTTCTTTTATATTTGTTATTCATTTTCCGGTTGTTGTTTCTCAATTATATTCGAATAAACTAGAACATCTAATTTGACGTATCTTCTGTTTGTTTATATAATCGATAGACAGCAAATATTTAACTAGTTAACTAATGAGTCTATTTGCATGAGAAAGAAAAATATCGTTTAAGAAAAAAATGTTATTTTTGTTTATTGCATGAGTTAATGTTTCGAATATTTACGCATTTTTGTGATTGATTTTGAATCAGGTGAAAATTGAGTATTCGTTTGTGTGCGTTGTTTCGAAGCTAAATAGAGCGCACGAGCTTGATCATTATCGACATTTCTACATGAATGATAATCGCATTCATCATCATCATCATCATCATCATTATCATTATTTTTTGAATCATTGACCTGAGGAACAAAACTATGTGTTACCATTTGTCCTGGACTACGACTAGTTTCAGTTCTCTATAAGGAAGAAAAACGGAATAAATTCATTGTCATTGAAATGCTCAAATGAGAACAAACTCGATTGTTTGTACTTGGAATAATAACTGCATGAGGCGACGATGAAGCATGATAATAATAATTATCTTTAGCTTGAATTCGTTTCAATTCACCATACTGATCACCTGCGCGAATACAATCGTAGATTTTATCCACATCATCGTAGATTTCATCTTCGGACGTATAATCATACTGTGAATGACGTTTTTGTCTATCGGTTTTGAGTTTCGCATAGGCACCCGAACGTCGCATTTGTGTTTGATCTTTGCCGGTTGAATTTTTCTGTCGAAGTGTTTCGATACTATCACGGTAGCGCAAAGGTGATGGTGCTGATGACATTGATTCGTCGGCTGAATGTAAATATTCATTTGAATGATGAAATTTAGCTCGAGACTCATCATCGGAATGATCGAGAAATGATTCGGATTGTGAACGTTTTTTGTACAAAGGTTGTCGTCGTCGATTGACCGGATTTGATAATTGTAAAGGCGAATGTACGAGTGAGATATGAGTTAGATATCGATCGATTAATTGCGAACAATTGATCATTAATTCGCGGAATTCTTGTGTTTGTAAGATTTCATTCATGTTTATACAAGGTTGAATTTCGATATCTGCATTTATTGAGAGGGGAAAAACGACACAAGAAGACGAAGGAGACGAATGTTTCGTTGTTTTCGATGGTGGAATATTAATAGGACAAGCAAAGACAATGTCTTCGGTGTAGGACATGAGTAGACGAAATTTCGTAGGTGGCTCATGTCGATGAATACTGGCAGGTAGATAAGGATTGTCGAAAGTAATGGCACCGTCGAGATGACGAACTGAGATCGGTAATCGAAAACTTGAAACTAAATTTTTCAATTGAAATACTTCGGCGAGATCAACCTGAGACAATTCAAGATCGATTTTTGAACGGTAATTTGAGAAATTTAACGGACTAAACGATCCTGTTTCCGTAAGTGAAATAAAGAATATTTCGCCTTGTTCATTTTGACATTTTAAATACGGTTCAAGTTTAGTTGAAATTGATTTATTTCGAACGAATTCATTGAGTACAACAAAATTATCCGATGTTGTTGATGAGCGAGATTTTCTCGAAAAGAATCCTTTGGATTTATCTCGAAGCCAATTGACAGGCGACGCCAATGGCGATGACGACATTTGCGGCGATGATGGTTGCTCTTTTTCCGATGATCGAACATGTCGAGCGACGCATTCGCCCATAATAAACATCATTTCTCCTGCTTGTAGCATATGTACATCATCATTGAGAATAATCGAACTCCGTTGAACATCTAAATCCGATGACGAACTGTAACATGAATCATTGCTTGTCGTTGAATTTGATTCGGCGAAAATCTTCTGTGTAAATGCTTGACACGAACTACGAAGATAGAAACCATGTGGCCATTTCTCGATTCGATCTTCGACGTCTTGATTGTTTCCTGTGGTGAGAAGAAGATCGATTAGACGACGACAGGGCGTAGCGCCATGTCCACTCTCATTGAGCAATTCGAAAAAACATCGATATTCAATCGGTATTCGACAGAGTGAATTTGATGATGATGTCAAACGTTTTTCATTTAAATTTTTGACTAAATTTCTCTGATAAAGTGTTTCATCATCATTGTTATTATCGTCATCATCATCATTATCATCTCGTTGTGAATTATTAAATTGATCTGTCGTTGTTGCTGCTGTGCCGGTTAATGAAGCAAGAGATTTCGAGAGTTTTCTCATATTACGAAATTTCACCGATGCTCTCGACGCCATTTTGCCTTGTTTGACTCCCAGAAGTGTCCGATACGGATACAGTCGACTGTCATTACCGTGAACATATTCGGCTAAGATCGAATTCAATTGTGCTGAACTAATCAATAACAATTGAGTATTCTTGCTCAAAAAATGTTTCAACGATCGTCCATGAGTATTCAATGCTGTTATATTAACAATGAATGGTAATTGATAATTCGCTTGAGTAAGAAATTGTTGTAATGTGTAGATATTTAGTGATTTATTTTTCGGAAAATAAACCGGATAATTATTCAACAGATTATGCATGTTGATGATAAATGATCATTATCCAACAGCGAAACAATGTTAAACGTGTATTTTTTTTGTTTATGTCGCCGTCCAAAAGCAAAACGAAGTGAAAAATGTGTGCATAGGTTACATTACTTTTTTTTTTTATTTTTCTTTACTCATACTTATGCATACACCTACGAATTTTGACGTCATCTCGCTTCTTTTTTTCTTCGTTTTTCTCTTTGTATTTGAGTATTCAGCTCAAGATATACCAATCAATATCCTCATGTGACCAGAGAAAAAGAAATAACGACAGTATATACAAGTCCTATCTCTAATATTATATATATACTTCGTGTGTATAGGTAAAGCGCGATGCAAAAATAAACGGTTATATACGTATATAACATCGCGTGTATCGATTGAATTTATTTTTCTTTCGATTGATGTCAAAAAATACGTTTTTAATAAATATATTTGAATAATTTTGAAAAAAAAAATAAGAACGTTTATAAATTATTGATCACGTACGACAAAAAGAAAAGAAGAAAAATTGAGTCTTATCTTGAATAAATGAGGTTTCATAAAAAGCGTTAGACGACATCAACAAGCAAATGAATGAATGAATTTATTTTTGGTAAGTTACTTGAATTGATGGTAATGTTAAACAAAGTTCATCACCTTTTTTCACACTTAACTCAATGATGATTCTGTAATCTAATTCACATTGAATTGTTTGAGTTGTTCCAACTGAATTCGATGCGTACGATGCTTGCAGAGGATAATTTGGTAATTGTAAATTAGCTTCGCCCGACCATTCACGTTGTGGTAACATCGTTAACACATCGAATAGCCATTCTTTGCCGTCTAATTGTAAATGATTGTGATCATTATGTATACGATAGATTTGCATGAGACGAACAGTTATCGAACGAACGAAACGTTGTTGAGGATTGGTGTAATTGATTCGAACTGAAATTGGTTCACCGGCTCGATAGAAACTTTGTGGCAAATATCCGTATAATTGAATATCGTTTTTGCTGATAACACTTGTGTTGATTTCGACGTCGAGCATCGGATGAGGAATGAGACCACGCGAGCTAAGTGTGATGGGTATTTGATAACGATATCGACTCGATGATAGACTTAATTCTAATGTATAAACAACTGTCGGTGTTCGAGAATTGGATAATGATGGTGGTAGATTTTCTGGAATATTTAATTGAAATGTACCGTTTAATTCCGGTGGAGGAAGTATTACTTCAAGAGAATTTGTATCCGATGACGTCGGTAGTGACGATGTTGGTGACAGTGGAGATTTATGCATTGTAACCACACAACGAAGTCGACAGAGATTTACTTTATGTGTCGAATGTCCATCGCTATCGGCAGCCGAATCGACTTCGGCTGAATAAGTTGCATCTCCGACTAATTCAATGATAATTGCACTACGTAACGAACGTTTATGAACGATTTCTGCGGGTGTTTGATCGTTGATATTATGCATGTGATGATGAACGAGTGACGTTGGAATTTTAACTGTGCCCATTAAACGATCACCAGTAAAATAAAAACCATCACTATTACTTGTTGTGATATGAATTTGTTTGGTTGTTGAATTTTGTCGGCTAAGAGGCCAACGAGATGGTGACGCAGGTGCGCTATAACTATTTGTTGTATTACCCATTGCATAGATCAATGTCAATCGGCATAGTAAATAAGAAGTATTATCCCAGGAGAACGATTTGTTTTCGAATTCTAACTATGTTTACTTGCTTCTTTTTTTTACTAGAAAATGACAATAAGAAAAATAATCAAGAGAAACAGCTACGAGCTATAATCGTAAATGCTTTTAGAGATTCCATTACTTGAATACATACCACACAGTTTTCTCTTTTTCTCTCTCTCTCTCTATCTCTGTTTCTCTTCTTCATTCTTTTCTTATTCTAACAGATTCGTCATTATATCTAATCTACTAGATCGTATATCAAGATCGATGAAGATGAAGAAAGATCGAGTCTATATGAGAAGACATTCAACAGGAAGTACTGAGAGTATAAAGGAAAGAATCTTTCTTTTTGTTGCTTCCTGACTTTTATTTTTTCCTTGTTTTTTTCACGAAAAAAAGAAAGAGAGAGAAAGAAATCATTTGAGATCGGTCCTATTGAGAAAACAATGAATAGATCTTGCATGTTTTCAGCTCGTTGTTTCGCTTGTCTAATCGATTATATTCATTGATACGAATATTCCGAGAAAATAAACAATTGATTTGTTTAGGAAGAAAATTCGATTATTATATTCATTCGGACAATGAAAATCATCGATCGAACGGCTAACAAAGATAATTGTCTATTGTGTTTGTTAACATGATCAGACTTGAAGAATGAACGTCTCTTCAATTACAAAAGCGAAGAAGAAATCCGAACAAATTCGACTTTGTTATTTTATATTTTAGATCAAATGAAATTTCTTTTGATATTGGTGCTTGTTATCAGTGTACTGCCTTTATTAACAACAACAATTCGTTGTTATAAATGCGATGCATCAACTGAATGTAAAATAATAACAAAAGGTTCATCAATAAGATCGGACGAGGATTTTTCGGACGACGTTGAAATTGTTGATTGTGAATATAATTGTTGGAAATCAATTTCACTTGGTAGTAGAATTAATTCTCTCATCGAATTTTGCAATTCAATGTATTTGCTTTTATATTTTCCTAGGCAATGTCTATCGTGGTTGTGCAAGAAAACGTTGTGCTCTCTCGCATACAGTCGGGACATTTTCAAGTAGTGTTTGTTGTCAAACCGATTACTGTAATAGTTCAACGAGTGTATTTGCTCGTCGAAAATATGATTTAGCTTTGATTTTAACGATAATTTTATCAACATTAATGTTTTGATTTTTTAATTAATCAATATAGAAGAAAAATAATAAAATAAATTCGAAAGTATTATAGTAGATCAACGTCATGTCATGCAATACTCGAAAGAATTAAATAAAAGAAACTAAAGCTGATTACAGAGCAACTTATTAGACTAATTAGGAGACAAAGTGACCTTTTTCAAAACAGAGCCAAGCTAAATTTGATGTTTTTAATCAACTTTCAATATGCAATTGTTTGTCTTCATTTGATTTTAATGACACCTCATCATACATTTTTTGCTATGAAATTTTTATTGGTAATAAACTAAACCAATAATAGAAACAAACGAATATAATATGGAGTACTATATGGATATAGTCGTGAGAATAAAAAAAAACAGAAAAAGGACTAGTGTACTTTCGATTTTGTATTTATCAAAGTATGTTCTAATTTTTTTTCTCTCTATCTCTCTCTCGTGTTGTGTAGGACGAACAAATTCGAAGAGATATAAACCTAGTTGCTTTTAATCCTCTGAGAAAATCAAATTATGTTATTATTTAAACATGCATATATTCGATTAACACTGAATGAATAGGAGGTGACATAGATCTTATTAGATGTCGATATGCACTCGAATCAGAATCGTTGCTTCTTCGAGTTCAATAAGAAAAAGAAAAAAGAAAATTACAAATTTTACATACGACATATCCGATTTTGTACACGATGATTAATCTGCGTATATCGAAGGTCGATTTTTTTTCTTCGCTGTTTAATCGTTTATTTTACGAATAGAACGAAAAAGTACTATTCTCATCGATAGATTACATAAACGTGTGCAGTTTGCGATAAAGATAAAAGAACAAAAAAAAATGAAATAAAAGTACTTTTTTTCAGATAGAGTAGGACGCATCAATATGAGTGGAATTAACCAAATACCGGAATTTTTAACGGAACCATTGACACAATCGGATCCGGAAATGTATGAATTGATTCGAAAGGAAAAACAACGGCAGGTTCGTGGTTTGGAAATGATTGCATCGGAAAATTTTACATCGCGTGGTGTTCTCGAAGCTCTTGGTTCATGTTTAACGAATAAATACAGTGAAGTAAATTCTCGTTAAATTAATAGCCGAAAAACGACTTTTGTTTCTTCATTGATGAAATGTTTTTAAGGGTTATCCTGGCGTTCGTTATTATGGTGGAAATGAAATCATTGATCAAATTGAAACGTTAACTCAAAAACGTGCTTTAGCTGCATTCGGTCTCAATGAAAACGAATGGGGTGTTAATGTTCAACCATTATCCGGTTGTCCAGCTAATTTCGCTGTTTATTCAGCTTTACTTGAACCTCATAGTCGTATCATGGGTTTGGATTTACCTGATGGTGGACATTTAAGTCACGGTTATGCAACACCAACAAAGAAAATTTCATTTACAAGTGTTTATTTCGAAAATATGCCTTATAAAGTCAATCCTCAAACAGGTTTAATCGATTACGACGAATTAGCTCGTACAGCTAAGCTCTTTCGTCCGAAATTAATCGTTGCCGGTATTTCATGTTATTCGCGTAATCTCGAATACAATAAATTTCGTCAAGTCTGCGATGATGTCGGTGCTATTCTACTCGCTGATATGGCTCATGTTAGTGGTCTTGTTGCTGCGAAAGTTGTTGCTGATCCATTTGAATATTCGGATATTGTAACAACAACAACACATAAAAGTTTACGAGGACCACGAGCTGCAATGATTTTCTATCGTAAAGGTCCAAAACGGCCAGCTGTCGTTAATAAAGCCGATAATTCCTTACAAACATATGATTATGAAAGAAAAATCAATGAAGCTATTTTTCCTGGTTTACAAGGTAAAATCTAGTAGATGTTTAGATTTTATTTTTTGTTCATTCTCACGATTAGGTGGTCCACATAACAATGCTATTGCTGGAATCGGTGTTGCGTTGAAACAAGTTGCTACTGATGAATTCAAACAATATGCCAAACAAGTTATTCAAAATGCTCAACAACTCGTTAAAACACTTACCGAAAAAGGCTACACATTCGTTTCCGGCGGTACTGATACTCATTTAGCTCTACTTGATTTACGTCCATTAGGTCTTGACGGTGCTAAAGTCGAACGTGTTCTTGAAGTTGTTTCGATTGCTGTCAATAAAAACACATGTCCAGGTGATAAATCAGCATTGAAACCATCGGGTATTCGTTTCGGTACACCTGCATTAACAACACGTGGTTTGAAAGAAACTGATATTGTTCAAGTTGCAGCATTCATTGATCGTGCTATTCAAATAGCTTTAGCAATTAATGTTAAAGAACCCAATCAACTTCTCAAAGATTTCAAAGTCAATATGAAACTCGATGAACATGCAAAGAAAATCGATGAATTACGAGAAGAAATCGAAACATTTGCCGCTAAATATCCAATGCCTGGTTTCGAATCCGTTTAAAAGTCTTTTCAAGTCTTTCAATAAGAAAAAAACAACAACAAGTTGCCAAAGTTTCTTTTGCCATTTTCTTTATATGATATACTATTATTCTTCGCAATAAAGGATAACTAAACATTCTTTACTCCTTCCTATTCATCTGATCATTTTTAGATAACGAACAAAAGCAAACTATGAGCATTACACATTGTATTTTCGATTTGGATGGTTTGTTATTGGATACTGAATCGATTTATACGGAATGTTTGCAAAAATTATGTGCGCCCTATGGTAAAAATTTTACGTCCGAAGTTAAACTTAAAATGATGGGCAAATCATCACTTGAAGCAGGCAAAATCTTGATTAGTAAGTCGAATATGAAAACAATCGATTCGATTCTATGAGAAAACTATTAGATGAATTGAATTTGCCAATGACAACTGATGAATTTTTGACGAAATCGAATGAACTTTATTTGGCAGCATTTCCATCGTCGGAATTATTGTCTGGTGCTGAACGACTCATTCGACATTTAGTTGAACATAAAATTCCGATCGGTAAATTCAAACGAATCGTTCTTTTCTCTTTCGATTTTCTCTTCTCAAGGAATTGCAACTGGTTCACCATCTCATTTATATCAACTCAAAACTAGTAAACATCGAGAATTATTCGATCAATTTGATCCAGTTATTTGCACTGAACCAACAGAAACTCGTCTAACGAAACCAGCGCCTGACATATTTCTTGCTTGTGCAAATCGATTCCCTCGGCCTCCAGCTTCGATGTCTCAATGTTTAGTTTTCGAAGATGCAGAAAACGGTCTCGTAGCTGCACTCGCCGCACAAATGAAGGTTGTGTTCGTGCCAAGTTTACCTTTGAATGTTTATAATGAAACTATCGTTAAACAAGCAACTGTTCAATTAGATAGTTTACTCAAATTCGATCCGGTTTATTTTGGTTTACCTGCATTCAATGATAGCTAGAGCATGACAAACATAATCTGCTTTTTGTGTTGTGTTGTTTTATATATTTTTTAATCGAATAAACTTTTACGAGAATCTGATTGGTTGATATACTCATTTGATCGGCATGCACTCTCTTTTTCTAATGCTAAATATATACAATTAGAGAAACAATTCTCATTTATCCTCTTCTTCTCTCACTCTCTCTCGTCGGGAGATAGTCAATTTGCACACTTTTTTTCTTGTTTTCTTCCGTTCGGATTGATTCTATTCGTGCAAATTTCCATTTATCTCGTTTTGTATGTCATACGAGACGAGTGCGGTAAAGAGAAAAAAGAAAAGATATTTAACGTTGATTGGCTTGTTCTCAAATGATCATTAGCTCCTATTTTGTGTTTGCCTTTTCTTCTCTTTTGGTTCTATTTGTTGAAAATGTTATCATCATCAGTTTAACTTCGATTGTTCTCCTCACAATGTCATCGAAATCTTTTCTTATCAAAGATATTCTTTCGGAAAATGGTGATGATTCTTCATCATCATCATCATCATCAACAACATCAGGTGATGATGAAAGCAGTCTCGATCACAAGGAGATCTTCTTACAGAAACCAATTGATCTTCGACGATTTTTCAAACATCCTTTATATCCAATACCATTACGTCCAAGTTCATTATTATTAGGCAAACCAACATCATCAACATCATCATCTTTACGTCATGCACATCGACTTGATAAAGATTCGAAAAATTCGCCATTAGACGCACTTTTTGAAATGACGAAAAAAACATTCGATAAATCAAATCCAAGTAAGTCCTACACATTGAATTCCACTCTTTCTCGCGCGCACACACACGAACGGTTCCTTTTCTCTTCTTATCTAATTCATCTCGTATTTTACGGTCGGTTAACTATTTTTTAATTTGTGTCCAATTGATTATCGAAGTTTTTCTTCTAAAGGTCAAGTGTCTGATATGTTTCTACTTTCGATAATCAATCGAAATTCGTGTGTGCATTTGTTTTATCTTTGGTAATACGGCGAAACGAATGAATTGAGTTTGAAATGAAGCATTCGATGTTATTTTATACACATCGAGTCAATTGAGAACAGTTACTTCAAACGAGAAAAATACCAATTACAACTGTTTGGACTAGAAGTCGATGACGAATGATGATGACAAACGAGTCAAGAAATAGAACAACAACAAAAAACAAAAAAAAGACTCTCCTCATCATTAATCGATCGACATGGCACAAATTAATTGTTTCTCTTTCGGCATATCTTAGAAATGTATATAAATAAAGTAACTCATAATTGGATATCACAGTTTGTTCATCGTTTTCTCTTCAATGTTGATTTGATATCGATCAATTTGATATATGATTATCACTTCTGTTCCGAGCACAGAGAAGATCATTCGTTTTCCTATCAACTCGAGTATTGATAGACTTACGCTCTGTTCGTTGTGCGCCATCGATTGTTTAGCTCATTTGTCTTCTTCTTTTTTTTTTAATATACATAACTAACCGAAACGTTTTGTTTTTCTCATTATTAAAGATGCGTACGATTCGGATATTTCATTAAAATTTACTCATGAATTACACAAACGAAAACGTCGAAAAAATCGAACGGCTTTCAGTGCTCAACAAATCTATGCACTGGAAAAACGTTTTGCTCATCAACGATATCTTACGCCGAATGATCGTGATCAAATTGCTAATGAATTACAACTTTCACCTGCACAAGTTATAACTGTAAGTTCGATATTCGAACAAAAAAAAAGCACAATTATGACAAATATCTTTTGTGTTTTCAGTGGTTTCAAAATCGACGTGCAAAACTTAAACGAGACTATGAAGAATTGAAGAACGATGTCAATGCTGCACGAAAACTACAAGCTATGGGCGAACCTGTTGATTTTTAATTGATTCATTTTCTTTTTTCTCTTTCTCTTATTCGTGTTCGTTTCTTTTTTCGTCATTAGTTTATTTATAAAGTAATAAAGTGTGTACAAAGGAAAACAACTAAGAATATGAGTTTTGTAATCAAAGAAGAAAAAAAGATCTATTCTCACTACATAATTGAACAACGTTGATCTTTAGGTTTTTGATGATGTTTATGTTTACGTTTTAATAACTGTGAAAAATCGTTTAATATCGATGATGTTGTCATTGTTTGTCTGCTTTCATATTCGCAAAAGTAATGATCAGTTAAGATCGTCTGATTTTCTAAATGCATTTGTAATGATTGATCTTGAAGTTTGTCAGCGTTCGATGTCGATGCATAGATATCAATATCGGATGTGTAGATATTTTCTTTGGCACTACCGGTTGTTGATTCGTATTCCGAGTGTTTTGTTGATGTTGATGATGCTTGATTTGGTTGAAATGTCGATGGAATTGGCTCGGTACGAGTTTGTTGAAACCAATTTAACATCGATAGAGAACGTGAAGTTCGACGTTCTGGCGCCACAGTTGAAAACGGTTTCGTAAAACGAAATCGTCGTGATGGTTGAAATTGTGAAACATGAGGAATAGATTTGATTTCAGGTTTTTTTATTGGAATAGCATATTCAGGTTTAGGTTGTTCAATTTTAACGTCTTCGAACGGTACGGCAGGTATTGGACTACTTCGTGGAACAGGAACTGATAGAAAAGGATTTTCGTAATTTTCTGTTTGTGCTTCTTGAACTTTTTCTTTGATTGGAACAATAGGTTTAACTGAACTATCAATAGGACGTAATTGAACTTTACGTAGAAGTTCATCGAATGTTGGCATTGGTGGCTTGTTATCTGGAGATTTTTCTAATGTTTTATATTTTCGTTTGCAGATTGATGAGGGTGTCACATAGGATATATCTTGATCGGGATCTAATGCACGTAGTTTACTAAATTCTCGGTCTAGTTCTTCAGTAATCGAAGATTTTCTTGGTTTATTTAGTGTTGTCGGAGGATTGATTGCTAATGATTGTTCTGATGATGATGCTGAAAGAGGAATTGGTTTTAATTGAGTAGAATGAAGAGGAAGAGCAGGAACTGGAACAGGAACAGGAGGGTTTTGAACAGTTGGTGTAGATTTCTTTTTGATTGTTTTGATTATTTTACGAATTTCTGAACGTTCGAGAGATGTGAAACTTGTTTGACTATTGTGTGATGATGATGAAGATGATGAAGATCGAAAGATTGAATCCGAACAAAGACTATCACGACTGAGATTTCGTCGATTTGAACTAAAACAAAATGATGATTTATATTGAAAACTATTGATTTTAAATTACGTCATCGAAGGTGTTTGACTTAATGATCGACGATGATGTTGTCGATATTCTTCCATAGCTGCACTGATCAATGGATCTTTTCTCAATGAACCATTTATACGACGTTGAAATGCTAAATGACTATCATTGGATGATGAAGTTGATCGCGTATCTAAAATAATCATATAATTTCAAAATCTAATTCATTTAGTTCGTCTTTTCTCGAACCATTTTCTTCGCTATGATCAAAAGTATTCCGACTACGAATTGAATTCGTGCTTTTAGTTTTCTTTCGATGTTGACTCGAGTTCGATATGCTGCCTTTCATCGATGATCGATCATGATTGATACTACTCGTTCGTGAATGAGTTCGACTTGATGAAGAGGGCAAAGGCATTTCATCTAATGTCGAAATACGAACAACACCACGTTCGGGAATGTTCATCGGTCGTCTTCGTTGAGGCATATTCAATGATAATCGACGTTTGGGCGATGATGACAGAGGTCTTCTCGGAAACATTTGCGGTTTTTTCTGCGGTGAAAGCTTTCGACGACGTTTCGGAGTTAAACGTACGTCTTTTGCATAGGAAACACTTAGATTTGATGAACGTTGCGATGCCATTGTATGTAGAGATTGTGTTTTTGATAGTCGATCGGACTCGGGATAATTTTGTCGAATAAAAGGAGAATAATGTTGAGTCGGAAAACGATGTGGTTGGGTTGCAGCATCGACTGAATGAATCACGGGACGTCGATTTGTGTAATTTGTTGATTGTTTGACAGAATTATAACGAGTACCCGAAAACGATGCTGATGTAGGCAGATTTTTGACATGTGATTTTCGTGATGAAGGTCGTCGATGAAGAAGAAATGGAGATACTGGCTGTTGTTGAGGTAAATTCAACGATGCAGGAAATTGATGTTGATGAAGAGAAGATAAATTAAACGGAACTGAAGACCATGGTGTTGAAACAAAAGATGCCGGTCTCTTCATATAAAATGGATATGCTGTTGGTTGTTGCATTGACATGAACATTTTTCAAGAAATTCTGTGCCTGAATATTGTGAACACAAAACTTGATTTTATTGCTTCAGTATACGAAGGTAAACGTTTTTCTTCTTTTTTGTAATATATCTTTCACGCATCTGCACCTGGATGTATGAACACACTGAACAGAGTACGCATGAATATATATATATATATGCGCATATTCAAAGGTCGTTTGATCATCACATCATAATGCGCATCGAACCGAAACCGTAGCAACAATGAACAATATCAATGCATAAATTTATATTAAGACGTACATTAGATCTAGTTCTTTTGATAAGAAAATATGACAAATACGTTTATGTTTATTGTCACTACATCGTTTATGAGTCTTTTTTGTATCATTCGAAAAAAAAAATGCATATGTATACTCTCGAAAGTCAATGATCTCTTCCGGTAATAAGTGTTCTTTTATGTTTCTCGTTGTGGCTACACCTGTTAATAAATATTTGATGAAAAGAAAAACTTTTTCTCTCTCTCTTTTCTTTTCTTTAGCTTAATGAAATATAAGAAAAAAGAATTATTCTCAAGAACTTTTCTATGTTTTTTTTTCTTCATCACTCTCAAGCACAGACAAACAGTCATTTCTTTCTCGTTTTTTCTTTGAAAGAATGCAAATGAACGTGCTTTAATTTTGACGGAAAAAAATCAATATTTGTATTTTAAATCTTATCATCGAAATCATGAGATTTTTTCATTTTATGCGTTTCGGTCGACGAACACCAGCAGTAACAGGGACTTGCCATGAATCAGATCATACATCTTTATTAACTCAATCGAATCTCACGTCGTTATTCCCCAATGACAAATCTCAACATGAATTATCACTCAACGATTGCAGACAACGGTAAGAAGAAAAAAAACATGTTTTGTACTCGATTCGATTTTCAATAAGTACATTAAATCTTCCATTGAGACGCATATAATCATTTTCAAATAAGTATGCATTTCTATTTTTGCAAAAAAAACGACTAAATCGATGGAGTCAATGACTGCAAAGTTCGATTATCTTGAAAATAACAAAACTAAACAAATGAATTTGAATTCTGTTTTGATTTTAAGGAGACATCCACTATGTTCAAATATTGATTGCTCACCATCTCGTCGATCGAGTTATCAAGCAATCGAGTCAATCGAAACATTTCGAAGTCCGACAAATCTACGAAATTTTTATGTATTTTTTCTTCTACTTTTTTTCTTTCTTTTTCTTTCGCTTGTTTATTCGTTTATTCGTATGATGAAAAATAGTTGATTGAAATACTACAAATGAACGGTTAATTTCATTCTATTCAAATGAATAATACCACGCTGATTGAAGTACTTTATTTTCATTTGAAATAATAAAATAAACGAAATCATGATTACTACGCCATTCGTATATCCAAATCTTTGCATTCGAAGGAAATTGATACTGTTGATTGTTGCGTTTTAATTCGTAGAGGAGCAGGTCATCAGGTTGATCAAGAATTTTTGTTGGTACACCCATTAATTTTTCGATTTCATGTGTTGGTGTTCCTATTTGTCCTAAATGTTCTTGCAATTCGATCATAGAACGGTGCCGTTCGCCATGATGATCATCAATCGATGGACGACGATCGCGATTGTGATAATGTCCAAGTCGATCTTTCAATCGAAGATATGTACTTGATGCTGAGTTTATGCCCGATGAAATCATAATAAGACAATGTAGATACGTATTTCGTTTGAATCAACTCGGTTTTATAAGGACATCCATACGTAAATAGGATTTAGTTCGAACTTTTTTTAGCGATAACCTTTTAGTTTGAATTACGTTTGTTAAAATGCATAATTTGTTTGATGACTCTGCATGTGAGAAAGAAAAGGTAGATGGCAGTGAGTAATGTATGATGTACTGCTATCTGTCGAACGATATATTGGTTAAATATAAATAATTTACCATTCAATCAAAAAGCAATAGGAAAACGCGAAAGGAAGATATGTAATAAGTAAATAAATGAAACTTCTTGGTTATGAGTTTGTCAAGTATGAGCTTGTAATTTGTTTTTTTTAACTATAAATTTTAATTCTTCGGTAGATACAAATAACTCTATATCTATTGACTCAAGCAAATCAATTTTCAAACGAATATTGATACAAACTCGAAATTCACCATTGACAACTTTTGAATCTGATTCGTCATCAGCTGACTGGGAATTCTGTTGGCCTTTTTATAATTGTTCATCGACAGTAAATCAAACAGTTCTTCTGTTTGTCGTACCAATTTGCATCTGTTTTCTATGCATACGTTATTCGTGCCGAGAGTACCGTGGAATTCGAAACGAACTCGATCGTCTTCAACAAGATAATACTTATCAGCATCCTTCTCATAGCGTTTCATAAATAGAGAAGAAGATGAAGAAGAAACACAAATTCCATTCATTTTTAGTCATTTTTTTCTGTTCGTTTTGTATACATTTTAAAAAAATGAGCATGTCAATGATTACATCAAGTGATAGAAGATAAATAAATGTTTGATAATAATCTTTTGTATGAAATACGAAAAGAAAAAGAAGAAAGAATCTTATTTTTTTTGACTATTTAAAATGATTGGCATAGACATTTATCAAATGAATAAAAACGAAAGACAAGTCATTCTTACTTGATACTGTTAATCATCAAAAGGTAGACGTAGGTGTCAAGAAAAAAATCAAGGTCGAATTTGTTATTTAGTCGTAGAGAAAGTTATTTATCATAATGGGAAGTTCGAACAGTTGTTTACCGGAATCATCAAAAAAATCCGAATATAATGTTGAAGAAGCATTCAATCGTAATAAAAATGCGATTAATATTAATAAAGTAACTGAAGATGAACTCTTATTACTACCAGGTATAAATCGACAACTAGCAGTTAATATTATCGAATATCGACATATGCATGATGGTTTCAAGAAATTTGAAGATATTCTACGAGTTAAAGGAATTAATTCGAATTTATTTAAACGATTTTCAAATGATATTAGTCTCGATCATCCATTATCATCAATATCAACGAATACTAAACAAGAACTTGTGAATCTCAATTTAGCTTCGCACGAAGAACTATCATCAGTACCTTATCTAACATCTCTTCATGTCAAACGAATAATTCAATACCGAAAACGTAAAGGTTCATTTCGTTTTATCGAAGATCTTTTGAAAATCAAAGGCATCAATTATATCGTTCTCGCTAAAGTTCGTCCGTACATAACCGTCAAAGAAAATACTCTTCCTGTATCGATTAGTAATTATTCATTGAATAATTATCAAGCATTGTTCAATCGTTCGATGTCAGCTGATACACTTTCAATTGCATCGATGATCTTAGAAACAATGCCTATCGAAGTACAATCATTTTTGATTCCATCAGTTCCGTTACATCGTTCGATAACTGTAGTCGATGCGAATAAATTTCGATTTGCATCGTGGAATTTAGATAAATTAACTAATGAGAAAGTAAAAAATCCAGCTGTGAGAGAAGTTATCTGTCGAGTGATTTTGGAGAATAAGTAAGCATGCAGATATAAAAAAAGAGAAATATTAATATTTTTTTGAATATAGTTTGTCTTTAATTGGCCTTCAAAACATTTGTCATCGAGAGGCAATTGATTTAATTATTCAAGAATTAAATAATCCAACAATACCATTGATTAAAGATTGGTCGAATGATCAACAGAAAAAATGGAATTACGTTATGAGTAATCATGTAGATCAATCGCATGATGAATATCTCGGATTTATCTATGATGAAACAGTTGGTATCGAAATGAACGAAGTTTTATCATCACCATCGATTAATATACATGATCGATATCCATTCTGTGTTTCATTTCGTGTAAATAAAAACTTTCACTTTGTTGTTGTAAATATGCATGTTGATTTCAAAGAAACTGATGATAAACAAAGCATGACGAATTTTATTGGAATGATAGATAAAAGCTATGGTAAGTTTGAAATCAACATTTGTTTTTAAAAAAAACTATTCTGATGAATTGATATGTTTTCTTTGTTTGAAGAACAAAACTATCGAATTATTGTCGGAAGTTTCGGACATTTACCAACAACATCTTATTCACCAATAATTCAAGAAAATACGGACATTTATTTAGATAAACCTCAAGGATCAGCATGCACGGATAATATACTACTTTCATCGAAAGCAAAAACCTTGAACACAGGTAAAACCGTTTCTTTATATTCATTTTTCAAGAAGCTATTTTGTCTTGTAATTAGAAAAATTCGGCATTATTCGTGATAATCTCAGTAGTTTTTGGATTCCAAATGGTTGGTCGTGGGGTGGTTTAGTCAGTAATCATTGTCCTATATGGACTGAATTTAATCTCGTTTCATAATTCAATTCAACAATTTCTTCTTCAAATTGGGAAAACAAACACAATCTTTATTTTATACCTTTCAAAGCATCGAAAAAGAAAAAAAAACGAACGAGCAAAGTCACATACAAAACTATGTTATAACGCAATAAAGATTAGCGAAACAACATGCTACAAAAAGAAACGAAAAAAAGCCAAGCACATACAACAGACAGAAAAAAGAAATTCATGAATTTAAACGTTGCTAAATCAAATATCACTGATGCTTGCGATAAAAAGAAACAAAAGAAAACAAAAAACTGAGCGTTAGTTAACGACGAAATTGAACGAGATAACGAATAGCAACTTGACATTCATCGTAGACAATGTATTCATTATAATTCAAACCAGTATAACGATTCAATTCAGGATTTTCAATTAATTTTCCTAATGGCATTCGAACGCCTAAAATAACCGAGAGAGAGAAAGAAAAAATTAAATTTAAATTTCTATCCGAAAATCGAGTTATTTCAAACCATAATTTCGTGTTATTGTATGTCTGGGATCTGGTATTTCTCTTCCAGCTGCTTTTCGACTTTGATATTTGCTTGGATCGAGTTGTTTGGTATTATCGTCATCGTCGTCATCGTTATTGTCTAAACCAACTTCTTTCACTTTTCCTAGAGCAACTTCGCATAAAATCATAAAACAATGTTCACCATCATCACGTTTTATTCCCGAACAATAACCTAAACTTTTTGCAAATGTATCTGCTGTATAAATTCCCTAAGAAAAGAAAAAACAATAACAACACATCGCTGAATTCACTTGATTTGCAAATCTTACTTTTCCAAATAAACTTCCTCGACTTGTTGCATCAATCGGTGCAACCAAAAGACCTTGATGAAACATCGAAGTTTCATTATCAAACAAAAACAAAAAACGAATCTACCTCGTGTTAAAATACTAATTAAATTGCAAATACCGGTTCCATGCCATAACAAATAATGATTATCTAAATTACTTTTAAATAATCGTTCATCTTCATTGGTTCGTGCGATTTTAAATATTTGTTCGACTTGAATTTGTTGTGCGCTCGACCAAATATATCTCAAAATTAATTCCGAATCAATATTATCCTTATTCATCGCTTCAAATTGACAATTCATCGATCGATAGAAATAATCCAATGGTGCAATCGTCTTTCGATTAGCTTGAGCACCTAAGAAAATCTTATACGCTAATTCTAATTCAGCTAAATCTTCGAGAATCTTTTCTTGTTGTTGAACTAAATTGTTTTTATCTAAAACGGGTAATTTTCCATCGGAATAACCTTTCAATGGAATAATTGTGTAATATTCATTAGTTAATTCGTAGATTTCATTGAGAATTGTTCTCATATCATTTTGTTGATCGATTGTTTTCGATTTTTGCATGGCTAATGTTAATTGTTGTTGTTTGACAAGAAGATTTTTGATTTTCTTGAGAAGATCTTTTCCTTTGTCAAGTGTTTCACGTTTTAGCTGTGATATTGGCATCCATTCGATGTCCAATTGTGTTTTATGGATATTCGTTCGAATAGCTTGTTGATTAAAAAAGATTTTGAAGAAATTTCGATAGATATTCGATTGAATTTTCGATGATGCATTGTCTTTCTCCGATTGCAAACGATTGAAATCAATCGGTACATTTGAATATTTCGGCAATTGTGCTTCGTTTAATTCGATTAAACGATATTTTTTCGGTTTACTTTCAAATTCATAGATATCCTTCCATTGATTGCCCGTTTTCTCTTTGAATGTCTTAATAAATTCTTTTCGACATTCATCAATTGTTGAATACGGCGTCAATTGATGTTGTCCATTTTCACCAATACGTCCCCAACGTGTAAATAAAAAGTATAAATTCTCTTTACTTTTATGTTTTATGATTTGCAAACGATAGAAATTATACAAACCGAATTGTCCGTAATTAACATCGATTTTAATTAAACGAACATCATACGATAGATTTAATTCATCATCGAAACAAAGTTCACCTGTATATTTCATCTCACTTAACTGATCGACTTCATAGAAACTCTTGGTTGACGTTAACGAATGACTTGAATGATATTTTTCGATATATTCTCGTGCATCAGCATAGAAATCAATTGATGAATTGAGAAGATCTTTATTTGGATCGTTAGTATAAAATCTTTCGATTGTTGCTTGAGTCGATTCAGTTGATTCGTTCATTAAACGCGTTAATTCATCGCATAAATGTTGACAACCACTGATAACACCGTATTGCAATGGCGATAGACCGGCAAGATCAAGTTTCGTTAGTGACGCACCTGATCGAACTAATAAACGAAGTAAATCAAGATTACTTGTATAAGAACCATCGGGAAATGGTTGAACTAAATGATGAATACATGTTCGACCGAGTGAATCATGTGCATTGAGATCAATCGATGATGTTACAACGAAATCATCGGATTTTGATGAAACTGTTGTCGAACTCTCTGCTGCTGCTGCTGCTGCTGCTGTTGTTGTTGTCGAACTACCGAGATAGAATTTCTTTGCCGATGTTTTTTTCTTCGTCTTTTTAATTTCAGTATTTTCATTAGGATTATAATTTTTATTGAGTAATAATTTCACCATATCGAGATTGTTCTGTCGAACGGCATGCATTAATGGTGTTCGTTTTTCTTCATCAGAATAATTGACATCAGCGCCGAGTTCAAGTAATAATTTGACTAATTCAAAATTATTATAAACAATCGCGTTTATCAATGGACTTGTTCGAACATTATTCGATGTTTGATTATCGGCGTTATTCGGCGGATAAACAAGTTTGTCGAGAATTGGCTCCGTATAACCGAATGAAAACGGATTCATGGCAATATCATTGTCGTAATTGCATAGACAATCTAATTGTTGACTCGATTTAATGAATGGACGAAGTTGATCGTGAGCAAATGTTTGGTTCGAACCGATTTTCCAGAATAATAAACCTGTTGGCGTATTTTGAAAAGCATCGAGCTGATTGAAATCTAATTCCGATGGATATTTCTCGCGAAAGAAGTTGAGAAAAACAAAATTTTGTTGTGCACATGCGTAATGAATTGGATAGGAACCGAATCGATCGGGACTGTTCCAATCGAAATTGAGTTCATGAAGATATTCTAAAATTTGTTCGTAGATATTGACATCGAATTGATTTAAATTCGCTAATAAATGAAAGAAATTTTGTCGAGATGAATTTCGATTTGAAAGCAAATTTTGATCTTTCAAACGATGAAAAAGACGAAGAACAAGATTTAATTTTCGATTTAAAATAGCTGATTCAAGTATTTGATAATCGGTTAGATGATATCGATCGAGATCATTGAAAATTAATGATAATGCACCTTGCCAATCACTGGCGATAATCAAATGTATCAAAGAATTCTGTTCGAAATCTTTTTCAGCTCGAGGATGAACGTATTTCCATTTCCAAATCTCACTTTCTCGATTTGATTTCTTGATTTTTGTTGTTTGCATTTTATTTAAATCAATATCAACTGCTGATTGAAGTTGAAGAAAACTAATAAATAAATCCAAATGTTTCTGTTCAATACAAGTACCAATAACCGAATTCGAAAGTTTATTTTCGCTCATTAAATTTGCTGAATATTGTTGAAGTAAAGTAACACAAACAATCGATCGTTTGAACACGGCTAAATGTAACGGCGTATTGCCTTGATTATTTTCGACATCGATTGATTTCGATTTCATTGCTTTAACAAGTAGAACACAGAGTTCAACGGGATCATCGCCGTTGTTTTTATTAAGAAATAGATTATGTAGAGGAATATTTCCGAGACTATCTTTGAGCAATAGATCGCTGCCATTGTCGATTAATTTCTGTTCGACATCATTGGTCGAATCGAGTGAACCTGGATTATGATAGACAGCGATATGTAACGGTGTTCGACCATTTTTGCCCGAAACATTTAAATGACTGATGGCTTTTAATTTCGAAATGAATAAATTCAAAATGTCGAGATAAGAATTCGAACGAATATTCGTCGAAAGATAATAATGAATGGCTTGATTATGTTGATAATCTTCGACAGCAAGATGACATCGATTGTCATTCAAAAGATTTCGTACGGCCGAAAGAAATTGAAGTTTACAAGCGAGAATTAATGGCGTTTGTTGACGTTCTTTAACGAGCTTTGATGTTGTTAGATTGATATCACACGATGGTTGAGCAATTAGGAGTTGAACTGCAAACGATTGTTGAAGAGAAATAGCATGGAGTAAAGGTGTACGACGAGTTTCATGATGAAGAACATTGAGATTGTTCGATTTTCGAACGAAGATGTCTAGAGGATGTTTGAATGATTGATCGAGCCAAGGAATCGAACGTAATAAAAAGAAAATACTGGTTTGTTTTGGTTTAATACTGATTTCATCATCGTGTGAATTGTCCATTGATTCGACAATTTTTCGAGTTTCATCTTCATCATTATCACTCTCATCTTCATCCTCCTCCTCGTCATCATCATCTGATTTTTCAACAAGTTCATCATCATTTGTTGAATTCGATTGAATCTCAGCATCTGGATCGCACTGAATGACATCAAGACAATATTCGATCATATTAAAAATCGATTGATATTGCTGTTTTAATTTATCCGACACTTGTGATGACTGATTTCGTTCGCAGAATTCATTGAATTTCTCTGCACAATAATGAAACGCTGTTCGACCTTTATTATCGTAGATTTGACCCATTTTTTTTAATTCATCACTCATTGGCAATTGAATTAATGTTTGCACAAGATTATATTGATCACATTTAATTGCAAAATAATGTAAAAGAGTTTTACCATTATGACTTATATCTGCATTGACATCGATTTTCGCTTTATTGATAAGATAATCAACGAGAATATCATTGCCACATTCGAGAGCAATCATTAATGGCGATTGAGCTTTGTTATTCAATTGATTTGGATTACATTGATGCGAGAGAAGAATATTCGATATTTGAAAAATATTCGTTCGAAGAACAGTTCGATCGTCTTCGGACAAATAACTTGAATTTTGATTGGAAATATTATTCGCTAAATAATGAAAAGCATTGTTTCCATCGGCATCAATCGCCGTACAGTCAGCTTTATGTTTATCAACAACATATTCCAATTGTTTAACCGATGAAATCGTAATTTCCAAGCCAACAGTTAGCATAACTAATGTTAAACCATCATCGGTTTTAAAATTAATATCAACATGATGTTCAGTTAGAAGATAATCACAAAGACCGTAATGTCCTTTGAGAAAGCCAGCTGCTAGACAAGTTGTTTGCCATGAATTCACAAAGTTAACCTTAGCACCTGCTTTGACTAATAGTTTCACGCAAAAATACCAACCATATGCCATTGCATAGTGTAACGCCGAGTTCGATGACGAATCGAACACTTGAGCATTCGCTCCTAATCGTAGCAAATAGGAAACGATGTGTGCATGACCGCACATACAAGCGTGAATCAATGGCGTTCGTTTGAATCGATCACGAGCTTCGACTTTAGCACCATTTTCAATGAGATGAGTGACAATTTTTAAGTGACCTTTTTGACAAGCTAACATGAGCGGAGTTAATTTGCCTGATGATGTACTCGTAGGACAATCGACTTGAGCACCGTATTCGAGAAGAACTTTGACACAATTGAGATGATTGTTTAGTACGGCGAGATGAAGAGGATAGAAACGACTTTTATTCAAACGATTGATCGAAGCAAGACCGAATTTTTGATGAACAACTTGATCTTCAGCTTCGTTCGATTCCGCTTTTTCCTTAGCAGTTCGTAATAGAATTTCAGCATTGATTGCTCGACCGTTCATCGCAGCAATATGCAATGGAGAATTACCACCACGATCGACATCGTTAAAATTCACTAGTCTATTTATCGGGGGAAAAAAAAGAAAATCTCCTTCGAAATCAATCGTTCGTTTTATTTTACTTGGATAAAAGATATTCAAGTGGCTCCGGTCCTTCACAAGCAGCTGCGAAGTGTATCGGTCGTCGTTCGTATTTATCGAGAATATTAAACTCGGGTACAATGTTTAATAATTGTTTTAAATATTTCGAATTCGGATTAATAGCTGCACAATGAATGGGAGTTACCTAAATTCACGTTCGATTCGATTGAAAAGAAACATTGAGATTTGAAAATTTACTTGAAAATTATCTTTCGTCTTTTTCGTGACACTTGCTGCACGATTAATTGTTAATTCTTCGTTATCGAAGAGTAAAACTTGATGATGAAGATTATTGAAACCATAGAATGTATTGTCTTTAACATCATTAATAATACTCGCTGCTAATTTTCGATGTCCAGCTCGAAGTATATGAAAAACATTATCATAAATTCGATGTTTCTGCAAATCAAAACAAGCTGATCAATAATCTGAGACGGGATTTCGAAAACTTACTAAATGAGGATATGTTCCAATAAGAAAATCGTAGACTTCACGTGAACAATTATTTTTCAAAGCATAGGTTATCAATTCACGACTTGAATGAGCTGACAATGTTGTCATACTATCCTATTAACAGAAAAAAAAACTTTATTTTAAAACAATCAAAGCAAATTTGTACTTTATTCAATGCATTGTTTCCTTCTTTAGCACCTCGACTTGCCAAGATCTTTGCCGATCGAAATCGGAACGAATAAAAATTCGATCTAAATCATTCATTTCGAAAAATACAAAATCAAATCTTCTTCGACTGCCTACTGTCCGGTACTCTGTGTTTTCATAGCAACAGTGGGAAATGGACATCGGTCTTTTTTCGGTGATTGAAGATCTTCAATTAGAATTTCTAATAATTGAAGATTATCGAATTTAATTGCATAATGAATCGGTGTTAGTTCATTGTGAAGACCCTGTTCGACATGAACCGAACAAACACGATCCGTATCAGCGATTAAACTTTTCAAAAGCTTAGCATCATTGAGAAAAACAGCTCGAAAGGCTAGTTTGCTTTGAACTAATGATGAAATAAATGGAACTGACAATCTAAATGATCGAATACGAAATAAAAATCGATTTCATCGTGATATTTCAAGATGTACCTGTCTTCGAAAAATGGATCCTTTTGATACAATGTTATTTCATGATTTTCTTGGAGTAATCGATTGCTTTGAACTCGAAATAGTTGTGCTTTAGGTGTCGTCGCTGGTTTCGTAACTAGAAAGCCGAACATAAAACTTCGATTGTAGTTCGAAAAATCGAGATTACAAACCGGCTTTTTTCGGTGTTGGTTCTTTGTGTTCTTCGATTTCGTTTATATCAAGTGTAACTTGTCGTTTGAGACGCGCAGGTTCGCCACTCGTTTTTCTCGCACGTTTTTGCGGTGGCTGTTGTTTTTTCGTCGTTTCTGTTTGAACCTTTCGTTTTGGAATTATTTTCGGCGGAGCTAATTGAACATTATCGTTTTCATCATCATAAATATCATTGTCAGCTAATTGAACCGTTGGAGGTTTTTTTGTTGATTCAACTGAAGTTTCCATAGGTTCTTCGGGTGATGTTGTTTCACCTTTGATAGATTTTTCTAATAAACGTTTTGTTTCGAAAATATCTTGACTTTTTAATGAAATCGATCGATCAGGATATCGAATCACACTTGGAATACTTGTTAGAATTGTTTGAGGATCAAGTGTATCTTCGTAATCGAGAATAAAATGAGTGTTTTCATCGATGGCATCTTCATCGGCTTTGCCATCGATTCTCGAACACCAGCGAATACGAAACTTTTTCGTATCGCTAAAAACATCTTGCAAAACTTGACAGAGAAAAAACGAATCGCCTGGACTTCGACACGTAACAAATGTTTTATTTGAATAGATTGTTTGAAGCTCGCCAGTCGATGATGGCGATGATGATGAAGATGATGGAAGATTTTCAACTTTTTCTTGAGTTTCACTTTCGGATAATGATGTTGTATCATCATCATCATCATCGTTAACAGCAGATTGACTTTTCACTGTAGTTCGAGTAGCTCTTTTCGTTGGTGAAGAACTTGATTGTTCATCAGATTCTGAAATCTAGATGAAAGAATATTCGACTAGATGGATGTTTGTTTATTTCAAATGAACTTACATTCCAATAGTTGCCATTTAAACCGGTCGGATTTGCTCGTTTGCGTGGATTTGGATTCGGATTTGTTGTTCTTGGATGTGCTGTTTTCTGGAGAAAAAAAATCAACCGATTTTCTTTTCATTCAAAAATGAATCAATAGATTTTACTTGTTTAGTATTCTTGGCTTTTCGTTTTCGAACTCGTTTCTTTCCAGATGTACTACTTGCTGGTTCAACATCTGTACTTTTGTCTTGTTCTTTTTTCGGGGATTCTTCTTCAGTAGGTTCGGGTTCCTAAACAATCATCGAAATCAGCAAACAAAAGAAAACAAATCGAACGTTGATTTACATCAGCAATTTTTAATTTCGATGAATTAACTTCAGCTGTATCATTGTCATCATCTGACGACTCAATCGATTGCATGTTTCTTCTACGACAAATATCACAATTGAACGATAAAAACTCAGTTCACAAACTACATATGGAATGGAGAATTTATTCTAAAGCTGTACGATCGAAACAACGAAGACGATCTTTCAAAAAAGCACGATAATGAAAATCTAATTCGTTCGATATAAACCACAATAGTAGGTAATACTATTATGAATGTGACTGGTAACCTGAACTTGAATAGCAAATATTTTTTTTATTGGATGTTAAAGTCAAACAAATGTAAAAATTCTTCACGATAGATGGCAATATTAGACAACATAAAAAGCTAATGATGAACGATTTTTGTTCAATTCATAAAATTGTTCTGAGTTGATTTTTGATGTGATCGAATATCTTTTTCGTTTTATGAACTTAATCGAAGATTATAATAGCGTAACAATATGCGATATTTTGATTTTATTGAATTTTTCAAACTCCAGACACATTTGTGTCTAATTGATATGACAGTGAATATAAATCAGTTAACTGCCAGGTGGAAACGACTTGTCATCAATGTGTTAAATGCAATGAAGTACAACATAGTAGAATTCTCATGGTCATCATCAAAACGAAGAGCATGGAGAGAGACACAGAGAGAAGGATAAATACTCTCACACGCTCTCTCTCTCTCTCTCTCTTGATGTATAACCAATCGATATTCTTCGTCTTTCCTCACGTTCATTCTTCATATGAGACTATCAATTCTCATCACTTTCATTTCTTCTCTTTTCAAGTTCACAACATCTTTTATCACCGAACAGAATAAACGATGATAAGATTTCTTCTAATTGTCTTTATCTTTATTAACTCAACTGAACAATGGCTGTAAGTAAAATGCAACCACTATAAATTATTCTTTTTATTTCATTTTCAAAAACCTAATCTGCTGAATGAGATCTCAACGTATAAATATTCTCGAGAGAAAAATTTTCTAGACTAAACAAGTAATTTCACGTTTGAATAATACCTAAGATATGTTTATCAGTTATCTTCGTTTGATATTGTTTATCAATGAATTTCAAAAGAACTTTCGTTTTCTCTTCTTCTTAAGATCAATTGTTCAAATAAAGAATTTCTCGTTCAATAACGACGATCTTTGCCATGTGAAATATGGTTTTACTCATCGACAAATACGTTTTTGTCAGAAGAATTTGCATTTAATGCCATTTATTTATTTTGGTACCGATTTAGCAATCAAAGAATGTCAAAATCAATTTAAAAATCGCCATTGGAATTGTACATTATTCGACAAAAATCGACTCATTGGAAATGTTCTCGATTCAGGTTGAAATTTCAAGATTCCAAAGAAACGAGAACTTTCGCTATTTTCTTTTAAATAGGAACAAAAGAATCAGCGTATATTCATGCGTTGACTTCAGCTGGCATCGCCTATGCGATAACGAAAGCGTGTAGTACCGGTCGACTTCGTTCATGTGGATGTGATCTAACAATGCGAGAGAAGAATACGAACAGTTCGATTCGATGGGCTGGTTGTTCGGATAATGTTCTGTTTGGCACGGAAATTGCAAGAAAATTCGTCAATCTTCGCGAGAGAAAAGTGACGAATCGAGTTGGATTAGTCAATCTTCATAACAATCATCTCGGAATTCGAGTAAAATGTTTTGTTTTCTGTAAAAATTTGACTGTTTTTTTTTCGAAATTTAAAGACAATTCTTTCGTCTGTTGATCGACAATGTAAATGTCATGGGATATCGGGTTCATGCGAATTGAAATCATGTTGGCGATCACTTCGTTCATTTCCACAAATTGCCATTCAATTAAAAGAATCCTACGATAGTTCGATTGAAGTGTATCTTCAACAGCAAAGTGCTCGAAATAGATTTCGATTTCTTCCGAAAAAACTACCTTTTCAAATCGGCCAACAGCAGCAGCAGCAGCAATCGAACTCATTATTTCTTCGAAATAATCTAGTTTTCAGTCAAACAAGTCCGAATTATTGCGAAATGAATATAACTCAAGGTTCATTCGGCACGAAAGGTCGTTTCTGTGATCGAGCATCACGTGCTATTGATGGTTGTGATTTACTCTGTTGTAATCGTGGTTACCAATCGGAAATTATTACACGACATACGCAATGTAATTGTCGTTTTCAATGGTGTTGCCAAGTTCAATGTCAAAATTGCGTGACAACTGAAGAAATAAGTCGTTGTTTGTAAATGAAAATGTGTTTTTCTAATGATGATGATAATAAACAAACGAGAAGCAAGAAGAAGAAAGAGTTTTTTTTATTTATCAAATTATAACTAGCAAATAAAAATAATTAGAAACTAACGATATTTACATAATTGTTTCATATACTGGGTTGGAAGAAAGAGGACGTTTTAATGCAAATGGTTTTTCTGCTGTTCGAATATGTTTTTTAGGAGAAATATGTTGATATCGAGATTGAGTTCTTCTCTGTCGAGAACGTTGTTTTGACGGTGTTGTATTATCAACTGAATGTACTCGATCAACAGTCGATAGATCTGTCATTTCAATAGGTGCATCATCAAAACCAAGTAATAGAATTGAATTTTCGAATAATTCCGATGTAGTATGTGGCCGTGTATGAACTCGACTAATCGTTTTGACTTTCTTTCGTGTTAAATACGTATGAATATCGCTGGCAACAACAAGACCAGCAATACCTGCGATCAATAAAATCGCAACAGAAGCAAATGATTTACTCGCCACTTGTAAGAGAACAGTTTCGACATTCGTTTGTTCACAATGTGCTCCGTAAAAGCCTTCGTAACATGAACATGTATAGTTCGATATACCATCGATACATAGGCCATGTTGAGAACAATCAATATGAATACAATCGTCAATATTGATTTCACAATGTGTACCATTGTAACCTGTTGGACAAAGACATTCTTCGATTGTTTGTTGAGTTATCGGATCGAGTCTTTCAACTAGAATACCATCGTTGATACAATAACCCATTTGATAATAAGATTCTTCGCAATTTGCACCGTAGAAATGCTTCGGACAAAGACATTCGTAGTTAATTGACGAGGATTCTTTGGGCGAAAAAGAAGGATCATCGTAATTTGGAATTTCCGATTGACATGTACCACCATTTAAACACGGACTTTGTCCTTGACAAATATCGAAAAAGACAACGAATGGTTGTTCGAGATCACACGATTGTTTAAGCATATGTACGCGAGTAAATACAGGTCCAACACGTATTGGTGTTCGGTTTCCAAAACGAATTGTTCCTTTAGAAAACAAACAAACATCAAGATGATTTCATTTATGAAAATCAAATACCGTTTTTTGAAAGATTAAGATTAATTTGCAGATTGCTTTCATTCGTACAGAATTTATCATCAAAAAATAATTCGGCTGTTTCCGAATCGACTTGTTGTACTTGAAGATTCATATTATCTGACTTGGTTATATTTAATTCGAATTGTTCACTTCGAACTCGACCGATAATTACGTCTGAAATTGTTTGATTCGACTGTTCTTGTGATAAATTCATTGCTAACGAAACTTGTTTGGCTTGAACTTGATCGAGCTGTAAATTGAGAGGTAAACCAATGATATTTGTCGAGAAACGATTGGCTTCAACATTGGTTATACTTAAATTAGTTGTTGTATTCGAATTCATTGAAGACGATGATGGTGGGAGGGTTATATCGAGAAGAATACTTTCGTTTGTAGAGAATGAAACATCCCATGTTGATGGAGGTAGATCACCGAGATCGACAATGATGAGTTTGTCTTGAGAAGAATTAGCAGTATTGTTGAATAAACTTTTGAGTAAATCATTGGAGAGAAGAGTATTTGATGAGTTGCTATTGAGTTTTGGTCTGATGACAGCCATTTGTTGATCGGAATTGAATAATTCTAGTCGAGAACGTCGAGAAGTCATCATTGTCGTACTTTTAGTGGTCGTTGTTGTTGTTATTGTTGTCCTTATTGTTGAAGTTGAAGAAGATGTAGTCTTTCGACGAGGAATTTTTGGTTTAGGAGATAATAGGAATGTTGTAGTTGTAGTACTAGTTGAAGTACTTGTGAGAATTGTAGTAAATTGAGTTGTAGTCATGTCAAATGAAGCAGCAGGAGGAGAAGATAAAAGTTCGGTTGTCTTTTCAGTTAGTGTAGTTTGTTTACTTTCAATTGTGGTTAAATCAGGAATAGGAGTTGTTTCTAATGGAAATTCAGTTGAAATATATTCGATTGTTGATGATTGAAAAGTTGTTTCTGATGGAAATTCGGTTGAAGTATATTCGATTGTTGTTGATGACTGAAAAGTTGTTTCTAACGGAAATTCAGTTGAAATATGTTCGATTGTTGATGATTGAAAAGTTGTTTCAACGGTTGTTGCATCAGTTGTTATGAAAGTAGTTTCATCTGGAATTGTAGTTGTTGCTGGTGAAGTCGAATCAACTACAGTACTAGTTTCTTCTGTCGTTTCGAGTGTAGTTAAATCTGTTGTCAACATTGTAGAAAAAAAAGTTGTAGCCATAGTTGTAGTTGTAGTTGTTGTTGTTGCTAGAACAATATTCGATAGTTAATATTCGATTTAATAACGAAAACAGAGTATACCTGATTGTGTAGATAGAGGGTCAAGTGATGAGGAAACATCAAGTGAAAATGTAGGATTCAAGCTAGTGTATTCAGGTGATGACAACAATGATTCAGAAGTAGATGATGTATTGATCTCTATTGATGATAATAGTAGAGAATCATCTCGATAGATCTTCTCTTTTCTTCCTATACCTATTTGATCGATAGCTCCGATAGATAATGTTGATGTTTGTATTGTAGTAAAGAATGGTTCGATTTGACTTTCAGGTGTACTAGTCGTAGTTATTGCGTCAGTGACAGTTGATAAATAAGCAGTAGTTGTTGTTGAATCAAGTTCAGAACTTTCATAGATATTTAATGTAGAAATTGACTCGGTAGTTTCAAATGACACACTAGTAACAAGTTCAGATATTGTATTTTCTGTAGATGTACTTGTAGTTATTACATCTTCTGATGATTGTATTGTTGAATCTGTGTCAAAATCTTCATCAAATGTACTATTATCTGTATCAATCGTTGACGGAGGTATTGCAGTTGTCAGAAATGTTAACATTTTTTGTGTGGCGTTCGTAATGGGGGCTACTGATAATAAGTGAAGATTATTGGGACAATTACAAGACAATACAGAAAGCATCAATGAACATCCATATATCATATTTATTTTACTTACTAGTTGTTCGAATTGTTGTTGTTGTTGGTTTATCTGGTTCTATTTAAAACAAAAGTAGAAATATCTTCGAAGTGATTTTCAAAAATAGACCTGTAAAATAAATAAAATTGAACATCCATTGTGATATTCCTCGTGAAGATTTTTTTACAGTTGCATAGATATATGTCGTTGCATTTAATCTTTCAAATGTAATTGGTAAATCCGATGCTTTCGAAAATATACTCCTTATAGTCGTATATCTCGTAATAAACATAACTAAAATCATTGATTTCGTGCCAATATATCTAATTGACGCAATAATTACAAAGTGTTTTTTTTTTCTTCATCGAATTATTCAACTTACAAATGATTACATTCGTCAGCAATTAAACCAAATGGTGATTTAATCGCATTACTTTTAATAATTTTTCCATAACGCATGCGAAAATCTCGTGAGATATAGATTTCATGAATGGTATTTTCATGTTTATTCGCGTAATACACAATACCCGATGAGGTCATAACAATACTACCTTCATTAAGAGTATCATTTAGTATAACTGGGTCACGAACTAAACTGAGATTTGTCATGTCGAAAACTGTATACACAATTCCCTTATCAGTTGAAACGAATAGAAGTGATTTTTGTGATTTCATATAATCTTTTTGTATTGTAAAACCATAGATACGTAGATTTAATGCGTCACAACGAATAATTAATGATTTGATACATTTGATTTCGTCGAATTTTAATTGAAAAATATCGAAATGCATTTGACAAATACGTATCGAAACAAAATTCGGATCTAAACGTGTTTCATAGAGAAAAAATAGTTCATGTTGATTATCGGATATTAACGATGCCGATGATGTCGCATAAACAATATCATTTATTGTTAAATTAACAATTAAACGAATCGTTTGAGCATTATAAACATACAATTGATGTTTAGGTTCAATAAAAATTAGAATATCATCGAGAGGCGAATATGCAAGAAATGTTTGAGAATAATCACGCGATACATAAGTAATATTCGATGATAACTGGTATGTTTGATATTTACCGAACGAAAGTATGGATTGTACCTAGATATCGAGTGATTTAGAGTTTAATTGTTGTTGTTACTTTTTTTATTTTCTCTTAAGAAGGATTAATTTCAAGATTATTATCGAAACAAAGATTTCTATAAGGTCATTACAAACCAAACACGCTCACAAACAAAACGATTTATATATTACATGATTTGATTTTAACAACTCACTTTTGAACACATCTGACGATCAGGTCCGAGAGTTACTTGTCTGTTAGTATCTAAATACGGATTGTAGATTTTAAAAATAAATTAAACAAAACAAAACCCTACCGACAAAACCAATCAATTCAAACGAACAAATCAAGAAGAAGAAGAATAACGCATTGGTAATCATTTGTAATAATATACGTATGGCATGCATGAAATCGATAATCAATTTTGGAATATTTTCTTTTATTGTTAACGTCAAAATGTTTTTTTAACTTTCATGGGGGCATAACATGCATGATCTATTAGAAATCGTTTGTCGTTATGCGAATGAACGAGAAATTATTTGTTGGATATACTTTTCCTGTTTTTCTTTCTTTTCCCTTTTTTTTCTCTCTCGAACACCCGTGCTTTTCCTTTGCTTCTCTTCAATCTTTCGTCATTTATTCCTAACAGAACTAAATGCAACAGAATGATTATTCGATAAATTAAAATATGCCTCGGATCGAGAATAAGAAGAAAAGAAAAGAAAATGCTTTGCCGTCATTATTATTATTGCTATTGTTGACGTCTCTTGAGAAGTACCAGTTGAACAAATAATGTTTAAATAACTCTGCAGAGAAAACAACGGAACTGATCCACTGGCATAAAGAAAAAAAATCAATTCAATATAAGGAAAAGCGATGAATATACAATCGATTCAAGCAATACTTTCCTTTTTCTTCGAGAAGAACTAAATTTTCTTTTCGAATAATTTATTGTGAACATAAAATCTCTAATGAATACTCAATAGATAAAAAATCTTGTTTAATTAAATAAAAATCGAACACTCTCTTGTTAGTTATTTTGAGGAAATTTATTGAATTCCCTTTTGATTTTCTTCTCAAGTATTCACACATATTTCAAGGACGGAATAAAAATATTTTCAATTTATATTCTTGAACGCAATTCACTATTCGATCTATTTTATTGATTCTTTTGAAAGTTTATGAATATTTTTTCACGCCAATAATCAGCATAAACAACATCAGGTAAAATAGTATCATTCTTCGAAAAATCTAAAGAGAGTAAATATTCTTGAGTTAGTTGAGACCAATTATCGAGAATTAATGTTCGTGTATTTTGAAATAGTGGATCAAGTGTCGATCGTAAGACAATAGGAACAGCACCCATAATTAACGATTCCCATGTTCGATGGCAATCAAGTCCACTACCAGGTGGTGATAAAACAAATTTAGCGTTGCCTAAATCTTCTAAATATTTCTCTGATGAGACTCCTTTATCAATACGTTGAATATTTTGAATTTTATTTGCTTGTTCAAGAGCTTTTTTCCGTTCCGTAGGATTCGTCTTAATATTAAAATTGATATACATAAGAACTGTCCTACTGTTCCATGGTTTTCGATGATTTTTCATAGCATAAAGTACTCTATCTACATTACCGTGTGGCCATCTTGCATTGCTTAAACCAATCGGAATCGGAAATATCTTCGAATGATTGAGTTCACTTGGATTTGATGCATACCATTTGAGAATTTTCGAATCTGATAAATATGTTCGATATATATCAGGTGCAGATTTATCACTGTTATGCGTAACAAGAATAATCGAAGTATTAATCAAAGGATATGCATGAGAAAAGAACTCTTTGAACATGTCGGGCTTAACAAAAACCACATCACCATAACTAACATTTGAGAATGTTTCATTTTGTGTTTCGTCATATATATGATTAGCAAATAATCGAAATGTATCACCACTAATGAATGGATAAGAAGAGTTTCTACTGGCAGACATATAATCTTCTGGATTAGACGTCGAATTCTTGTGAAATAACATACGAAGAGTGTAAAAGAAAACTACTAAGTATAAAATAAAATGATATTTTCGGCCTTTGAATAGTCTACTAGTGTGTACGTTCGACACACGGGTCATGAACGCGATTGTTCTAAAAGAAACAATTCATTTTCTAGACCATTGTCAAATGTATATTACGTCTAGTTAGGCGTCCATTTAAAAAATCTCCATGCGTTGTAAAATAACACAAACCAATCATGGTCTATAGACGAACGAGTAAAAAGTTGATATAAACTGTTCGCATGATTGATTTTTACCATTAGACGGTCAATACTACAGTGAGTTATAAAAACATATGACTAGTATAGTGCATATAAACAAGACATATGCTAACAAACGTAGCTCTAGTTTTTAATTTGTAATAGAATGAATCGATTCACCAAGTAATTTGATAAAATATTCTTGTTTTTCATAATCCAAAAATATAAGTCAAACACACAATTTCTTTTTCTGAGTTTATAAGATACATAAATCTCTTAGAATCATTTATTCACAATGAAATAAAAGCTTTTCAAAGATTACATTGGAAGCTATGCTGTCTGAAAAAGTTTCTGATGCCAATAATCAGCATAAACAACATCAGGTAAAATAGTATCATTCTTCGAAAAATCTAATGAGAGTAAATATTCTTGAGTTAATTGAGACCAATTATCGAGAATTAATGTTCGTGTATTGTTGAATAATGTTCCCATGTTCGATGACAATCAAGTCCATTACCAGGTGGAGATAAAACAAATTTAGCATTGCCTAGATCTTGTAAATATTCTTTAAATGATACGACATGTTTAGGCTGTAGAACATTTGAAATTTGACGAGATTGTTCAAGAGCTTTTCGGCGTTCTATTTTATTCGTATTAATATTGAAATTGATATACATAAGAACTGTTCTACTGTTCCATGGTTTTCGATGATTTTTCACTGCATAAAGTACCTCATCTGTATTACCATATGGAAATCGTCTATTCATTAAACCAATTGGAATCGGAAATATCTTCGAATGATTGAGTTCACTTGGATTTGATGCATACCATTTGAGAATTTTCGAATCTGATAGATATGTTCGATATGTATTAGGTGCAGATTTATCACCGTTATGTGTCACAAGAACAATTGAAGTATTAATCAAAGGATATACATGAGAAAAAAATCCTTTCAGCGTATCAGGTTTAACAAAAATCACATCACCATAACTAACATTTGAGAATGTTTTATTTTGTGTTTCATCATATATATGATTAGCAAATAATCGAAATGTATCACCACTAATGAATGGATAAGAAGAGTTTCTACTGGCAGACATATAATCTTCGGCATTAAATATCAAATTCTTATTTTCAGTTTGTGTTGTACGATTACTACCGAAGAAGATGCGAAAAATATAAAATGAAACTAATAGATACAGAATAAAACTATATTTCCGGCAATTGAGCTTGGGTAAATAGGCCATGAAGATAATTGTTCTAAAAGAAATAATTCATTTTCTATATCAGTGTCAAATATATTACATTTAGTCGTCGTCTTGAAAAATGACAACACATTTTAGCTCTATCGTTTTCTTTGTAAATGTGCTTAACAAAGTGAAGATAAAGATCCTGATTATAATCTTATCATTTTTTTCATAACAAACGTGTCAAGTTTAGATAAAGACTTTTCTTTTTACATCAAATTTTATTTTATTTTTTTTGTATGAACCGTTTATTCACAATAGAATAAAATTTTTTCAAAAATTAAAAAAATTAAACCAGGAACTATGTCGTCTGAAAAGTTTCTTTTGCCAATATTCAGCATAAACAACATCAGGTAAAATAGTATCATTCTTCGAAAAATCTAATGAGAGTAAATATTCTTGAGTTAATTGAGACCAATTATCGAGAATTAGCGTTCGTGTATTGTTGAATAATGGATCAAGTGTCGACCGTAAGACAATAGGAACAGCACCCATAATTAACGCTTCCCATGTTCGATGACAATCAAGTCCATTACCAGGTGGTGATAAAACAAATTTAGCATTGCCTAAATCTTCTAAATATTTCTCTGATGAGACTCCTTTATCAATACGTTGAATATTTTGAATTTTATTTGCTTGTTCAAGAGCTTTTTTCCGTTCCGTAGGATTCGTCTTAATATTAAAATTGATATACATAAGAACTGTCCTACTGTTCCATGGTTTTCGATGATTTTTCATAGCATAAAGTACTCTATCTACATTACCGTGTGGCCATCTTGCATTGCTTAAACCAATCGGAATCGGAAATATCTTCGAATGATTGAGTTCACTTGGATTCGATGCATACCATTTGAGAATTTTCGGATCTGATAGATATGTTCGATATGTATCAGGTGCAGATTTATCACTGTTATGTGTAACAAGAATAATCGAAGTATTAATCAAAGGATAAACATGAGAAAAAAATCCTTTCAGCGTATCAGGTTTAACAAAAATCACATCACCAT
>ERZ778027.1223-NODE-1223-length-45886-cov-11.705832_pt1 | contig 45886 bp, 63 predicted proteins | sample MGYA00375757_ERZ778027 | MGnify/ENA primary metagenome ERZ778027 (study PRJEB29350, sample SAMN05389817) | bioreactor metagenome | isolation source: Ammonium sulfate bioreactor | place: South Africa: University of Cape Town | collected 2014-02-18 ...
GTAGATTGTCGAAAAAAATACGAGTATGCACCTTATGCGGCAAATGTAAAGGTGTAAGAACAGTTCCGAAATCATCTCGCCTTTCTTTTCATTCGACAACAAATGAAACATATAAACCTCGTTTAATATTCATTTTATATTTAATTAATTACCAACAATTAAATTTATTCGAACGATTTCTTTTCATTTTAGGTATTCATAAATTTCAAATAAACAACAATGAATTGACTATGCTAGCATGTTTGGTTTCTTCGATACACCATGGGGTATATTCAAGTATGTTTGGTATCAAAGAAAAAGAGTGTTTTAATGATCACATAATTATTGTCTACGCACATTCGAATGCCCCGTTACTTATTCATAATACTATGCATTGCAATTGTTTTGCTTATACTTCTTTTGGTTACGATTGTTGCACTCTATGCAATTATTCCCGCGATTGTTCGTTCGACAATCGACAAAGCTCAATTGGGCTTCAATTCAGTTCAAATCGATCAAATTCAAGGTCAAAGTTTTCGTCTTCGTGCTGAGTTAGTCATGACAAATACAGGTTCGATTCCAGCTACTATCGTACCACCACTTGTAATTCAAGTTGATGATGTCGGAAAAGTTACTAATAATGATCCGATAGAAATTACTGGTAATTCAGCTGGTAGTGTTGCTTCAATGAATTGTCAATTTGAAATTGACGATTTGGATGCATTTACTCGATTTACTCGTGAACTTGTTTTTAATTCGAATGTTTCTTGGCATTTAACAGCTCAAGCAACAATTCGACCGATTTCAGGCAGTTTTCTTTCGTATTCAAATATTACGTTAGATAAACATATTCCATTACAAGCATTTGATGGTCTTAAAAATGTGAGTATTGGTACAATTAGTTTGGAACGTTCGAATGCAACACATGTTATTATTGATACGAGTATTACAATTGAAAATCCATCTTTATTTAGTATTGAACTTGGTTAGTAAAAATTCTTGACGAATAAAAACAAAAACATATTCTATTCTATTGATTTGATTAGGTCGATTGTTTTTTAATTTACAATATGAAAATATAACAATTGGTTATGTTGAATCAACTACTGGCAATGTATCACTTCATGCAGGTGCTAATCAAATACCATTTTTTGGTGAATTACAAAAATCATCAGTTCCTGGTTCTCATAAAGCAATTCTTGATGTTATACAAAATTTTCTAACTGAACAGACAAGTAATGTATCAGCAGTAGCTGGTTCGAATTGTACATCGTATCCTATTCTTGCTAATGGTATGGCCGGTCTTTCATTAGGTGTTGAAATGCCTCCATTTGATAAACAACTTATTGCTTCGTTATCTTTCGGATCCATGTCACTTGTTCCATCTACTCAAGCTAAATCAGTTATTCTTTCAGCTTCAATAAGTATTTCGATTAATTCACCACTTGGTGCGAATTCTCCACTGAGTTTGACAAGCATGGATATGAACGCTGATTTGGTCTATCAAAATAAAACGGTTGGTTCATTGGAAGTTCTCGGTTCTCCAGTAGTTCAAATCAATGCTACAGTTTATCAAACGACATTTAAAGATAAACTCCTGATACTCGCCGGTACTGGTGCAACATATGAAAAATTTGCTCAGGATTTTATTCGTGCTAGCGATGCAAATCCAATTCAATTTCGTGTATCTGGTACTGCATCAGTAACTGGTTCATTTGCACTTGGTGGTCTAGCTGTAAGTGGTATTAAAGTTGACAATGTCGTTGCAATTGGAGGTCTTGATGGTCTTCATGATGTTACTGTCGATGGCATATCGATTGATGGTGAAGAAGGAAGTGCATTTCGTCTATCAGTTAAGGCAACTATTGGTAATCCAGGTATTACAACTGTTCGATTAGAAGATTTTACACTAACAATGGCTGACAGCTTAACAGATACAGTTATGGGTCGTATACCTGTCGATGTACTTGAAATACATCCAGGCAATAATACAGTTCAATTGCATGGGTAATTTTGTTTTCGTTTGAATCGTCGAAGTCAATGAATCTTTTCTATTCTGTTTTTCAGCTCTCTTGCTCCACAACGACCAGAAGATCTTCCAGTAATTGGTACTTTTTTTTCGGCCTATCTCAATGGTATTCCTCAAATGGTTAAACTCTTTCATAACGTAACACAACCAGGAAATGCTACGGCTATGGATTTAACTGTCAGCGGTCTAACAATGCAATCGAATTTGAGTGGTGTTCACGCAAAATTAATTAACAATGTAACCGTTCTCGATTTTGGCATTGAATTCGATCCTGAAGATGTTAATCGAGTGTTCGTATCGGGCCGTCTATCAGTCTTATTTGTACTTCCATCAAATGTTAATATGACATTCAAAGCATTGACAACAACTATTCAATTTGATATTCTTTTTGATGGTGGAATACGAATGGCTAGAATGAATCTTACAGATTTACCTGTTCAACATAATCAAACAACAAATGTTATAACAATAGGCTTCGAAAAACAAGAACTTGTTGTTCTTAATAAAACAGCTTTCGAAGAATTCGCTGTTAATCTTGTTTTAACATCGAATGTAACAATGGCGATCGATGGTACGACAACAGCAGTTGCTCAAACTGCCATAGGAAATCTTACTTTAATTCAAATACCTGTCTCTGATACAGTTTCATTAAATGGTTACAATCAATTTGATGGCGGACTTTTAAAAATCGATAATATCGATATAGATAAATCATTATCAAATCATTCACTTATACTTCGAGTTAAAACAGAAATTACAAATCCATCAGTTGTTAATATTATCAACGGTGGACGACTTCTACTTGATTTATGTGATATGCATAGAGGCACATCACTTGGTCTAGTTACAATTGATCCATTTGTTCTTGCGCCACAAGGTACGCCGACTATCGTCATAGCTGAAGGTCTCGTCAATATGACAAATAATAATACTGAAGTTCTTCGAGAGTTTATTTCAAAAATGGTCTCAGGACTTGGTACTGATGTTGAATTACGTGGTACATTAGAAGATAATTCAACAGGCACAGATATACCATATCTAGTATTAGCTATTTCTGGTCTTCGTATTCATACAACTGTTCAGGGTCTAGTCGGAAATAGTTCACTTGTTCAAGAACTTCTTGTTAAACACTTAACGGCTGCTGAAATAGCTGGTATTACCATTGGTCTTGTTAAAATGTTATCTGCACGTATTCGAATAGTCAATCCGTTTAATGCAAGTTTAATTATTCATGGTATCGATGTTAAAGTTTATTACGGTCCTAAAGTCGATGATAGCTTGCAAGTTGGTCTTGTTCATGATCAAACACCTATACGTGTTGGACCTTATGAACAACTCATAAGTCCTTATGTCAATGTGACTATTGCAGCTAAATTAACAACATTGGCAACACTGATAGTACCTCTTTTAGAAGGCAATGCTCGTCTTTCGCTGTATGGTGTTATAAGTTTTACAATTGGTGATGAATTTGTTTTGAATCAAATTCCAGTTACCCTGCTTGATATACCAACGAAACAAGAACCAAAATCCGAACAGGAAATTATCTTTTGATTCATGTTTCTTTTTTGTTTTGTGTAATTTTTTGTGAGAAAACATTTTTTTTATAAATAATTTTGATCATACATATATACATACTCGTCAGCATATTCATTTTCTATTAATATTCTTGATTCAATGAAGCAAAAGACTAATTATTAGGCATTTTTTGTACATTAAAACTGCTATTACTTTAATCATATAGTATTATCAAGTTGACATCAACGATTATATTTATTTATTATTTTAATACTATCGTTCAGTAAAAAGCTCGATATATAATAATCAGTTAAAGAAAAATGTTTTTCTTTTGTTCTTCTCTTCTATAATGAGAGTATCTACTCAATTATGTTGCACATTTACATATTCTCGGATGACAAATTATTATTTAAAAAATTTATTTGACAAGCTGTTCACTTTGCATTGTAATCTAACCATGCATTTACATACACAAAATCCGAATTGATATTTCAGTTTCGAAGAGTAACAAAGAAAAAGATAGGAGAAAAACAAACACAGAATCGTCTTGTTCTTCTTTTTCTTTATCCTATTTTTTATATTTCTCGCTTGGAATCTCCTGTCACATTTCGACTATCGTCGGAACGATAATTGTCATTCTTCCAGTGCTCAATCTCGGGCGGCAAGCGAGCTTAAAAATACTCGCATATCTTTCTTCTACGAGTTCGACAACGCACTACTAATCAGAAGAATAAAATTGTCGAAAGAAATTGTGTTTTCGGTCCTATCCTATCTATCGATCTATTTTCTTATGAAAAATGGTTTAATCAAATAAATGAATAGTTTTCGCTGGTGTTCGACGAATCTTCTCTCCAAGACAAGCGAACAGAAAAAAAGAAAATATAGAAATGAACGCAGAGAGACTTAGAGAAAGAGAGCGAGAGCGGAAAAAAATCGAATGCGATAAAGAATATAAAAAAAAGAACATGATGCTCATTGTGCAACGAGCAAGACTAAGATAAAGAGAACGAACAAACGGGAACAAACATCACCCGTAGAATACAAACACATTCAAGAATTGACGAACAATTCATCCGTAAGTTAATTGCAAATTACGAAATAAAAGAAAAAAAATCGAGAAGAAAAAGACGTCTCTTTCATCAGTTGAAAATAGGAAACAAAATAAGGAACATACGAGCGTAGGAGGACTTATCATCTTTTTTTTGTCAATCTAAAACGAATATTTTCACTAAGTGCACGGTTATTTTTCTAAAAAAAGAAAGATGTATCCATTTCTGTATCTAAGCTGAAGAGAAGATTAGCCTAATAAGAGATTATTTTAATTGTGATCAATATCATGAAGTAGAAGAAAAAACAACGATTATGAAATGCAATATCTGTTTTTCCTTTTCATTTTTTTTGCCCTTTGATAAAAGAGAAGAAAAAAAAGGTTTTTCTTTCTTTTCTTCTAACTAGCTCATGAATAAAATCATCTTAGCATACGTCTTCACAATTTGCTCCTTCAACCATCCGCCTATCGTTTCTTCAATTAACTTCCTATTGCCAGAAAGAACTTCCGGATAAAATGCAGTATTTACTCGTCTATGTTGAAAAAGAAACAAAATCCTTTTCTTTCTCTTCTCAGACAGAAAAAAAAAACAAAGCAAAATAGAAGATAAATTTCAGATCAAATACATACCAACTCAACATCCTATTTTTCTCTCTCTTGAAAATGTCAATATCACTTCAAAATCATGTCTATTTTCTTCGTAGGATTGAACAACATTCAAGATAAAGTAACATTTCAAAACTAATCATGGTTGTTCATGCAGGTGGTCTTGTGGCTATTGTTATTTTTTATATTGCCATTTTACTTGTTGGAATATGGGCTGGAAGAAAACAAAAATCATCAGAAAAATCACCTGATACAGAAGAGATTATGCTGGCAGGAAGAAATATCGGTCTACTTGTAGGAATATTTACAATGACAGCAACATGGGTTGGCGGTGCATATATTAATGGAACAGCTGAACAAGTTTTTTCTACTGGTCTTATTGCGTGTCAAGCACCATTAGGCTATGCAATTAGTTTAGTCGTCGGCGGATTATTATTTGCTAGGCCGATGCGTAATGCTGGTTATGTGACAATGCTCGATCCATTTCAACGAAAATACGGACAACGAATGGGCGGTTTGCTATTCATACCAGCACTCTTAGGAGAAGTCTTCTGGTCAGCAGCGATTCTATCGGCACTTGGAGCAACTATTAGTGTTATTTTTACTGATATTTCAACAACAACATCAGTTGTTATTTCGGGTAGAAATCGATTTTAAATGAGAAAAAAATTTTTCGAATATCGTTTTTTTTTTGTTTTTTCGTAATTAGCTGCCGTTGTTATTATTTATACACTATTCGGTGGATTGTATTCTGTTGCATATACTGATGTTGTTCAACTTGGATTTATTCTCGTTGGCCTTTGGATTGCTGTTCCATTTGCAATTCAGCATAAAGGTGTTGGAAGTATAGTAACAACTTGGCCACAATGGCGAGGTCACGTCGAGAAATCAGAAATTGTCGGATGGATTGATGGTATACTTTTACTTGTTTTTGGTGGAATACCATGGCAGGTTAGTCTTTTTTCTATTGCTTTCGAAATGCAATTGTGGATTTATTTTTAGGTTTATTTTCAACGAGTTCTTTCGGCTAAATCAGCTAAAAATGCAATGTATTTATCATTTTGTGCAGCGATTGGCTGTATAGTATTGGCCATACCACCTGTACTTATTGGTGCCATTGCTAAATCAACTGGTCAGTAGTTAATTTGATGATAAATTTGCGTTTAAAATTAATTTTCTAGATTGGAATATGACGGATTATGATATGAAACAAGATATTACATCACCTGAATCAACAAAACTCATCTTGCCATTAGTTCTCTTGCATCTATGTCCGAAATTCATTGCATTTATTGGTTTAGGTGCAGTTTCAGCTGCCGTTATGTCCAGTGCCGATTCGAGTGTACTTAGTGCAAGTTCAATGTTTGCTCGTAATGTCTGGAAACTTGTTTTTCGTAATAAAGTCAGTCCATATGAAAAATGAAATATTCACGAAAAAGAAAATGAATGTCTCGTATTTAGGCATCTGAACGAGAAGTTCTCTTAGTAATGCGTATTGGAATATTTCTTGTTGGAGCAGGAGCTGCTGGCATCGGTATTCTAGTCTCATCTATTTATGTTCTTTGGTATTTATGTTCGGATCTTGTTTATGTCATCTTATTTCCTCAATTACTTTGTGTTGTCTATGTACCGCATACAAATACATATGGTTCATTATCGGCATATATCGTTGGTTTTGTTGTTCGTATACTTATTGGTGAACCATCATTGAATATACCGGCATGGATACATTTTGGTTCCTATATACCGCCGAAAACAACGTGTATGCTGATTAGTTTATTAACAACATTAATTGTATCGTTAATAACAAAAATCTTTTTTGAAAAACGTATTTTATCACCAAGATTGGATGTTCTTCATTGTTTTATTGATATACCAAATGAAATTTTACCATTAAAAGAAAGTACAACAGTTGATGAATTGCAACAATATCGTATTACTAAACCTAGTGAACAACAATTACTGAATGAGCCAATAATGTTAGTTAATAATTCTTATTCACCAAGTCCACACGCCCTAAGTACACATGTGCATTCATCAGCTACCTGAGGAAAGAAAGCAAGTTCTCATTTGTGGTGTATGTATCCGTCACATAGAGTTCAAAACCCTTCCGGTGATTGTTGTTTCTTCTTCTTCTTCTTTTTTTCGTTCTTCTTTACATATCTAATCGAAACATATCATTGATTTGATCAGAACTATTTCGCTGAATGATTTATCGTAGTAAAAATCCAATTATTATAGTTACAAAAGAAAAATAGAAAATATGTGGAGGTGCTGTTTTATTCAATGTTGTTGTTTTTATTATTTTTTTCTCGTTTTTATTTTCGTCAGTAGTCAGATTACGAACACATACATACATATCATTATTTGTGTGATGAAAAATTTAAAACAAAACAAAGAAACATATCATTTCAACTTCCACATACTATAGCTAACCAATTTCTTATCAATCATAGATCACAAACAAAACATATCAAATATCCTATCATTCTTTTATTTATTCTGTTTGTTGTTTCTGTTTGATGTTGTGCCTTTTAGTGTTCTATAGAATCAAGAAAAACAAACCTATCTATAAAAATAAATCATTGTCTCTCTCACCCTTGGAATTAAGTTTTTTATTTACTGAATAATATGTATATATAGGTCTATATGACAAAAATAGAGTTTATTGGGTATAATTGTGTTGTTTTATCAGTTCAAATTGACAACTAAAACTAAAAACTAAAGTTAAACATCTTGAGTCAATGTTGTTGATGGATCTGTTGTAGGTATGGGACTATCGTGATGATTTAACATCCAATCAAAGATTTTGTAAGATAAACGAACACCATCTTTGGAACCTTGTCGATCGAGTAGTGTTTTAAGTAATGATTGTTTAGGTTCATCGATATATTTCGCTATCCATCTAATATAAAACTCGAATTCACTTGAAATCATCAAAAAACTAAATAAACTCACCGTAAAACTTCGGTTTCCGATCGACCGAAATCATTTTTATACCAAAGAAATAATTTTGACAGACGTATTTCTGCATTTTCAAGTATAATATCAACTTCAGCATTACAATACGATGTCGTCGCCATATTTAAAGCTTTTTCAAGATTTGTCGATGAATAAATAGCAATTTGTGGACATGAACGTGCACCGCAATTAAGTGCAAAATGAATACGTGGATCACAACGACGCATTGAATATTTTGCACGTGGATCGTTGTATGTAAAATGTCGTTGTGTACAATTCGAATGCGGTTTATTTCCTATGAAAATCAATTTCGTTCAAAGAACAACAACAATGAACTCAAACCTCGTAAAATTCCGTGTTCAATATCATCTAATGAATAGAAATATTGTCCGACTTTATAGGATGTTATCTTCCAGAATTGATTTAAATCAAGAACAGATTTCGGTTGATCATCCAACGATGCTATTCCATGAATAGTTAACACATTGTAGAGATCTTTAAGAACACACACACACATACATAAAACAATAAAATTCGATTAAGAAAAAAAGAATTACTGATGAAAAATGTTTTTCGTTCATTTTCTGTGACATTTTCTAAGCTAATTGTCGTTAAACGTTTACTCATTTCACATAAATCATTGTAGACATTTGTTGCACGTAAACGACGATAGTTTACTAAACGACCGGATGGATCAATGAATAAAGCTTTTAAACTAAACAATCAAGAGAACATTTCCTCAGTTAAACAACAAGAAAAATGAAGAATTTTCGTTTCCTATATACTTTAACATTTTCTTTTGTAATTCAATCGATAATTGAACAGCATTGTAACCATTTTTTGATCGTGATTCATTGTCATCATTTGTAACTGGTACAATCGATATTGGCTTTGTTTTCGACAGATTTTCTAACGGTGACCAATTAAGAATATTTAATAAATGAGTATTTACAATTTCATCATTTTCATCATTATTATTATTATTATTTATATTTCCATTTGTATTATTTTCGGATGATAATGATGGTTGTAGACCATTAATTGCTTTGACTCGATCTATATCGACGAATAAGAAAAGGAGAAGAAAAAAGACATTGATGACATTATCAAGAAGAAATACATTAATCTTATTTTAAGTCTCTAAACGTATGTTCCTGTTTGTTGTCGTCATCTGGTTATATTTTCTTGTTAACATAACATGATCTGATAGAAATACACTCGAATCCTCAATGCATACTTTTGACAAGGTCACAAACATGTTTCAGTTATTCTTTATATGCATCAAATAGCTACCATATTCGATGATTATTAATAAATGTTCCGAGCTGTTTTTTTTGTAATAAAAAGAAAATAATGACAAATGTATTTTTTGTTCGAATTTCTATGCAAAAACAATCTAATCATGATTAATTTCCGTTACATATATATGTCTATTCACACTTGTCAATGCGATCTATAGGCGTATAATATCGATAATTATGTTTTTCGGTTTTTTTATTTTCTTAGTCAATTCAGAAAATATTTGGAAAAAAAACGAGAAATTCTTTTCTCTTGCATTTAATTACTCGAATGAGTATTATTACATCGAAAGGTAGATGAGTAGTGAACAAGAAATGAATGATGATGACATTTGCACTTTGTAAGCTTCAGTCGACACGCATTTGACAATGATCTCAATTCGGCAAGTTACATTGTAACAAAAGAAATAAGAACAAAATTCTTTTGTATAGAGATTTTACAGAATAATAAACGAATAGCTACGATCTATTTATTGATTAACACTATTACATTTTCTTTCTCTTTTTTTTCTTGTTTGTGCCGAAAAATGAATGTTTGTAGGAACTACAAGGGGAAAAAATCGTAACTGATTGATCAAAAACTGATCTTTTCCTTTTTGAATATGCGCGTTGTCTCAAGCGACAATAAAATGACGGAAAAGGCACATTTAGAAAGAAAAATTCTGTTAGAAATAAATCAAAAAAAAAAACAACACAGGAAACAAATGCAATCGTGCATTTGACAGATCATTCATTCATATTTCTCATACGATTTCGAAGCATGAAACCTATGAATACTTGCGCGCAGGTAGATCGCCATTATTTTCTATTTCCAACGGAAAGCATTAATTTTACTGTACACATTCGCTTCAGTCTTTTTTTTATTATTCTCCGGAATGATTATTATTTCCTGCTAAACGTTTTAAATATTGTCATGAAGCGAAAAGAAAATAATAATAATTTGTTATTCTTTGAAGAATATTGATCGGGAATGATAACCATGCTCGACTGATTATGTCAGATTGAAGTCGAACGAATGATATACACGCGCTGTCTAAGATCATGTTTCGTTAGTCTTTATTATTCTTATGTGTCAAGATAAATAGTTTTTGAATGAATTTATCTCTAAGCGATAAAATAGATTTGTACTTACAAAAAGGTCTTGAGCTACTCGATCGGCTGTACCGAGACATGATTGAAAATAATATAAGATGATTTTTTGTTATATTACAGAAAGTTGCTTGAATTCAATCGGTGTTGTTGTTGTTGTTATTATTGTAACTATTGTAGATAGGTATGCATCGACAATGCTATTTTGTATTCGTTGATCGATCTAAGTATACTCAATTCACTCAGAATTGTTTAAACGATGCCGAAGGATTACATAGAAGAAGAGAGACAGAGAAAACGCGTCTCTTTTGTTTTTTTCCTTATATAGAGTGAGAGAAAGAGAGGAAAACTCTATCGTAGTTGCTTTCTCTCTCTCTCTCGCTCTCTTTATTCTCTGTATTTCTCTGTTATGCTGATCAGCATTACCTTTTCTTTTTCTTATTGAATATGTTGAATAATTGTTTCTTTTAGCATGTCAACAGATGATTGTCAGACAAAATATAAGTGCACTATACAATCGACTAAACTCGAAGATAAAAGTATGTAAAAGAACGGAAAAGGATGAACACACAAATTAATAAAAAAAATCTGACGAGAAAGAAAAATGAAGACACGGAAAAGCCGAGATGAATGTCAACCAAATCAATTTCATTTGTATGTTATTCTTTATTTCTTTTTCTCATCATCACCAGCATGACCAATAAAGAAGAGAAGAGAAGAGAGAGAGAGAGAGAGAGAGAAAGATTTTATTATTATCATAACAAATAAAAATCTATATGTACATAAAAGATAAGATCGAATAAATAAAAAGAGAATCAAAGAAAATGAATGGTCACCGGTGAACTCGTGTCACATTGATACCAAATATTCGTTTCAAACAGGTAATGGCGTTTGTCGTTTGGGAAAATCTAATTCAACATCCATATCCGGTGTACAACTACAATTCAAATACAAAGATATTCATTATCAATGACATAAAACAATTAATCAAAATGCGTTGCACAAAAGATCTCTATGTGTCTTGTCAATAGTCATTGAAAGGGAATTAGAACAAAAAAAAAGACTAGTAAAACTATGATCTATGAAAATTAGAACTTACATTGGCATGGTTTCATGTCGAAAAACATGTGGAAATAATGTTTTCGAATCGAATCCATTCGTTTTTTCTTGTTTTAATTGTGTATTTAATTTTCGTGTATGTTCAAATTCAATTTGCATGAGACGAAGTTTTTCTTGTTGAATTTCAATTTGCTACGAATAATTCGATTAATATAAAACAAATTAGTTTTCAAAAAAAGAAAGAAAAGCCAAAAACAACAACGATCTTTTACTTCTTTCATTCGATCATTATCAAGTGCAACAAGCAAATAAGACGCATGCATATCGGAAAATGCTGCCTATATTATTCAATCAACAGAAAATAGAATTAGCCGACATAAAATGAGTAATGACATACTGTAGCTTGTTCTTCACGTAAACGTTTTATAGTTAATTGAAGATTTTCTATATGTTGTTCTTGTTGTTTTTCGAGAATACGATTTAATTCATCGATTTCTTCCTGAAAAACAAAACGAAATAAAGATTTTGTAACCTTTTTTTGGTCAAGAGAAATAAATGCTAACGTACAGAATTCAAAAGTGTTGTTTCATCAATGTCTTGTAATAATCGTTGAAGTGTTTGTTCTTTTTCCGGATATTCACTATCCTGAAAACAATAGTAAACAAATAAACGACATGATGAGCAGAGATTTATTTTTCTACTTTATAAGTTTTCAATTGTTTGAGAAGTTGTTGACAATCAACTAATTGATTTTCTAGATTGAGAACCTGATTTTCATACACTGATCATTGAATAACAAAAATGTAAGACGAGAAGTTTTCTAAAGATTAAATTTACTTTCAACTTCATTTGCTAATGTTTGCCGTTCTTGATCGATAGCATCGAGTAGTTCTTGTTTTTCATCGTTTTGTTTTTGTTCGACCATGACTGTAGTTTTCTTTGAAACAAACGAACAAATTTATTTCTCAACAAAATAAAAAAATTCGTATGGTTATTGTTATTATTCTAACTTTATATTGATCGAAACGACGTAGATTCTTAGCCACAGTATCATGTGATGAGCTCTCAGTATTCGATATCATTTCTCGTAGTTTTCTATTTTTATCTTTTAATTCATTTTCGTGTTGAATAAATGCTTGTATACGTGTTCGATACACTGAACAAAGACTTTATTCAATTAATTGGTATTTGATTAGAAAATATTTACTATGTAATTGTAATGTTAACCATTGAATCTTGGCGGGATTTTCCGGTGCGACAAGTTCAGGTGTTTTCTCTCGTCGTAAATGTCGACAACGAGCCGAACATTTCCTTTCTTCTTTCAATGCTACGAGAGAGAGAAAAAAATGCATCTGTTCGTTTATGTTTCTTTTGAGACACAGAAAATTTGATGAAACTAACGAGGAAGAGTTCCCATAAATGTTGCAGTTGTTACTGTTGTCGCAGCTGATTTGAGTGGCCGCCGCTGTTGTCGCATCCATGGCGAGTAATCAACAACTGTACTTGATATTTGACTTTGAAGAGAACGTAATGCTGGCGCGCCCGAAGGCTGTCGACTTGACGCATAGGAATTCATCTGAAACAATTTATTTATCCTTATTTATATCAGACAATCAATTTAAAAAGAAAGATTTTTGTTTTTAAGGCACCGACAAACTTTGAATTTATTTCATATAATAATCACATTTGAGTATAGGACAATCACCGCGTACATCCATCGGAGAATAATCATAGTAGAGTGTATATAGTGGAAATTGTTGATTGTGAGTACCGTTAACATAATCACCGATTAAACGGTACGCTTCGAGTGAACACATTGGATCGAGAAGAGCATGACGCGAACGAGCTTTCTCACGAAATATACTAATCGTTCGTGTAGCAAGATCGGTTTCATCAATAACCATTTTTGAAAGAGCATAAACACTTATATGATCCGGTACAGTCAAATTAATATGACCGGGATATGCATTGTAAGAATCAAATGTGATAAGGCGAAGGTGAAGTTTAACATACCTATTAGATGTACATTGAAAAACTTTTGAATTGAATCGAATCAAACTTTTATTTCTACCTCGGATGGTTCAGTTGCAAGGGCTCATTGAATGATCGTTTCAATTCTTTAGGTGGTTTCTTTTCAAGAATAATTTGTTTCGATGGTGGAACAACTAGTTCTGTGACATGCTGTAAAATACCAGTACCAATTGTTTCATCTAAAATCGCCCGATAATCAATTAAACCTTCGATTTCGAATAATTTCGTTAAAACAAATAGATCTTCGCGAGATAATTGTGGTAAACGATCTTTGAGAACTATATTTACATAGAAAATCATTTTTAGAAAATAACAAAAATCAATGAGATTAATATCCGTACTCAATCGAAATTGTTCATAAGTTAAACGATCTGTGTTTTGTCTATCTAAGGTTTCACAGATTTCAAGTAAAATCTGCTTTTGACCGGATAGAATCGAATTAATACGTTTACAAACAACGTTCAACTTTTCCGGTGACGTAAATATATCTTTTGTTGCTTTCGTTAGACGTTCCTAAATCGAACAAAATTCGATAAAGATTATTTTCTTTTGAATTTCATCGAAATTCGTCTATTTACAAGTTCTTTTTGACGTCCAGTTTTAGCTTTCTTCTTTTTCTTCTTTTTCTTGCCTCCTGCTTCATCGGATTGTTCTTGTAAAAGAGCTTGAACTGCTGATGATGCTCCTGGTTGCTCAGAAGCCGTTGTTTCACCGGTAGCTATTGCTGCTGCTGCTGCTGCTGCTACTGTTGTTGTTGTTGGCGGTGGTGCTACTACTGCTGCAGAAGGAGTTTCGGTTGTTTCATTCTGTTGTTCTTCAGCAATATCTTCCATTTTTTACAATGAAGAACACACAAAAAAAGGAGAAATACAACGTCTATCGGCAATGCCATTCACCGTCAGCTCACCATGGCATCGCACTGTGTTGCTTGCATATTTAAATCGTATGTAGAGCGCGCTACGATGCAAACAATTTTGTACTTTTTTACTTAATCAACTTTAAAAGTAGAAAAATTTATTCATCCGATTCATGAATATTTATTAGCGATAAATTATCAAATGAAGACATGATCTTTCTTTCTTTTATTATTTTTTCAAATGAATATTCACACACACACAAATACAAAAACAAAAACATATAAACTAGTTTTTTTTTGCTACTTAATAACTATGATTGCAATTAGGTGTGTGAATGTTGCTATTCAAGCTAATTTAATTAGTACGTTTGTACCATCGACGAGCTGTAACATCGCCAGCTTTCATTTCCTATAAATAAACGAATAAGATTAATTGAGAACTGAAAATGAATTCGATTTTGTTAACTTACGACTTGTTGTTGTCCTTCACCATCGACGTATCGTGTGATAACTGATTCATTACCATTTTTATCACGCATTGTATGAACCCATCGATCATTTTCGAATTTAATAACCGACTATTTAAGCAAACAAAATCAATAAACGAATAGTTTTTTTTCTTTGAATATTAAAACTAACTTTAACTGGTTCACCATCGAGACGTGTTTCATCGAATTCAACATTTGGAGTGAAATCGTATGCGGATGTTTTAAGTTTCGATTCAGTTTTAAGTGTCCATTGATCACCGTTTCGGCTAATGATCAAATTTGGTTTGATAACTTTAGCTGATTGACGAAGAACAAGACCAACGCCCTATTTACATATAATGTAGATTTGAAGAAAAAAAACTCAATATTAATATTCTTATTTTACAATTTCTTTCATATAATTATCGAAGTTTTCACCATCGACGTATTCCCATGTTCCAACAAGATTTTCTACTGCTGTGCCAGCCATTTGAATTCTATTACCAGATAGATAAAAGTTTAATATAATACAGAAAAAAAACAAATGCAATGAATGAATACCACAATCGAGCCTCCTTTTATATGCTAATACCTTTGATAAAAACTAGAGAGAAAGAAAGAGAGAAAAAAAAAGATAAAATCGAAATATTTATTATTTTCTTTTTATTTGAAAGAGAGAAAAAGAATGAGTGTACTAAACGTGGAAATATTTGATTTGATAGACCTCTACATTTTTACATAAAAAACCAAAAAAATTTTATTCTTTCATTTTCTTTATCTTGATTATTCATATCCGAAAAATGCTTTTTTTTTCTCTTCTTTACATTCAACAACCTGCTCTGGTTTCAAATTCTATTAAATATTATTCAAAGATAATATTGATAAACTCAAGTAAACAAGTAAGTTCATGAGCTAATGTCAATGATATTATGTTGATAAGACCTATATCTCAACAAAACCTAGTTTCTTATCAAAAAAAGAATACTCTTCGAATAGCAAACAATTCGTTTTGATTATAGTATACGAAATATATTCATTTTCTTTTATTCAGAAATTAAAAAATAAAAATAAACAAATAAATAAATAATTAATTAATTACTAATACTAAAAGTGTTCTACTGTTCATTTACAATATTCATTTGTAGCCAACAAAAAGCGAATAAATAAATACTTAATCGCTATCATCATCAAAATCACCACTAATACTTCCAGTTGTTCGAGATAATGTTTCATCTTGATGATCGCTATCATGTCGACGATTTGTCGATGTATTCATATTCTCTTTTTCCGCATGATAAATACGGCTAATCTGTAAAAGCATATTGCCAATATCTGGATCATTCAAATAGTTTGTTATTGTCGTTGGATTTTCAGCAATTTGTAGCATAACTAGAAAGCAAAATGTTTTTTCACAAAAGATAAGTTGTTGTTTTTCGAATAGAATTGATTTACTGAAAAATGTCTTCGGATTGTTTAATGTTCGTTGCACAATCGGATTTTGTATAATCGATTGAAAGATACTCGAATTTGGGTCAAGACCTCGGTCGTTATCTATATCATTTATATTCTGTTGTTGTAGTTTGTCACTGAGAAGATATTCACACTGCAGATGACGAGAGAAAAAAAGTAAATTAAAATGCAAATAGTAGAACAAATTTATTCATTACAGCGAGATTTTGATCGTTATTAAACATTCGTAACGCTGTGACAATGTCATCATTAGCAAAACCCATTTCTTTCAATGATTGTATTGCCTAGAAATAGATGTTCAAGTTTTTCTTTCTCTTTTAGTGATAGTTATACTTTTGAATTTGGTTGAAAACGTTGTTGACGAAATTTTCGAAATGAAATAAATGGACCATTACGAGAATACAACGAAACCTTTTCCGGTGCCTTTTAAATAATAAGTTTATAAGTTAACAAGCAAACAAAAAATAAGTAAATTTTACTGATAAATCATTTTCATTTGATTGATTTTGCTCATCATCATCATCGTCATCGTCGTCATCATCATCAAGAATATCTGGCTGAGTGAGAATAAGATCCATTGCAGTATGCAGATCGTATCTGATTAAATCGAAAGAAAACTTATTGTTACTTTTAAACAAAGTCAACGGATACCTGGTTCGTTTGAGCGCTGTACGTGCTTGTTTGTCAGTAAAACCTAATTCAACTAATTTACTTATTTGATCACGACGTCTATCTGCATCGTTTGATGTTGTTGAGATTGTTGTTGGATTTCGGGACTCATCCGCCGATGTAGGTCGAAGAAGAAATTCTAATGAAAAACGCACAAAATTGATCAATGTAACTAGCGCACTGTTGATTTACCTTCAGCTTGTTTGAAGATATTCTCTGCATCTGGATGAGACCAAAGTAGTTTTTGCGAAGTTTCAATGAGAGTTATTAAAATACGATTTAAATCCGTTCGAAACTAGACGTGAAAATAGTCAATTATCAAAAATGATTTGTTTTTTTTTTATTATCGAATTTACTTCTGTTCGTACACCTGATCGATACTCTCGAGTCAATGAACGTATCGGTTTCGCAAGACATTGCGTTCGACTATCAATTAATACTGAATCGATTTCACAATCACTCAAATTCTAGAAAATTCATTAGATTATCGTATCAACTAAGACAAATATCAATTCTATTTACTTGTTCACATTTTTGGCTTTGTATAATATGTTTTGTTGCTAAAAGATATTCGTCTAGAAAACAAATAATCTCTCTGCACAATTCAATGTTGTTTTCGATTGTTTTGCTAACCTCCATTTTTAACTTTCTGCTGACCTAAAGTTTGATCTTCTTCAACAGTTCGTTTCGATGTTATTGAAATTAATTTATAATTTTCAATTTCATCGAATAAGAAATTATTTCGACTTGTTGCAACTGTATTAAATGATGACCGACGATAATTTGCCGAATTATTATGATTAGCTGTTAGAAATTGTCGAATGGCCGAATATTTCACATCGGCAAATGTTGTTTTATCAACAGGAAATTCTTCTTCAAATACTCCGCCTGTTTTAAACCAAATTTTCAATGTAACATGATCGTTATAGATCGAACTCATGGCTGCTCTCATAATTCTTTTTGTTTGTCTTTCAAAGCAAATATCTAAAAAAAACAGAAAGAAAGAAATAAACATTTGTACAAAAGAATTTCAATGTTTTTTGTTGCTTTATTTCTCTCATTCGGGTTTAGTAAATATGCATATATCTGTGAGTTGAGAAGAAGAAGACGACGATGACAATGAGAGACACACACACGAAAAGAAAGAGGAAAAAAATATGACAATGCACAGACACAAACAAAAACATGTGATGTGTATAGGTTTTTTTGATCAATCGAATGAAAAATTGAATGTTTTTTTTTTCATCTTTCTTGGTTTTGTATTTTTATTTTCGAAATACATATCAGTATTGTAAGAAATACACTAGAAGACGCATAAGACCGATGTATACAAGTTAAACGATAGACTTATACAGAAAGAAAGAACAAACAAACAAGAAAAAGAAAATTTGTACAGTCAAGAAGAAAAAAAACTACAGTAATCAAATACATCTGTTAGAGAGACAAGAGAACATGACGTGTGAACTATGTAAAAAAGAAGAAGAAGAAGATATTTGATTTATTTGGTTTTGTTTGTTTGTTCGTTAAAGATTAATTTAAATTTAAATATTGGCCGTTTTCTTTGAGCCAATCGACAGCACAAGCTTTGACATGTGCAGTTATTCCTTGACATTTAAGTGATTTTCGACATTGAACATTAGGCTAAATGAAAACAAAATCAAAACTCAACATATAAAAAGTCTCTTGTTTTCTTACACATTCGTATTCGCCTTCGGCATTTTTCATTAACAAAGTAACAATTTTATTCTTTCCACTTCGTCGTTTTTTAACCACATTCGGTGATGTTGTCAATTGTTGAGATGATCGATCATGATGATGAGAATTATTATTATTATTATTCGTTTGATGATGTGCTGCATGTGCATGATGATGTTGAGCTTGTTGATGATGCGATGGAAGTTTATTTGTTGCCGTTCCATTTTGTTGTGCATTGATATTATGATGTGCGCCAACTAAATGATGATTGTTGGCGTTGGCAGCCAGTGCTGCAGCTGTGGCAACGGCTGATGATGTGACGGCTGTTTGCTGTTGTGTTGCTTGACTAATGTAACCACATTGATGTTGAATAAGTGCAGCTTGTGACATCGAAATTTTGCCGACCGTTGCCCAACGTTCTAATAATTCACAAAGTGTACGTTGTTTTTCGTCTAATACTTGAGCTGTTGTCGATTGTTGAGATGTCGTTAATAATGCACGAATATTGGCTTTGACAATATTGGTTTCTTAAAAAAAAAGACAAATTTAAAAATGATCGTGAATTTCGTTGTTTTTTTTTACCATTGATTAATTGTTCGATTTCATAACGTAATAAATTTTCATGTTCATGTATGTGATCAATACAAAGTAATAAATGACAATGTGGACAAGAAACATAGAGATTTCTTGAACATGTTAGTAGACCATTTTCATTTCGATGTTGACATTTAACGGATATTGTTTGACAAATACCCGAAAAATAGAGTGATGAAGCTTGATCATCAGCTGCTTGTTGTGTTGCAGCCATGTGCGTGCCGGCTGCCATTTGATTTACAAATCCAAAAGAAGTCGTTTTTTCGTCGTGTTTTCAAATGACAAGATCAATGATTGATTATGCACATAGACACAAATCGTAAGACAAAAGAAAATTTGATCGTTCTTATTAATTCTTCGTGTTCTATTCGTAGTCGAACTTAAACAGGAATACAAAAAAAATGTCGAGATTGATGGTTATATTATTTGACAAAAGATATTTCAGTTGTTCCAATTTCAATATCCAGCTTTTACTTGTCAAGTGTTAAGTATCAATCGACCATCTTGAATTATTTTGACAAGCATTTTCGATAGAGGTCTTCAAATCATCTATGCATTGACTGATCACTAACGACATCTATTCAAATCACCTTCAAACACTTCACTCACTCACGCACGTTTCATATCTATTGTGTAAATAATTCGATTCGAAAAGTCAAAGATGAAATTTTATTTGTTGATTATTTTATTTTTTCTTAATTATTCGAAATCACGAACGATAAATAATAATGTAACAACAACAGCAATAACTGATCAGCAATTCAATACAACAACTTGTAATAGAATTCGAATTCTCAATTTTCGATAAAATCCATTGAATTGTTTTGTAGCCTGGTGGACACGAACATATCCTGTGACTGTCACACGAACAATGAAACCACATTCGAAATCTCAACTCAAATCAACGACAATTCCCATTCGTATTTCTCGAACAGTTCGTCTAACTATTCCAATTGTTATTTTTCTTGTTACAATTCTATTCGGTTTTGGTCTCATTCTTTTTGCTATCATAACTCATGGCAATGGTGTGTCATTTCTAACACGAACAGATCAAAGTCGAGCTGTCTGATCGAAAACATCAATCTTTGTGTAGATATGTATGTGCCTTTGTTTTTTATAGTTCATTGATTTCGAATTTGACAAAAAAAGAACAGTAACATATCGAAAGGTTCAACAGAATGCACGCATGTGTAGAAAAAAGAAATCAAAATACGGGTTTTGAAGATAGAAAAAAAAAAGGTTGAATCGATCATCAATTGTTTCATTTCGATGATTAAGAATTAAATACACAACGATAAATAGAAACTAAAATAAACGTATATTCGCGTGAATTTGAATGGTTTTGACTTTTCATTTGAAAAGACGTGCACGTAATTGTTTGATACCATCTAATTTACGTTTCATATTGTTTAATTCGTAGCGACTTTTTAACTGAAATTTATGAGAAAAGAAATCGTACGTCTTTTTTTTGTTGCTGCCGAAAAGAAACTTACAGCATCAGCTTCTAATTGATAGAAACGAGGCGCAACACCATCGGAATTAAGAAGCCATTCTCGTGATAAATCACTTCGTTCACGAATGTCATAAATTTTATCGGCACATTCATCATTGATACGTAAAAATTCTCTAGACAAAAGAAAAACAGTCAATCATTTTGTTAAATATAAAATATTCGCAGTTTACTTTCCAGCTTCGGCTTGATCTTCACATCGCCATGTTGATGGTTTATGATCGACTTGTTTACCTAATGATTTGTATTGTGAACCGACTTCATTAACATGATTTTTTTCAAGCCATGCGTACTATCATCAAGAAATGAAGAAAAAAAGTCAGTCAAACACAATTTGCGTTACTTTATTTTGATAACGATCACGAAATTCTGCACGATCACTACCAGAAAATGGTGTTAAACCAAAATCCGATGAATAATTTGAATGATAACGAGAACTGTAACTTGATTGCATGTTCTACGAAATAAATTCGAGATTTTAATTGCTGTTCTATTTAATATCAAAATCGACCTTCACTTACATTCAATAATTATTTTGAATATCTTCTTAATTCTCTTTCTTTCTTGTTTGGATATCAACCACACAAATACAAAGTTATCGAACGAAGGCTGTTGTGTTGTTTTGGGAGTTCTACTTCTTTTCTCTTTTCTCTTTTCTCCTCTTCCTATTCTAATCTCGTAAGCAGTAGCAGAAGAAGAAGGAAAAAGCTAGACAAATATGATTATCATAAAGATCATGTATAGAAAAAAAAAGAAAAGAAGCACATCTATGATCTTTTCCGATATACATATTGAGAACAACAAAAAACCAATAACGATAAGAGAAATTTCTCCTGTATCGATATGTATTTTTCTAGATCTAAAAATAAGACGATGACTTTCTTCTTTTTCTTTGCTGACTGCTTGTTTAGTTACAGGAAGAATAGCTATCTATCGAGTTTAATTGGAAAAACTCTTGTTTGATATGATATCTTCATGGACAAAGTCAAAGACTCAACAGATCTAACGATGACAATTTCTCTTTTTATTTGAACAAAAATCGAACAATAGTTTTCGATGTGAACAGATAGACAATGATGATGGTAGTGTTGATATATGATCTATTTCATGGTCGCCTGCCGACACTAGACGGATGTCATCAAGGATGTTCTTGATTGATTCTCAGTCGAATCGAGAACGTAGGTGGTTATGCATATTATGTACAACGACTAACTCATTCTTTCGATAGACAGAATTCCAACTGTGTATGTTTCAACATGATGTTGTTCTTGTTAGTTCCTAGATCGATGAATTCTATTGATATGTTGCATAATGACATTTATCTTTCATTTTCAATTCCTTGAATATTTTCTCTAATGAATCTCCACATAGATCTTATATAAGAATCTATATTCTTTTCTTGATTTAATCTCTTGTTATTCATTTTAATAACATTGATCTTCAATGATAATGCTAAACAACATAGATTAATTGTACTTTCGAAGCAGATGGTAAGAGAAAAAAGACTCGTACATTCCATATTTCTGCGAGGTTTTAATGTTGTCGCGTCGCCGGGTCAAACGAAGGCGTCAGTCAATCAATTATGCTTTGCAACTTATCATTGAGAAACTCGTATTCTATTTTTACTTTCGATTGACATTAGGTCAAATAACATTATTTATCTGGTTAAAAATCACTTGAGTTTTCTTTTTGTTTATTAAAGCTGAACTAGATGAATCGGTGAATCAATGAAATCAACAGAGTTTTTTTTAAAAGTATTTAAACTTGATTCTTAAGTAAATCCGAAAATTTCTTCATAAATTTATCGACTTTTGCTTTGACAACGGTTGAACAATAACCTTGTGTTGGATTGTTATTAAAATAATTTTGATGATATTCTTCGGCTGAATAGAATGGATTACTTTCAATTGGCAAGATTTCGGTTAAAATTGGATCTTCAAAAACTTTCTCATCGATTAAATGTGCTCTAATCATTTCAGCTTCTTTTTGCTGAACAGAATCGTGATAAAATATAACTGAACGATATTGCGTACCGATATCATCACCTTGACTAAAAAAAACCGAAAACAAGTTAAATTCATTTAGTTTTTCTTCATACCGATCTTTAGTCGTTGGATCATGAATGTTAAAGAAAACGTTAAGTAATTGTTTATAAGTTATTGTTTGAGGTTCAAATGTAATTTGAACAACTTCAGCATGATTTGTATTGCCAGTGCAAACTTCTCGATAAGTTGGACCTTCTTTATGTCCTCCGCAATAACCCGAAACAACTTTTTCAACACCTATTTATTCGAATAATTTCGATCTTTTTTTTTCTATGATCATTTTTCTTTTTTTACCTTTAAGTCGTTGAAAAACTGCTTCAAGACACCAGAAACATCCACCACCTAATGTAGCTATACTTTTCGTCGAAGACATTATCTAGAATAATTTGGCAATTGTATTTTCATTCGAATGAGATCAGAGATTTTATTTTTAGGAAAACATGGATAAACAAGGATCTTTCGAAATCCAACCTGTGGCATAATAAAGTTCGAAACCTCTAAACATTTGATATTTACATTGTTGATATGCAACCGATGTTTTCTTCAACTGATAATAGTTTTTCTTTTCAATTGGAAATAATTTTTTAAATAATTCAAATAATTCAAATTTACACAAACGAGATGATTGATTATTTACTCTGCGAATAAAAAACCGACAAGTTTCGAAATAAAAGATAACAATATTTGATATATTTACTTTTGTTTTCCAATCGATGGTTCGATTAATTCAATTGTTTTATCATAAAAATTCCAATTTAAACTATCATAGGAATTAGTTGTTCGATGCATATCTTCTCGCCATTTTAAATCTGTATGACCAATCAATGGATGATTTAAACGATAGGGATCTGGCAATGGATTTGTATTAAAATAATCTCTCAATCGACAGCATAATGCTCGACAAATGTGACCATAATGATATGGAATACCTTAGAAAAATAAATTTGAGACAAAAACAAAAGAAAGAATTCAAATGAATACCAATAGTTATGGAATGGAGATATATTGGTTCGATAAGATGCGTGAGTAATGCACCTTGAATACCCAAAACATTCCAACGGAAGATTTTATCTGAACATGACATATGCCGAACATGTTTTCCATTGGCAATAGCATCGAGAGAAAGAATGCTACTTTTAGTTTCTGTAGGTATTGTTCCTTCGCCTGAAACCAAGTTTTTTCTTTTAAATTAAAATCTCAAAAAAAAAAGACATAAACAAACCATTTTCAATTTTCGATCTCAGCTGACCTTGTGCTCGTGCTGTACAAAATAATTCATGTTCATCTTTAATTGTTGCTTCAACAATTTGATCTCTCGGTGTAAATAAAGCCGAATCTCCACATGGAGCAAATGATGTATAAAAATGAAAATGTCGACTGGATTTTAATTTCAATTTATTTTCACTGGTTTTCTCAAATATTGATTCTTGATTTGCTTCAAAACACCCAATTTGTCCGTACAAATATCTTTTCAAAAACAACAAATATTTACAAAACACAAAAACGCAGAATTTATTGCTCGTTGTTTACCTAATCAAACCACGTCGAGCCAATTGCTCAGCATGACTATCATGAACAACTAAACCCTGAGGAGACAAAACCGAACCACCAACACATTTATTTCCTAACAAAAATCAATCGAAATAACTCAAATGTCATTCAAACTCGAATGATTACCTGTTGCTAAACTAACAACACGAAATGTTTGATCATCTGCATTCTCTAAGACAAAACCAGCGAGAACTTTACAACCGATTAATTCCAATTGAACACTGACGCATAGATCTCGATATGTCGACAAGATTTTTCCTGCAACACGATCGAATAGAGTTGCATTTGTTTCCAGATCGAATTTCTAGACATTTGAATGATGACGTTGTTTTTTTGTTTCGAAAGGAAAAAATATGTTTACTTGAACTTGCCGTGCTTGTGAGGAAAGATAATGGAATGCTTTATACGCTGCGTGTATTGATGCTTCACGTTTATTTGAAGCAAATGCAGCGGGAAATTGTCGATCATCCAGAAGAACAGCGATGCCAAAGCTGAAAAAAATAAGAAGATGAAATTCTACTTTCATTATCAAAATCGTCTTATTGATCCACTTACATCGGCTGATGACTTTGTCCTGATTGTGAAATTAATTGGAATACTAACGATTTATTATTTAATTGTGCATATTCATGTAATAGAGAGAGACTATTTTTCGATAGAATCGTTATTGATGGATCGTTTTGAAATTCTTTTACAAACTCCTCATAAGACTGGTTAGTTATATTATTAGAAATTAGTGGGTCTGACATTTACATCATCTGAAAGAAAACGTCCGTTTTACTTACAAATATTTATTTCAATTTAAATATTTTCGTTTTTAAATGTAGGAGAGAAAGAGAGAGAGAGAGACAATGACATGGGAGAAAAACAAAATGAATTAAGAGCAAAGCACAGCGATTAGACAAAACAAAATAAATTGAGAATTCGTATTTGTCATGAAGAACCTTATAACCAGATTAATAATGAGATAAAAGAAACTAAAGTTAAACTATTGATTATAAGAACAACAGAGATGCGCGTACTGAACGAAGAGAGAGAAAAAAAATTGTACATAGTGTTAAATAAAAAACAAACCGACCGAGAGAGAGTATATTATCAGACAACTCAGAGAGTAAACAATCGTTCGTTATTGATGTTTTCGTAATTATGGAATGCAAACAAAGGAAAAGGGCTTATTTTCAGGTGGACGGAACCCAAAACATATGAGAAAAACAACATAATAAAACTGAAATTCACCGGAAGGAGAGAGAGAGAGAGAGAAAAAAAATTATTATTTAGAAATTTTCGATAGACTTCTCGGCAAAGTCTTTTGTTGCTGGCTACTATTCGAACGTGAGATACCTGCGCAATGGTCATCTGTTCGTACGGATAAACGATTCATATAGTATGGACGTTGATTCGATTCGGCGAAATACGATTGAGAATTGAAAGTTCCGTTTTGTTGAGGATTTTTTTCGAATATACGTCGGCGATGTTCTTCTTTGACACGTTCAGATTGTGAGTAAAGTTTTTCGAATATTAATTCTAAATCATTTGGGCGAAAGAGTTTTATAAGTAAGGCTTCCAAAACAATATAAACAAATCGACGATTTAACGTTTCATTTTGTAATAATTCAAATAAACGTAACAAACCACGACGTGTTGTTTCACTGCCAATTATATGCCGAAGTTCATCTAAAATTCTCGTTGATTTTTTGTTTGCATGATTATTATAACACGTCCTACCGGAAACAATTCCGAGTAATTTCGCTTTGCAAAGAACTTGAGTAATATTACGCACGCTGACATCACGTTCCGGCGATGGATCAGCAAGTATACCGTAGGGCCAAAATTGATCCCTGAAAATATTATAGAATGTGCGCTTTTTCTTTTTTGTGCATTCAGATTGAAATTACTTTAAACGAGTTATTTCTTTGGCAATTTTCGGTGCCGATGTCCAATGTTGAACGAATACAGCAATACGTCTAATTGAAATTAAATCGAAGTTCAATTCGATTTGAATAAGAACAGTTTTTTACCGATTAACAGAATCGCCCATAAATGCACGTAGAAATCGTTTCAATATCGAAACAAATCGTGAACGAAACCACATATTCTTTTGTTTCAAATCAAAAACTTCATCCATAATCACCAATAGAACTCTCAATGGTATGTTTTTTGCACTCTATTCCAAAACTAATTTCTTTTTTCTATTCGAAAAATAAATCTTTTACTTCAACTTGAGGTTCTTCAACAATCGGAAATGTTGGTACATCTCTGGTTGAATCAACATTGATTCGAACATGATTATTTAAATTCATTGGATTTGCTCGAAAGATTTTTCCAGCATTTTCAACGACACTATCCGATACAATTGTTAACCCATCGCCTAGTTTCGATACACCTCGAACGACATTGCTCGGAAATGATGTGACACCTTTCACAAGTCCTATTGATGCTTGTTTAAATGGATTGACAATTGTATCCATCTAAACGAAAAACAAAATGAAATCAATGAAAATATGACAAAAAACAATCAGAAAGAAACAAATATTCATTGTGCAAAACAACAGTGAATGATGAAAGTTGTGCAAAAAGAAACAAAAACAAACCGTTGAGGTTAAGAGATCCTAGAAGATAATAAGAGAGAGAGAGAGAGAGTGTGTGTTTAATTTTGCAGGGCGAATAGAAAAATCATAGGAAAAGGTTTGTGATTAGTAAATCAAATGAATTATTGCGAATGTTTTTTTTTCCCCATTTACCTTGCGTGTTAATTCAGTTTGTTCATTTTTCCATTGTTGATTTCTCAAAAATTTCAATAAAAGTTCGCCGACATGAGGATAATTTTGAAGAATCTTTGGTTTTGCCATAGCCTATTCAAAAATAATCTTCTCTCGTATGAAAATTCACTCCGATCAATTTAGCTTACATTCAAATAATCATTTAATTCTTTCTGTCGTTTTAATCGAACATCAGCATTTGTATTATGAATCAAACTTTTATTCGGCAATTGAACATATTGTCGTAGATCAGGATAACGTTTTTTAATCGTTATATCGAAATCATTGAATTCACTGAAACGTCGATAAGTTATCCATTCACGTTTAACGCTATTAGGATTATTTCCATGTGACGAAAATGGTTTACAACAAACAGATATGACATAAATCGCATATTTTTCACCTTTTTCACAACAAACACCTAAAATTACATCAAAACAAGAAAATATTTCAGAAATTAAAACAAAAAGAAAAGGCAAATTTCTTTCTACCGGAATCGTTTATTTCGATATTGATGGAATAATTATTGATATTATCAATAATATCTTGTAGAAACAATGAATTTGTACTACTTGCAGAGGATACACCTGAACTTGACTGATTAAGTGAAGTATCACTGAATTCACTTGAAATTTCGTTGCTATTCATGCTGGATACTGACATTGAGTCTATATTGAATTCATTCAAAATCAAAATTTGATAGACAAACCAAACAAAAATCAACCTGAACTGTCATTTAATGATTCTGTTAAATCAATTTCACTGAGAACTTTTAAATATTGTTGCGTTGTTTTAAATTGTCCGTAGTATTTGTCCGATGATAGGATATCAAAAACCTTTTCAACGAAATTATTCAATTGTACTTATTCAATGTGACAAAAAAATGTCGTACTTTCGATTGAAGTTCATCAAGTAGAGTTTCATCCATTGAATCAGTTCTTAAATTTTTCAATGTTTTTTGAACAAGATGTTCATCAATTTGCAATTTAAATGTTCCCTAGAAAATAACAAGATAATATTTCCTCATTCTTTTGTTTTCCTAAGGGATTTCAAAAATAGATTTCGTCTTATTAATGCACTTCAACGTTTCCTGTTAACTTAATCTAATCAAGATCATATTTCTTTAGAGAAAAGGAAAAAGCTGTCTCACTGTTGGAAGAAAATATTGTTCGATAAGATCATTGGCCATGTTTCGAAGAATTTCGAGATTGGTGTGTTGTTGTTGTTGCTGCTGCTGTTGTTGAAACGATAGACCAGCACCACGAAATGCCTGCAAATGAAAACGAATTTATATCGAAAAGACAGGAAATTCGTTGAATTTACTTCAACGTTGAGATAAAAATTTGCATAACCAACAGCGTCAATTGATTGAAGGAATTCTACGAAAGTTCGAATAGATATTAAAAACAAGAAAATGCTTATTTTTGGAATAATTACTAAGGAAATAATCTAAACCATTGCAATTGTTTAATATTTCTGTTAATGGTAAATCATAATAATTGACTTTCTGTAGAATTTCATCATCATCCTAATCAATCGATAACAAACACAAAAATCTTTCGTTACTCAATTTAAATTCAATCCTACGTAAATCATTGTTGGTGCTTGTTTTTCTAATCGTTCAGCAAGTAAACGTTTTAAGTACTGATAACTATTCAATGTTGCACGTATATCCGCATCTGAATAAGATTATTTCAATTTACAAATGAATGATTTCAAATAAAACTCCAGACCATTTTCTCCGCCCGTATCTTTCGAACGCCATCGACTGATTTCAATATCAATACGTTCTGCTAATGTTGCTAATTCAGCACGTGAATCAGTCGTACGAGCAACAAGGAGAAAATTATCAATTGTAAGAGGAATTTGTTGACACTAGAATATTAAAAATTTCGAATGTTATTCTTATTTTAATTTTCAATTCAATACCATTTTAATAATCAATTGATTAATTGCATCGGGATCCGTATACATATCGATAAAAGGCACCATGGCCATGTTAACAATCACTTCCTGTTCGATGAAATAAAGTCAAATTTACAAATTTATCTCTCTCAAAAAGAAAACGATTTGATTTTACTCGAATTGCCATCCGAGCTGGAACACAACGAAATTCATTAGCTGGTAAAAGAATATAGATTAAAACTTCGACAAGATCACGAAGAAATCCTATGTAAATGTAACAAATCATTTCGAATGAATATGTTTATTTCATTAATGATCACCTTTCTCTTTTTCTCTGTCCATGCAAACATCATCTCGACAGATTCCTTGTTCGTATTCGGCTTCAAGATCGAAGAATGTCGCTCGAATATCTGTTGAATTCTCAATTCGCATGCGTTCTTTAGCATTTCGATACAATCGAACATGTGTTGCAAAACTATCGACAACTGTTCCCGTGCAAAAATCTAACCAATCGATTTCACGTAATCTAAATTACAAAATCTATTGTTGTTTTTCTTCTTATCTCGTTCGTAGGAAAAACCTTTCAGCTAAATGTCGAATTGTTATATAGATGCCATTTTTAACGTCTTCAATAAATAATTCATCCGAACTTATTTTCGTTTTATACCAAATTTCAATATAATCACGAACAAAATAATCAATTGCCTAGAGAAAATACTCGTTGATTCGAGAATAAAATCATAATTGACAATGAAATTTACTTCGTAGAGTGGCTCATCAATAACCGATATACCGGTTAATGGTGGACGATTAGCTGATTGTGAAGATGACTCAGTACATTCATCATCAATCTATTGAAATAAATAAATAAGAATCATTGAATAGAAATGCAATTCAATTAATTTTACATGAGTAACTAGTTTTCTTTTTGCAAATGATGTTTTTATCGTTCGAAGTTTGTCATTTAAATTAAACCATTGTTTTCTATGAATGAAAACATGAATAATAAATCTAAAATTCATTATATTAATTAAAATTCATAGAAAAAAAATATAATTTCCTATTACCCAAATAGAAATGTTCCGAAAAAGAATGTCCAATAAATCGTTGTTTGAATTCCGATTACTCCCAACAGAACACATGTACCGGCGATAATAAGATGTTTTGAAATCATCAACCGGCATGTAACATAAATACGATATAGAAAAACAAATTGAAGGAGATGATTGCTTTTCTCAACGACTCATATAATAGTTAATTTTTTTTATATAACTAATAACTAAAATTTTGATTGGTGATTTTTTTTGTGAACTATGGAAAAAATAATAAAAAGATGGCGGAAATTGTCAGATGATAAACATATTTTCTTCTGCACAAAGAACGAGATTTCCAACTAAGTGTTTGTTAATTCGATAAAAGTTGATTAAATTCGAATGAGATCAACAACAGAAATGATTATTTTGTACTCCCAATGATCTATGTGAAAGTAAAATTCAGCTTTTAGACGGAGACAGTTGTTATATATATATATATATATATATATATCATAGAGGAAAGAAGACAATTTGAAATAATATCGTTCTGTAGAAGATTTCATTAGAAAAACTTTTTTAATCTTCGAATATAACAGTTGCTGTTAGACTGTTTTGCTGATGCTCTAAATTTCATCAGTATGTTTTCACTTTTGCTTGATTTACCATATCAAACTGTTCGTATTCTTTGTCAAGTAATATTCTCATTCATTTCGATGTGTTTTTTGTATATACAATCATGAATAACAAAGATTCAATTTGTTAAAAATGTCTAATCAATAGTTAATTGAACATCACTCTTTGATGAACTAACATCTGATTCAATCATCATTGCATCTAATATCTATTCAACAATACAGTTCTTTTTTTTTTATACGAAAAAAGTACTGGTGAAGATCATTCTTTCGATGCAGATATATCAATTGAAATATGTTTGACTTGATCTATGATGAAACGAATAAAATTCAATGAATTTAAACACCTTCGTTCGTTCGTCAAGATTAATGAAACTGATTGGCTCGCTTTTTCAAACAATCAATACGATTAGTTAATAGATCGCGCTACGTTCTCCGTTAAATTTCCTACTGGATATAGATAACAAATAAAACGTAACAAACATCACATCGTTTCGTTTCTCTTTTTTCTTTTACATATACATACAAATGGTAACTATTGAAAGTCAGACGAATTCTTTCGAATTAAATACTCAATCAGTTGATAATCTAATCGAACAATTTAATGGCAAGGAACTCGAAAGAAACGGATTTATTTCTCTACTTGAATCGCATGCAAAAGCGTATGGTTTTATAACTAACACATGCCGAAAACAAACATGGAAATTATTGATAGATCCAATAGATGAAACATATTCAACAGGTTCGAACACGTGTTCATATTGAATTTAATATTTCTCAAACGAAAAATGTTTAGATGATAGTCAAATAGAAAAACATCGATCTTACGAACAAGTTCGATTAGATGTTATACGAACATTAAAACGATTTCCACCGAGTAATAAATAACTAATGTACAATTTCTATTCGAGAGAAAAAAAAATGTTGTTTATTTGTAGATTATTCGGATTCTGAACGAAGTAAATTACAAGATGAACTTATTTTAATTATTCTTAAAATTTTAATTAAACACGAAGAATTACATTATTATCAAGTTTGTTTCTCCTTATTCCGGTAATTTAGAAAAGAAAAATCTTCTTTTCTCATTGGATTAGGGTTTTCATGATATTTGTTTAACATTTTTACTTGTACTTGATGAAAAACTCTGTCTTCCAATCATGGATTCGATTACAATGTCGCATTTGAAGTGCACATAAATAAAAACTTTTTCTTTAAAAGAAAAACCTAATCTTCTTAATTCAATATTAGATATTTTATGGAACCAACCATGGATAGAACACGTGTCGAACTGTCGTACTTAATGCCATTGATCAATTGTATAAATAGTGAATGTGCTGAATATATGGAAAAGTAAAGAACAAGTTTTTAATAAAGAAAAAAAACTCAATTTTCTTCTCTTGACAATTATTTGAAAAGAGGTGACGTTGGTCATGTGATATTTGCTCTACCCTGGTTTATAACTTGGTATTCGCATGTTCTTGAAGATCTTGATATAATTCTTCGACTTTATGATTTATTTATTGTGTCACATTATCTTATGCCAATTTATGTTGCTGCTGAAGTCGGAATCGAGTTTTGTTTCTACGAAAAATATTAATGTGTTTCTTGTTTTTTTTCTCGTAGGTTGTAAATTATTATTCGGAGGAAGTTCTATCAAAAGATTGTGAGATGTCTGCACTACATTCTTATCTCTCGAATCTGCCAACTGAAATCGATAGTCAAACTTGGGAAGAAATTATTAAACGAGCTTTATATCTAATTGAAACTCATCCACCTGATACACTTGAACAATTAAATCAAGATTGGAAAATCAAATGGTTAGAAACGTGATTTCATTTACGCGAAAGAAAGACTCGTTTGTTTTGTTTTTTTTATTTCTTAGTGAATATATTCAAAAATCTCCTGTGCCTTCTCGTCGACATCGAGCATCTTCAAAAGATCAAAATATTATCTCGAAATCATCGGATCGACTACCACGTCTTATTTTCTGGGGTGCGACTATAGCAGTCGGTGGCTTAGCTATTCTTGTTTGGAATCAATCGCAATCAATCGGTGCAACAAAACTGCCTAATTTAGCCGAATATCTTGCTCAATTATATCGATGATAACGATTTGAAACCAAATAATGATAATAATAATAATTATTTTGATTGAATTTGTCTTTCGTTCACATTTCCATATTCTAGTCGAGTGATTTTTTTGTTGCTGTTAGAAATATTAAACATTCATCAGACGCACATAACATTTTATTTTCTAAATTAACATTTTGTTTGCTTTCTTTTCAGATTTGAAAATGAATCGATCATTCAGACACTTAGTTTTGTTCTACCGAACTAAAATCTAATTACTATCTATCGAGTAAATCAACCAGTGATGTAAAACATCAACTAAATTTGATTAAATCTGATGGATCAATGTTGAATAAAGCAACAAATTTGATTAGTTTTTTCTTCTTCTTCTTCTTTCTATTAGATAAGAAAAAAGAAACATTTCGTCTTTTAGTTTCTAATCTTTCTTTTTTTTTTCTTCTTCAACTAACAAATAAATACATCTGTCGATTAGAAGATTTGATCTCACATGTTAATCGATAAGAATCAAAGATTTATGATTATTTATTTTCTAGATTTGATTTGCTTCGTTTATCATTGACGAGAAATGTTTAAGTAAAACATATTTGATCTCATTAATCTGTCATTATTTAAAGGTGTGTGCGTGCGTGTAGGTGGCTTCTCTTTTGTTTATTATTGCGTGAATATTGAACTTGACAATCATGAATTCGTCCTATTCATCAAACGGTGTCGTCATGAAACGTTTTCGATTGTGGAAACGTCAATATCTTCATGTTGTTATTTACACGTCATTATTTTGGATATTTGTTGATGTTTTTTTTATAATGTTATTTTCGGATTGTACAAAACAAGTTATTGTTCCATGTGAATCAATTGATAAACATGGACCACCGATGATTGAAGAACTTGGAAAATCAATTGAAAATGAACGTTTGAAACATCCAAAATTTCAAGTACATGATAATCTCGGACGAAATTCGACGATATTAAATCGAAAGAAATTCGAAAAATCTAAGAAAAAACCAGGAGGATTTATGGAACAATGGTTCGGATCGAATTCTGGTACAGAGAATTGAATCTTTCGTTTGAATAAAATATCTATTCGATGAATATTTCAGCATCGAATCCATCGAGTTGGCCAGGCGAAGGTGGCCGTGCAGTTGTCATTCCAAGTAATCTGCGAGACGAAGCAAAAAAACGTTTCAAAGAAAATCAATTTAATATTGTTGCATCTGATCTCATTGCATTGAATCGATCGATTAACGATCAACGATCATCACAGTTCGAAGCTTTGCTTTGTTTGTTTGTTTGTTAATCTTTTTTTTCTGAATTTGACAGGTGTCGATCTCATGAATTTCCCGAAGATTTGCCAACGACATCGATTGTTATTGTTTTTCATAACGAAGGAAATTCGACGCTTCTACGAACATTGACAAGTATTGTCACGAGAAGTCCGATTGAATTTATCGAAGAAATTATTATGGTCGACGATGCAAGTGTCGATCGAGGTAGACATTGGATTTCTTCGTTAGTTTGTTTATTTAGTTTGTTTTTTTTTGTTATTCAGAATATTTGAAAGAGACATTGGAAAATTTTGTCAAAGAATTACCTGTTCCCGTTCGAATCTTACGAAATAGCAATCGACTAGGTCTAATGAAATCTCGTTTGAAAGGTAGAAATCGAAGTGCAATTAAATGAATGACATTGAATTTTGGTTGTTTTTATCAGGCGCTGAAGTTGCTAAAGGTGATACATTAACTTTTCTCGACGCTCATGTCGAATGTTCACCCGATTGGCTTCAATATCTTCTATATGAAGTTAAAAAAGATCGGTAAATCAATTTTCTCTGTTGATATATTCTTATTTGATTTTGTTTTTTTCTTGTTTTTTGAAGCACGGCAGTTGTCTGTCCGATAATTGATGTTATTAATGATGATGATTTTGCTTATTTAACTGGCAGTGATATGACTTGGGTAGATTTATTTAGAATTGCGATGATTTTATTTCGATGGTGATTTTTAGGGAGGATTTAATTGGCGATTGAATTTTCGTTGGTATCCTGTACCGAATCGAGAAGAAATCCGTCGAAATTACGATCATTCATTACCACTTCTGTAGGATTTTTTTCAAGTTTTTGAAATTGAATTGATAGATTTGTCGAATGCTCTAGATCTCCAACAATGGCTGGTGGTTTATTTACAATAAATCGAGAATATTTCTATGAAATCGGTGCTTATGATCCTGGCATGGAAGTATGGGGTGGTGAAAATCTAGAAATGTCATTTCGAGTTTGGCAATGCGGTGGAAAAGTTCTCATTCATCCTTGTAAACATGAAAAAAAAATCCTCAAATTACTAAAATAGATTTGACTGATATACATATATCTTTGTAGGTAGTCATGTTGGTCATATTTTCCGTAAACAAACGCCGTACACATTTCCCGGTGGTACTGGAACTGTCATTTTTCATAATAACAAACGTTTAGTTGAAGTATGGCTCGATAAATACAAGGATTTTGTCTATGCAATCATGCCAGGTTTGTTTTGATTGGCAAGGAGATGTTTTTTTCTAAATGTTTTTTGAAATAGAATTGAAAAATGTCGATGCTGGCGATGTTTCCGAACGACTTGCACTTCGAGAACGATTGAAATGTAAAGATTTTCGTTGGTATTTACAGAATATTTATCCTGAAAGTTCGATGCCCGTAGATTTTCATCATGTTGGAGCAGTAAGTTACTCTCTAAGATAATCTCTTGTGTTTTATTTTCTCATATAACTCATTAGTTAAAAAATGAAGCCTACGGTTGTGCCGATTCACTCGGTTATGATAGTGAAAATGGAGTCAATCAAAATGCAGGCATCTATCCATGTCACAATCAAGGTGGCAATCAGGTGTGTATCTTATAATCATTGATTGATGGATGTACGAGAATTTTTGTTTAGATTGTTGTTTATTCGAAAAATGGTGAATTACGATTTGATGATCTTTGTATGGAAAGTAGCAGAAATAGTGTTGTTAAATTACAAAAATGTACAGAAGGAAATCAAAAGCAAATCTGGAATTATAATAGCGATGTAGGAGATCGTTTTGAATCGAAATGAAATAGAATCGAATTGATATTTTTAGACGAAACGTATGAAACATGTTTATTCGGATCAATGTATGTCCGTTGATCAGAGTAAAGAAAATGGCAAACTTGTTCTTGGTAAGAAATATTTCTATGCAAAAAGCTAAGAATAAAAAAAATGACTTGAATTTTAGCGGCGTGTGACGATGAGAATAATGTTAATCAAAAATGGCATTTAGAACAAGCAATGTTAACTTAGATTTATTTTCCAATCGAGTTTCCTGTTTGAGAATGTTAATCCATGTTTTTTTTATTATTGTTTTTGACTGTATCAAATATTTTATCTGTATGAGAAAATCACATTTGAACATTCCATAACTGTTTCAAAACTAAACCTTTCATTTTGCAATAATAAAATTCATCGAATCAAAATATTGACAAAAAAAATTTACAGTTAACTGTCCTATCGAAACTAAAATCATCTTTGTTGTTATTTTTTTTTCTTCTTTTTTGTTACGACTGTTTTTCTTTCTTTCCCTTTGTTGCAATAGTGGAAGTTCGAATTTTTTCATTTCTAACATATCTCCTATGTATATCTTTTTGCTGCTGTTTGCTCATCTACTTGTCTTCTTTATTGGTTAACATGTTTGTTTTTCTCCCATCAACTTAAATAAAAAGATATATTTATTGTGCCAAACACTTTGATCCAGATGTCGTATGAAACTGACTATTATCTTCATTTCGATTTTTCGAGCACTATACATTACAGTCATTGGTAGTTAGTTCTTCGTCATTATTACATTGCAAAAAAAAGAACTTTAAATACAGCTACCTAATTAACAGATATTATCTTTTTGTACTTAGTTGACTCACGAATAAATAATGGCTGCTGTTAAAGGTGCAATTAATGCACTTTTTGGTCGTAAACCAGAAGGACCAAAGGTTCGCTATGGTGTTATTGGTGCTGGATGGATTAGTCAAGCTGCATTTATGCCAGGTGTTGGACAAACATCCAATTCAGGTAACAACGAATGAATTGATTCATTTATCCATTCAATACAGAATAAATTTTGATTTTTAACAGTTCTAACTGTTTTGGTCAGTGACGATGCAGAAAAACGTGAAAAGTTAGGCAAACAATACAATTTAACTACTTATACTTATGATCAATTTCCACAAGCACTTGCTGAAGGACGATGTGATGCATTTTATATTGCAACACCAAACAATCTGCATCGTAAATTTGCTGTTCCAGCTCTTGAACAAGGTTATCATGTTTTAATTGAAAAACCAATGGAAGTTACAGTTGAAGATTGTGAAGCCATTATCGCTGCACAAAAGAAAAGTGGTGCTAAATCCATGATTGCACTTCGTCTTCATCACGAGCCTGGAACAGTTAATATTATCGAACGTGTTCGAAATGGTGATTTTGGTGATCCACGTATTTTTACATCGGTGTTTACTCAAGACTTGAAGCCCGAGAATCACCGTGCTAAACAAGGTAATTTCGTTTTCGATATAAGTTTATAGTATGGAAAAGTTATATTTGATATATAGGATTCGATGCTGGTCCAATTCCAGACATGGGCCTTTATCAGATTAATGCTGTTCGAAATATCTTTGGTTTAGAACCAACTGAAGTAACCGCTATTGGATTTAAGACACCGGGACGCGAATTTTTAAAAATGGAACATGATACAATAAGTGTAACACTTCGTTTTCCTGGCGATCGTGTTGCACAATTTACTGTCGGCTTTGCTTCGACATTTACTGAAGGCTACCGAGTGATAGGAACAAAAGGTAAATTTATTGACAATTCAAGTATTCATACTACTATTTGATTTATTCAGGTGAAATCGATGTTAATCCTTCGTATGGATTTGGTGCTGGTGTTAAAATTGCATATAAAGCGAAAATCGATGGCAAAGAAGAATCAAAGACTTTTCCTGAAACTGATCACTTTGGTGGTGAAACTGAATATTTTTCAGAATGTATTCTTAATAATGTTGATCCTGAAGCTGATGGTGAAGAAGGTTTATTGGATGTTCGTGTGATTATTGCAATTAAACAATCACTTGAAGGCAATGGTAAAACAATTAAACTCGAACCGTATCAACGAGGTAAACGGCCAACATTGGCACAAGTTAAACAATTATCTTTGGCTAAAGAACCTGCTTCGCTAGTTGGTCGAGACTCACAAAAACCAGGACATTAGATTTTCGTAGTATTTTTGTTATTTTTTAAAACTATTTTCAAAAAATATACATGTACTGATGATTATTTTTACTTAGATTAATAAACGCGTGTTGTTTCACGAGGAAAGAACGAACTAAATGTCGAAGGTCACTAAGTGCAGAATCACACGTTGTGTTTTATTTAGTTATTTTGCATTGGAAGATTTCTTATAGAATGCGTTCGAACAGATGATACATATCTACAGAGCAAAGAGTTTAAAGGAGGAAATGTGTACTTAAATAACCTCTCTGAAGATATATATATATATACAGAACTCGTTCGTTCACCATTACTCATTTCTCTACATTTACGAATAAATCATGGATACTGTTAAAGATGCAGTTAATACACTTTTTGGTCGTAAACCAGAAGGACCAAAGGTTCGCTATGGTGTTATTGGTGCTGGATGGATTAGTCAAGCTGCATTTATGCCAGGTGTTGGACAAACATCCAATTCAGGTAACAACGAATGAATTGATTCATTTATCCATTCAATACAGAATAAATTTTGATTTTTAACAGTTCTAACTGTTTTGGTCAGTGACGATGCAGAAAAACGTGAAAAGTTAGGCAAACAATACAATTTAACTACTTATACTTATGATCAATTTCCACAAGCACTTGCTGAAGGACGATGTGATGCATTTTATATTGCAACACCAAACAATCTGCATCGTAAATTTGCTGTTCCAGCTCTTGAACAAGGTTATCATGTTTTAATTGAAAAACCAATGGAAGTTACAGTTGAAGATTGTGAAGCCATTATCGCTGCACAAAAGAAAAGTGGTGCTAAATCCATGATTGCACTTCGTCTTCATCACGAGCCTGGAACAGTTAATATTATCGAACGTGTTCGAAATGGTGATTTTGGTGATCCACGTATTTTTACATCGGTGTTTACTCAAGACTTGAAGCCCGAGAATCACCGTGCTAAACAAGGTAATTTCGTTTTCGATATAAGTTTATAGTATGGAAAAGTTATGTTTGATATATAGGATTTGATGCCGGCCCAGTTCCAGATATGGGCCTCTATCCAATCAATGCTGTTCGAAATATCTTTGGTTTAGAACCAACTGAAGTAACCGCTATTGGTTTCAAAACACCTGGACATGAATTTTTAAAAATGGAACATGATACAATAAATGTAACACTTCGTTTTCCTGGCGATCGTATCGGTCAGTTCACTGTCAGTTATGCTGCAGCTGGTACTGATTGTTATAAAGTCGTTGGAACTAAAGGTGACATTGAAGTCAATCCAGCATATACATTTGGTAGTGGCGTTAAAATTGCATATAAAACTAAGATTGATGAAAAAGAAGATTCGAAAACATTTTCGGAAACTGATCATTTTGCTGGTGAAACTGAATATTTTTCGGAATGTATTATCAATAATGTTGATCCTGAGGCTGATGGCGAAGAAGGATTGTTTGATGTTCGTGTGATTATTGCAATCAAAGAATCCCTTGAAGGCAATGGTAAAACAATCAAACTCGAATCACGCCAACGAAGTAAACGACCAACATTGTCACAAGTTAAAAAATTATCAATAAGTAAACAGCCGAAAGATTTCGTCGGTCGTGACTCGCAACACCCGGCAAATTAACTTTTTTGACATTATCCAGCTTTTTAAAATGTGTATTTATTTTCTGGTTGTTTGTTGTATTTTTTAAAACTACACTAGTATCTGATATTAGAATAAACATGCGACTATGATTACTATAAATCGATAAGAATGTATGCTCTCATGCGTATCTTGACTAATAGATCGATTATGTAATCGTCATATCTCTTTTCTACTTGTTATTTTTATCTTAATTTTGAATAGAAGTAGTTTGATTATGTGCGTTAGTACATAGTATCGCAGTCTTTTAGTAAACGCAATGGAGGATGTCGTCAATGACGAACACATTTGAAAGCAGTCGATCAGTAGAAGAACAGGAGGAAAAATATTCTTTGTGGACAAAGAGAAAAAAATAATTATAAAAACTGTTAGCTGTGAGTCATCATTTTTTGTTGTTTTTAGTTTTTTTTTAAAGTAGGCAGTAGTGAAGAATAAAAGTGTCTGTCTTAGATTGTACATAGAACTTATTTTCATATATCCGCAATGGATATTAGCGAAGCAGTGGTAGCAGCAACTCCTGCTCGACCCGATCCAAATGAAGTATCACAAGAAGGTTCAATGATTTGTCGACAATTTACACATTCGAAATGTTTTAAAATCACCAAAACAGTACTTATTGTAATTTATGCACTTAATATCGTTGCTTGGGGTGGTATGTTATTTTTAATCTTAGTCGGCGCAGCAAATAAGACGATGCCCGAAGAACAAACGCGTAAAAATTGGATAGAAATCGATTCTCAAATTTTGAATGCACTCTTCTGTGTGACGGGTCTTGGTCTCATTCCATGGCGTGTACGAGATGCGGTTTATGCTCATGTTAACAAATACGAAAAGAAAATTCGCGATCTTCATGTCTATACGACAAGGCTCGCTTTGATTCGAACGGTTGTTTGGATTTATATAGCAAATTCTTTCTTTCAAATTGGTATGGCCGTATGTATGTGGTCGATGGACATGAATACGAGACCGCCGTGGCTTGTTGGACTATTTGTTGGTCTCGGATGTCTATCGGGATTAATCGGTGGTCTAATACAATTTACTTTACTAAGACAAAAGAAAAAAAAAGAAAAATTAGAACAAGATCGTACTGCGATTGTCGAATCTTAAAGAATTGGAAATAGTCATTTAATGAAAATATACGTATATCAATGATTTGATTCGTGACTTTTTTTATTTTCATTCATTCATTGTAATGATATTAACATTAGAATCTAGTGAAATTATTTTTCATCATATTGTAAATTGGTTCGAAAACGAAAAGAAAGATTTTCCGCTATTAGAATAATCATTTGTTGATCATTATTTATCGATTAGATTTTGTTAATGTGAATTTGTATATAATAATAAAAACATCGTCTACCCACCCAATTCAATTTTGTTTCTCATGATATAATATACAGATTTTTCATAATATCCTTTTCTATTCATAAAACACGAAGTATTAACAGTCAATATCAAAGAATGTCCTTAGTTCTGACACTAGTTTTACTAGTGCAAGGATTCGTTCATCTTTCTGCGTCTTCTCAATGTTCACATTTGATTTTGACACCATCAACTACAAGTCTTACCGATGAAAATTATTCAATTGTAATTGAAAAACTTCCAACATCAAATCTAATCAAAGTTTCAGTGAATATAAAAACGATCACAAACGATGGATCATGGTTTATTATGGGTGCTAGTGATTCATCGAAATTAATCGGTTCATGGCAGCCGCTGACTGCTGCCGATGGTCAAGTTCTCGATTGTTCATCATCATTGTCGACAACGTTGGAACAAGCTGTTTCTAATGAAAATACAATTCTAGAAAGTTCCAATCGACTAGAATTTATATTTTATTGGATGGCTCCACAATCATTTAATCAGAGTGTTACTTTTGTAGCTACAATTTTAAATAACAATGAAACAAGTTTACGATATATTCAAAGTCAATCAATAGAAATCGAATTAAATGAAGGAAGTAATCGTTTTCGTGATGTTAGTACTTGTAAGTAACTGTATTGTATTCGTTTTTCTATAATTTGAGTTATTTTCTAAAGCATTTTGTACATCATCTCCATGTCAAAATGGTGGTACATGTATTTATGATACTCAATATTCGTATTGTCGATGTGTTGCACCATGGAATGGTGTATTTTGCCAATTACGTAAGAAAATCTATTGTATTTTGTTCTCTTCTTATGTTTCTTCCCAAAAGAATATTTTCATATAATGCTTGCAAGTAATCAACTATTTACCAGTGATTTCTATTTCAATACTCTCAATTCACCGGTCTATGCTAATTTAACAAGTGATATCACAGCCTGGTTAAACAATGCTTTTAGCGCACTTCCAACCGATCGAATCTATTCAATAAATTTTGTTGCGTACGTATACTTACTCAATCTTAAGATCTTCGAATTCTCTCTCTTTTTGGTACATAAATTAGTCCAAGTGCATTGGGATCATACATTTCAATTAGTATGGCATTAACACCAACAACAACTACATCATATGCATCGGTTATTCTATCAGCATTAGCAACAGCTATAACACAGAATAGTACTACTGGTCAAGGTCGTCAACTGTCTATAAGTCCAACCTATGTAGCAAATGCTGTGGTTCAAGATTCAACACCCTACACAAGTAATGAGAAAATTGATTTCGTTTTGTTATTGTTTTTTTTTCTTGTCTCGATTAGATTGTGTATTTCCATTTGCACTTGTTTTGGTTGATTATAATTTTTGTATTCCATACGAACCGGATTTTATCTGTTCAAGTTCTCGTGTTATTGATCGAAATACAACTTTGGCTAGTATCGATTGTTCAAGAAATAGTTCGTTTTTTTTTCTTTGCTTTCCTTGATTATTTTTATTTGTAAAATTCAAATTAATTTTCTTTAGTTTACGCTTACATTCAAAATGTCACTTGTTTTCCAAATATGTGTTTGAATGGTGGAACCTGTTCAGTTGTCAATGGAGTAGCAACATGTACTTGTCCTGCTTATTTTACTGGTAGTCGATGTGATGAATGTAAATCATTATTCTATTTTCTTTTGTCATCTTTAATCAATCAACAATTTGATATTTTCATTTTCACAGTATTTGGCTGTAATCCAGTCACAAATTCTCAAGCAATTACTTGTACTAATGGTGCAACTTGTGTTAACAATCGATGCGTTTGTACATCGAACAGTACTGTTGGAACTTTATGTGAAATTCGTATGTTGAACGAAGTTTTGTTTCTTTTTTTTCATTACTAAAAACTATTTTAGCGACAACGGTGTGTAATTTTCCGTTTACATTTATGGATATTTCGTATGCGTCCTGCGCTGTAATCGGTGGTCAATCATTATGTGTAACAAGAAATTCTCAAACCAATGGACAATTTCCTGTAACATTTGCTGCTTGTGGAGGTTCGATAAACGAGATCAAATTTGAAGAATGATGAGAATCTCATTTGTTCGTATTTAGGTGCACAATGTCAAAATAATCCATGTGCAAATCGTGGTAGTTGTCAAGATACAACGAGTGGATCGTTTCGTTGCATTAATTGCGCATCAGGATACAGTGGTTACTTTTGTGAATTACGTAAGACTTTGTTTTTTGAGTAAGAAAAGGAAAATATTATTTGAATTTCAATGAATAGAATATCGAACATTACAAATGACATTAAATGTCACTTATACACCTGATCTAGCGAATGCAAGTAGTAATGCTTCAATATTATTACAAGCTCAAATTAATGAAACATTAAATCAGGCTCTGCTGAATATTACAACTGGTGGTTTTCGACCAGAAATATCATTTGTGTACGAAAAATGAACTTCACGAAATTAAACTAAATAAAATCGTATTTTCTAGTCGAAATCCTGATGGAACGACAAGTGCAATCATAAATTTAGTTACAAATTATGTTAATTTTCAGAATAATGCTACACAAAATGCGTTAGATAAAATTGGAGCTGTAACAGTTGTTCTAACGAATACAAGTACGAAAAATAATCAAATGAAATCGATTGATATAATCAAATATTCTAGCTCGAGAATGTGCGCCATGGTATATCTATCAAGGTAAAAATATAACCGGTTGTGTGATGGATGCGAATGGTATCACTATTTGTTCAATAACGGATAATTTTGATCGTGATGGACAATATACAACTTGTTCAGGTTGGAGAAATGAACTAAACACGAATAAAGTTTTGTTGTTTTTTTATATTGATAAATAGAACCGATCTATACGAGTTTATGCAATAACGTGTATTGTGGTGCAGGTGAATGTGTTGTAACAAGTCGAAATTTAACTTATTGTCAATGTCCAAGTGGTGTTACTGGCACTAATTGCGATCAATGTATGTTTTCAAACACAAAAAAAAACTGAATCGATTTGTAAATCATTTCGTTTTTAGTGACTCAATGTACTGATGTCAATTGTTTAAATAATGGTACATGTGTTCTCTTATCATCCAATTACTATCGTTGTAATTGTGCAACCGGTTACGGTGGAACGTATTGTCAATACAGTAAAAACTAAGAAAATATTAAGAAAAATCATTTTCTCTCAAATGAATATGAATTTAGATATAACTGATTGTAGTTTTCCATTTGTTGATAATCAAAATCGAACACATAATTCGTGTATAACAACATCAGATTATCTTAGTGGAACGGTTGCATGGTGTCGAACTATTACTGGTCAACAAAAAAGTTGTGAAAGTATGAGACAAAACTTGTTTTCTTTTCTGTAAATAAGATTTCCTATTTAAATTCTTCAGTTGATTATTGTTCGCAACAACCATGTGTCTATGGTGTATGTGTTCCCTCAAGTGCTTGGGCATACGGCAATTCTTATTCGGCATTTACATGCAATTGTACAACGGGTTATACAGGACGTTTATGTACACACGGTAAACGCATTCGTTCTTTTTTTTAATTTTTTTTTTTTGGTTTAAATTTTTTCTTTTAGCATATTTTCGGTTAAAAGCTCTGTATGCTGTTCCAAATATATCGCTGACAACATTAAATGCATTGGAATCTCCGACAACAGAAGCCTATCAAAATCTTTCTGCAATGTTTAGAGATCTTATTCGAAATCAAACCAATGCAACTTTCGATTTCTTACCACTGATATTCACAACGTAGAGTTTTTTTCTCTCTTTTGAAACAATTGAATTTCTTTGTTTTTGTTCTAGTTTTCGAACAGCTTCTGGATATTATTATCAAATTTCAGCTGATCTTTCCTATGCAGGTAATATCAGTGTAGACGAGATATCGGATATTATCACGCCAATTCTTTCAAATCTTCCACCAACATTCAATGCTACATATATCGATAATGGAAATCTCGATCCTGATGAAATTCAACCATTAAATCGTAAGATTTCAATAGGAAAATCTTCCTCAATTTCAAACGAATAAAACTCTTCTAGCTGCATCGAATTGTACTCTGCCTTATGAATATAATGGAGATGGATTAGCCGTATGCCATATGGACGCAAATGGACTTGCATATTGTTCGTACGGAGTTAATTATACGTTGACCGATCGAAAATTATGTGATGCAAGTGGTTTACCAACAGCACAATATTCTGCATGTGAAAATTTGAATCTAACTAATCCATGTAATAGTACAACTGATTTTCCGATACGTTGTGTGGCGTCTGATGATGGTTGGACATGTTTCTGTGAAGTCACGCAAACATTAGGAATCGATTGTGGAATTTTAAGTATGAAGAGAAAGAGAGAGAATGAGAGATTTTTATTTTAAATTTATAGATTATTGTCGAAATGGTTCGTTACTTTGTCGAAACAATGCAACATGTATCAATCGACCTGATCTTGCTGATTTTGCTTGTAATTGTACAAATCCATATTACGGACGTTTATGTGAAAATTGTAAATCAAAATTCATCAATGATTTTGATGTCTATATATTCGAGTTTGATTTTTTTTTGTTTAGATGGTCTTTCATTGAAACTCTATCTGGTTAATTATACAAATGAAACATCGCCTGGCCTTGAAGTTTTAATTTCGAATATTAATCAAACAATTATTAATATGACCAATGGTTCAGTTATTGCAACAAGTATTACTATTAGGTAATAAACAAA
>ERZ778027.1238-NODE-1238-length-45291-cov-11.521708_pt1 | contig 45291 bp, 47 predicted proteins | sample MGYA00375757_ERZ778027 | MGnify/ENA primary metagenome ERZ778027 (study PRJEB29350, sample SAMN05389817) | bioreactor metagenome | isolation source: Ammonium sulfate bioreactor | place: South Africa: University of Cape Town | collected 2014-02-18 ...
ACAACAACAACGGCCGTATAAAATATATATTTGTCAATTATAGCGAATTGTAAATTGATTTTTATATTGTTTTTTAGAAAAACTGTTCTTGGTTCAATGAATACATCTCAAATATCCAACGACCATTCAAATGAAACCGTTCAATTTTCTATTCCATTTGTTGATAGTCGACTAACAAAATGGTAAATTCTCACACAACAAATAATCATTTTATGAATTTCTCTTACAAAAAAGGCACGAAGAAAATACTGAAGCTCAAGTTCGTCGTCGATCTCCAACAATACCAACGAATAACAATACCATTGACAGTTCAACTGATCTGTCTTATGCTGCATCGTCATCCATTCTTACTCAACAAAGATATCGTAATCATGCTCAACTAACAGATCGATCGATGACATCATATCATCGTCGAAATAATAATAATCATCATCAATCGAAATTCGTTCGAGCACAATCGAGAACACATTCGTCGTCGAGTGACGAACGAACACAAGTTGCTGCTATTAGTCAATTGAGTTCGAACGATACCAGTGACGATGACGATGACAATCCAAATAGTCTTCTTTCTCAACATAGTCGTTTGAGACGAAAATATGTCAAAACTCATCAGAGCACACCGCCGCCACCACCATCTCTCAGTCGACAACACTCACTTCGAGAACAAACATTACCTTCAACATCTCCAACGCTACGATACGCATCGAACGGTGTTCTTCTACGTCCGAAACAACAAATCAACGTTAATAACACATCGAAAGAAATGGGCAAAAAACTCAAACGTTTTACATTTGATACAGCAGAAAATCGTTGGCATCCTCACCCTCAAGTTGTGCCCGAATCGAATATACATCGTCCATCGATGGCGATTGTACCTAGTCTCAATGCGAATATTTCATCATCGCTTAAACAATATCAAGAAATCAACGAGCAAAGATCGAAAGTATTTTCTTCGAAGAGAATTTGAATTGATCATTTTGAATTTTTAGACAAGAGATTTAATGCGAAGTCGAACTGTTGAATGTCATCCGACCAATGTGCCTTCAGTGGAAACATCACCGATGTTACAACGAACGCAATCGAGACAGACTCTTGTAAAAGAAACAAAAAAACAAACAAAATTTTAAAATTATTCGTTCGTTTTTAGCATTATCAAGTCACATATGACCCAATGGATCAAGCTGATGGTGATACAACAAGTATTTCATTGTTCAATCGACATATTCCGATTGAATTTCATATGTTCTATCATATTTAGTTTCAACCACACATTCAATCAGCCGTAGTCCTGAACAACAGCAACAGAATATGAATAAATACTTTTGGTATGAACAAGGAAAAAGCAATAGATTTGTTTGAATTTGAAAAATATTTTCAGGAATTTCGAACAACGAAAAGCTAACTATTCAACAGATGGTCATCATTCTTCATTGGGTCGATTATTTGTAAGTCATTTAGCCATTCGAGAAAATCTTCTCAAATTTCAAAATTTATTCATACAGAATTCGCCAAGTAAAGCTGATTATAATCATGTCAATAAGATTGTCATTGTTCCTCAACGCGTATGTTCTCTCTCATTGAATCTGGCCTTCAATTATCTCTCTGTATTTCAAGGAATCGAATCATGATTTGATCAAATCAGCAAAAACCATAGTCAAACAGAATCCAACTTCTTTTCCCAAAACACCCACTGAAATCAATCGAGTAAATCAATTTAAGATAAACTTATTCACAATTTCGATCTCGTTATTTTCAGAGACAACAATCAATTCCAACGAATCTCTTCGGTGTTTATCCTTATGCGCGAACTGCTATTCTACATGTAGCTAATGTTCTCGTGCCAACATCTCGCCAACAATCAATTCGTTTGCCGAGTACCAAATCGCGTCATCACGATCGTTGATACTCTCGCATGAAATCAACAACTCTATTCAACAACCCGATTTTTCACTGGAATAACATCTTTGTGCATAGTTTGTTTCTTTTTTCTTTCGTTCTTTCTTCATGTGTTATAAAACGAATATTCAACATCGCACTTTGCTTTCACAATTTTGTAGTTTTTATTATACGTATATAATATTAAGTTATTCTTATTGAAATTATCTTTTTTGAACACAAAAAGTTCGCCTTTTCTTTTTATACATCACATTTCTTCTCGGAATTTTTACAGATGAGTGCAAAATCAAGCAGTCGAACGGCAAATCCATCAACGTTAAGAACGCCTAAGCAGCAAAGAGATTATACCGATCAAGAAGAAGAATATAAGTAAGCGATGATTTTGTTTCTGTTGAATCCAAGATGATAATGATGTTCTTCTATTTTTCAGACGGTTAAATGCGCAATTAGAGGCTAAAACACAAGCACTTGTTGAAGAAGCTGATCAAGTGTTGGTAAGAATGTGTTAATTAAATAGACAAAGAAAAAACGACGCTCATTTTCGATTATTTCTATGTGTTAAGAGAAAACAAGATCGTTTACTCGCGGCAACAACTTATGATCAAACTTATAGTTTATTGGATCAAGTCGATACGGATGATCAGTTATATGGGTTCGAAAGATTTTGAATTTTTTACTAAATCGATTGTTTACTTTTCAGAGATCTACAAGCGATGGCAACGAAACCGAAAGAAGTTAAAGTATGCATTCAATTAGTTGTAGGTTAATTTTTTTTGTATTGTTTTATAGAGAGGAGGTCCAACAATCTCTCAACCACCGGAAAGAAATCGCAAATCATCGATAACGTAAGCAAATACTCGAAAAAAAAAATCATCTTATCTCGATTGATCTTTTTGTCTGTTAACTAGAAAACTTCATCCGAAAATCGGCGATGATGTTGCTTCTCTCGATGAGAATCTCTACGATCAATCAATTGATCCCTCGGTTCTACAAACTAAAACTCGAAATATTTTCGATAAAACAGTTGCAGATATCGAAACAAAATTAAATAAAACAAAAATAAGCATGAATACAAATGCGATTGACATCGATGAGGACGATGTTTTTCCTGGAGCGGCAAAAGACATGGGCTCAGGTAAACCAAGTCGCTTTTCTTCGAGTACAAATTCAAATATGATTTGTGTTCAGAGGCAAAAATACGTTTTCTTAAAGCACGTCTTCGAGTGATGCAGGAAGAACTCGAACGCATGCATACCGAATGTGTCAAACGCGTAATTTTATTTTTTTTTCATAGTTATAATGTTCATTTATTCATTTAGGAAGAAGAAAACGAACGAGTCAGTCAAAAACTCAAAGAATCTGACGACGATCGAACACGTCTTAATCGTGTTATAACAACTTTACAAGATCAATTGGATAAATCGAAAAAACTGAGTCAAGATACGAAATCCAAATTGGATACTGTCGAAGTTGAATTGAGTTCGTTACGTAAAGAATATGATCAAACAAAACGGCAAACTAAAAAACAACAACAAGATCAAACACAAACCGATACGAAACTAAATCGAGCGCTCGAAGAAGCCGAACGATACAAACAACAATTGAGTAAAATGCAACAAACAAATAAAGATCTTAGCGAACAGGAAAAGAAAAAAGTCGAACAGTTAACAAACGAAAATCGACGATTAGAAAAACAGAAAAATGAATTAATGAACGCTTTCAAACGACAATTGAAATTAATCGATATTCTCAAAAAACAAAAAGTCAGTGTTATGAATTTCATTTTTCTCGAACGAAGATTTCTCGTTTTCTTCTAGCTTCATTTGGAGGCATCGAAAATGCTCCAATTTGCTGAAGAAGATTTTTGCAAAGCAATCGAATGGAATTCGTCTTAATTGACTTTTGTTATTTGTATGAATGTATAAAAAAAATCTACTGAATTTTGATTCAATAAAACTAATAGGTCTCTCGTTTTATTCGATATCAAATCACACGCACATATACACTTTGAAAAAACGAACGTATAAGTGTATGAAATTGTTGATTGAGTGCAAAATAAATACTTGAAGAAATCCTTTATATTTTATCGAATGTACATATATGTAGGTCATTTGAAAATCAAAAGAGAGCAGTTTGGTTCAGTTATCAATGAGATATTTATTTCTTGTTTGATTGAAATAGTAAGGAGGAGAGAGAGAATGCTTTTTCCTAGTTTTGATGAAATATGAATGATCCGTTTCTAAGCAATAATCGTCATCGGTTACTTCTTTTTTTTCCTCTCTCTTTCTCTTTCTCTCGTTTTTATTATTTTACTTCGATAAAAAACAGATTGTTCTTGCTATTATGTCTGAACAAAGTTAATGATGGTGAGCGAAATAGAGAAAAAGAAAAGAAATATGCTTCATGCTCGGTGTTATGCAGCTTCTCGGTGTACCGAACAGAAGGCAGAAAAAAAGGGGAGAGCGAGGAAAAAAGTTAAAAAAATTCTTTCTTTTTTTGTATATTAATAAAAAGAAATCTTTGTCAATCGAGAAGAAAAAAAGGAAACAACTAGAAGAATAAAAAAAGAAAAGAAAAGAAACTGCAATCAGCTGCTAGACGCGAGTTTTTTCTTTTCCTAGCGACCTTTGCATTTCAAGTCTAAAATTCTAACAACATGCAGAAAGTAATCGAATGCGTGCCCAATTTTTCCGAAGGTCAACGTAAAGAAGTAATATCAGTGTAGTACGTTGTACGTCTTTGAAAATCACTTCGTTTTTGTCTAGGTTATCGATACAATCGCTCATGCAATTGCAGGTGTCGAAGGTGTGGCTCTACTGGACATCGATCCAGGATTATCAACAAATCGAACAATTTATAGTAAGATCAAGTCTCAGATTGTTATCTCTAGAATTGATTTTGTTCGATAGCTTTCGTTGGACATCCACAAGCGGTTATTGAAGCTGCTCTGGCTGCTGGCCGAGCAGCATACAATCTGATTGATATGACAAGACATACTGGCGAACATCCTCGTATTGGTGCAATGGATGTCGTACCATTTGTACCTGTACAAAATGCGACCATGGCTGATTGTATTGAAATTGCACGAGAATTTGCCGATCGGTTAGCGATGGAATTGAACGTTCCTGTGTATCTCTATGGTGAAGCACAAGAACAAGAGTTTCGTCGTGATCTTTCACAAATTCGTGATGGTGAATACGAAGTACTTTACAGCAAAGTAAATCTCAAAGAAAAGAAACTCATTTCTTATCGTTCGTTTAGATCCGAAAACAAGAATGGAAACCAGATTTCGGTAAGATAGATAAAAAAAATCTTTTTTCCTCATCTCGATCTGTTTCTGACATATGACCTCTTTGAAAAGGACCTAGTGAATTCATTCCTTCGTGGGGTGCAACATGTGTTGGTGCACGGAAGTTTTTAATTGCTTACAATATCAATTTACTTGGGACAAAAGAGCAAGCTCATCGTATTGCATTGAATGTTCGTGAACAAGGTCGAAATAAAGATGAAGTAAATGAGAAATCGAAAAACATAGAAATCATGAATTCTAACTGTTTTCTTTTCTTAGCCGGGAAAATTAAAATGTGTCCGAGGACTTGGTTGGTGGCTTGAAGAAGCCAATCTAGCTCAGATATCTTTGAATTTAACTGATTTCGAAGTAACAAATGTTCATACGGTGTTCGAGCAATGTATTGCCGAAGCCGAAGAATTAAATCTGGGTGTTTGTGGTTCTCAAATCGTGGGTCTCGTTCCTCTACGTCCGATTCTCATGGCTGCTGATTATTTCATTAAAAAAGAAAATCTTTTCATTCTCGATGAAGATCAAAAGATTCGTTTAGTCATTCAACGTTTAGGTTTAAATTCGATTGCTCCATTCATTCCTAAAGAACGTATCATCGAATACATTATTCGAGAACGTGAAGGCCATGATGACAGTATCAATGCGATGGAAATTCGAGATTTAGTTAAACATATTGGTTCGAGAACATTAGTACCTGGTGGTAGTTGCGTCACTTCACTTGTCGCAACACTTGGTACAGCATTGAGTACGATGTGTGCATTACTCACATACGGAATGAGAAAAGTAGATAATTCACATTTGATGCTTTCTTTTTTTGTTCATTGATGTGTGTGTGTGTGCATTTCATAGTGGGAATCATTGGAACAAGAAATGCGAATTATTATTCAACCATTGCATTCAGCAATAAAAATCTTAATGGAAACATTAGATACCGATACGGAAACGTTTAATGCGTATTTAACCGTACAAAAAATGACGGACACAAATGAAGAAGAAAAACGATTGTATGATGAAATGAATCTTGTTTCGAAAATTTGTTTTCTTCTTTAGCAAAGAAATCACTGAAAATCGATGTTTACAACGATATCTCGATGTATCACTTGATATTCTTCGACAAATCAATAATCTATGGGAACCATTACAAAAACTTGCACCTCTATTTAATATTAATACAAAATCGGATTTTCTAGTAAACGATTGAAAGATTATCTGTAATTGCGATTCAATTGATCTGTTTTAGGTTGGAATAAAATGCCTCGAAACAGCTGCCTATGGTGCCTATAAACGTATTGAAATTTATTCATCTTCATTAATTGAAAATACTGATAATACAGATGAAAATGAATCGTCACCGATGACAAAAAAGACTTATCAAGATGAAGCACTGAATTCATATAAAAATGCTCAGAAATTCGTTGAAATTATTTTAACAATAGCTGAATCTCGAAATGAACAATAAAATACGTAGAACAGGAATACTTTCTTCTGTGATATTCTCGTCTGTGCACTCATTTACACACGTTTACTAGTCTTGTTTGTTCTTATCAAATAAATATATAATCCAATAATCTTCTCATTGACAACAAGTCGTTTTAGCTGAATCAAAATTTTGTTTGAAATCCATTTGAAGTAGTTTAAATACGCTCGCTGTCATCTGTTGAGCTAATTGATCAGGTCGATAATCGAATGATGGTTGTCGAAGAACGATATCATCGCGTTTGAAATCCGAAAATAAACTTTTCCATTGTAAAATCCAAAAATTACTCAAACGATCTTTCTCATCGTCTTCTAAGAATGACAGATGACAAATTACACTACACATTTCATCAAGTGAACAATCAACTTGTGTAAATTGTGATTTAACAAGAACATTGTAGATAACTTTCATTTTAGTTGCTAGAACAGGTTGTGATTGAAAAAATGCGAGTAGCTTCCTCACTCGACGATTGTATTGATAGATATACGGAAAAATAAGATTTTCTTCGAGATTCGAAACGATCGAATCGATGTTTTGATAGTTAATAGTTTGAAGAAGTTGATAGAAACCGGAATGTTCTTCATATACATTGACATCTTCGAGAAAATAATGTGGTAAATGTTGTTTTCGACAAACATCTTTCATAAACGAAACCCAAACTTCGAAAACATCATGATAATTTTCTAATTCATGTATTTCACATATCCACAAAAGACTCGTACGAAGAAAATAATTATCCAATGGACATTTTAAATGTTTCAATGCAAAATGTTTGATAAGATTACTTAATTCCCATTCACGTGGATTAAATTGATTGACAATGTGAAATTCAACAAGAGAAAAATCGTATTGAAACGAGATATTTTTCGAACCATGAGCAACTAAACATAGACAGTTAATATCGAGAAGAAATTTCAAACGTTCATGAGAACGTATTCGTTCATCGAACCAATTGAAGATCTTCGGTCGAAATAATAATTGTATAGCTGGAAGAATGTAACTTGTACTCGAAAGTAAACTTGATGAGAGTGTTTTCTTACGATAAATTGATAATAAACTTGTTTTAAACATTTCATAGAATTTAATTAAACTATTTGTTTGATTCACTAATCGAGATGGTAGAGGTAAATTAAATGCTGGTGCACAGAGAAGTTCAATTTGTCGTTCATGATGATCAGTAAACGTTGTTGGAATGATTGTTTTATAAATTTTCCACCAGTCATTGACTTTCAATGATGGATTTTCAAAACGAGTTGAAGCTAAAATTAAATCGAATGTATTCAATGGATAATGTTTATGAACGAGAATATGTGGTCTAGTTTGTGTCGGTTCAGTTATTTCGATAACACGATCTTGTTCTTTAGTAAATGACGACATATGATCTGATTTAATAAAACGACATTTCATTTGAAAACCATCGACATATTCCGATGTTTCATCGTCTTTGTCCGAATACAAGTCGGGAATGGTTTTCAATTTTTTATTTAAACGAATTTTATATTCATGTGGTTTGATTAGAAGTGGTTCAATTGGTTTTTCATTATCAAGTTGAGTAATAACAACAATTCGTATATCACGTTCAAGTTCCATATTACTATAACGAAGAAATGAAGCAAAATAACAAATAGAAATCGATCAAATGAGCGATGTGTTTGACACAACGTTATTTTACGCTTATTCGATGTGCACATTTATGTATTTTTCGTGTAACGAGAAAAAGAGAAGAACCTTGACAATTAGAAATTATACACGTGTAGTTTATGCATAATATTAACTGATGTAAATTTTACAAACTTTACTGTCATCATAACGAACTTCGTTTTACCTTTTGATAAGTGTCATAATTCAGCAACTTCTTTCGATCAAGAGAAAAAAAATAAGAATATCATTCATATGCAAGGAATTCCCCAAAATAAAAGACAGATTGTTATGACATTTTCTCAGCCACTCAATGTAAAATATGTAGAAAAAAATATTCGCCAACCTTTGCATAATAATCGATATAATGAGATTTTTTTCTTATTTTTCTATGGTTCACTTATATTCTTCTTTCCGTTCTTTTCCAATCGACTTTCGATGAAAGCAGAATGCTTTGCATATGTTTTATTATTTCTTTTATGGAAAATCTGTAGATCGAACGTGAACAACAAAATCATAGTCATTTATCTGTTCTCGAATACCTTTCACACTGAAATAAAAATTCTTTGCATTTGCTGGCACAAATGTTGTGTAGATTTTTGTACCGTTTGCGGTATGTTTCATGATCGTTTGAGTTGAAGTAAATGTAGGGTTTTTATCTGATGTTGATATAAAAACATCGGACTAAAAATATAGAATAAAAGAGACTCTTCAAATTTGAAGTACGATTATTTCTAGCATACTTGTCCAAAATTATCATGAAATTCAATTTCAAATTGAGTACTTTGCCCTAATTTATATAATGTTTCCATTTTATAATAATGAGTTTGATTCTGTTGGAGATGAGACGCTTTTTTAAAATTTGGTAAAATAAAAGCTGGAAATTTGCATATTTTGTTAGTAATTAAATTTGTTATACTCAATAATTCCGTATAGGAATCGATATGTAGAGCGTAATCTCGATCACCAGCTATTCCAATGAGTTCATTTTGACCTTGAAAGCCAATGTCACCTATGCCAATAGCAAATATTGTTCCACGTGTGGATGATTCACGTATTTCTGAAGCAATTGGAAGAATTGGTCGACCATGATTACTGTGACCATCAGTAATAATAACAAAAATTCTTGGTATACCTTCGGCAATATCACGACAACCGTATTGACAAAATGTTTTTGCTACAGACAGAGCTTCTCCTGTCGCAGTATAAGTACCAAGTCTTGGAAGAGACGCAATTGTTTCAAACAATTGTATTTTATCACTATTAGTTACATCTTTTATTCCAAAGAAATCTACATCCGAAGCATAATTGATAATGCCAACTGTACCACTATTTGTAGCAATATCAAGACGACTAACAATATCAATAAGAGCAGCTTTTGCTTTGTCAAAATCCGATGATGAAATACTTCCAGATGAATCAACAATCAACATCAAATCGATATTAGTATTACAGTTTAGTGCACCAGGAATATCGATAAGACAAACAATCAATAATACTATCCAAATCATTATTATAAAAAAAAACCCGTCAATACTAGTCTTTACATTCTGTTTTTATATTTCATGAAAATTAATTAATATCAATAAATCCTTTCAATGAAATTTAATCCCTATCTGTCGCACCTAACAAAAGCCATATATTACTAATAAAACCGTCAGCTTACGACTATTAAAGAACATTATCTTTCTAAATCACTTCCTTTCAGAAAAAAAAGGAAGGTCTTAATCTGATAATGAAAAAAATCGATATGACTGAAATCACAACATCATGGATTTTATTCTATAAAAAGACGTGTTATATGTATATAAGTATATAATATGACATCGAATATCAGCACTGTTTCATATTTGGTCTGTTTTTCAATCGTCATCAGTTCACATAAAAAGATATATTGTAACGAAACAAAAATAGTAATAATAATAATAATAATAATAATAAACATGAACGAGACAACAATTAATAAACAAAGAGAAAAAAAGTAATAATAAAACAGATGCGCAGCAAATGATACAGAAACAAAGAAAAACATTCGTCAACCGGCTTTTGTTTTTTCTTTCTTTGCTTTCTATGAGCATGAGCAAAAAAAATAAAACACTATATTTGAGCAACAATGATAATCTTGAAATATTTCTCGTTGAGATTGAAATCAGAATTTAATTTCCAGTTTTCCAATTTTCACTCGGATCAAGATGAACATTTGTATTCGGTGTTGTTGTTGTTGCTGTTCGAGATGGTGTCGTCGGTCGAGAACGTTGTAGAGATGGTCGACCATGCAAATCAACTTGAGTATTATCATAAATACTCAACGATTGAGCACGGCGAATGCCAGCTTGCTGATCTTGCTGTTTAACAAACAAATAAACAAATAATTAAAATGACAGTTTTTTTTTCTCGATGAGATTTACTTGTCTTTGAGCTGTTAAACCAGTTTTCGACGATGGTCCTGTATGTACAATTGCAGCACTAAATTCACTACCATCTTCTTTTTCTAATTGATACATTCTGAAAATCGAATAAATAGCAAATAGATTTTTATTAGAAAATGTGATGTTTACCTTGCAGATAGTTGTCGTTGATCATTTGATTTTAATGATATTCTCGATGCGACACTTGCCGAACGTAGTCGTACACGAACATGAGGATCCATTTCATCTTCTTCATCACTCGGTATCATGCCCGATAATTCACATTGACGATCTTGTAATTTAATTAATAATTCACGAAATTCTCGTCGTAATTCTTCTAATTTAGTTGTTATTATTAAACGTTGAGTTTGACTCGATGGATCATCCGCAGAAACATTTTCGAATTGACTTTTTAATGAAAGTAATTCTTGTTGTAATGTTGTCATTTTAGCTTGAATCTAGAAAATATTATCAATCAATTTCAATTTCTTAGTTATAAACGATCGTACTTCTTCGATTGATAAATCATCTGACATATCTGAAATGCTGCTGATACTTTTCTTCGGTGGTAATGATCGTTGTGGACGTGTTATTCGACGGATTTCACCAGGAATTCGTCGATGAGCAAGAAGATCTTGCATAACACTCAACTAAACATTCATTCATATTGATGACAAACAACAACAAAAACTCAATTATCAAAATATTTCTACTTGTTGAATGAATGATTCAGTGAAAAATTGTGGATTAGGAACAAGATTTGGATCAGATACAACAGCTAAACGTATCTCATCAGCATATGTTGTTATACAAAAATTAATAGTCGCTGTTCCGACACTTGGATTTAAACATATTAAACTTTTCACATCTCGATTGCATATTGACATTGTCGCTAATGCTGTACTCGATCCAGCAGCTAATGTTGTTAACCATAGATTAGCACTATTATAAATACGAGCAATTATCTTATTAGCTAGAATAATAGAATATGTTCGTTAGAATTCGATTTTGAGAATCTATTTACATACCAAGACAAAATGGAAATAAAAGATAAATGATATGTAGAAATAAATACATGACCGCATAGTCGCCATTTTGTTTTATACGTTTCGTATATTCATTAAATGACCATAACAATGGAATGTTACCTTCGATATGCATGGGCAAATTCATGCAAAGATGAGATACTTCATTGCCCATGACGATATTTGGCGTATTTGTTCGAAGATCACAAGGCATTATGCAATTCATATTGGCCGGATTTGTGATACTAAAAAAAAGAATTCAATGAAACGAAATGAAATTGTTCATTTGTATGTTACCCGTGTTGTTCCATGTATAGTTTAACAATTGAAATGACAACTGTCGAAAGAAGATCATTCATTCGTGTTCGAGTGACAAGTTTCATTCGATTAGCTTGTGTTAAACTGAATGGTGCTGACCAAATAACAGCTCGTTGATGTTGTGGTTGAAAATGTGAATTCACTGTTGAAATATTCGCATTATTATTATTATCATTATTATTATTATTATTATTATTTATAACGGTCACATTTTTTAAAACAGTTCGATTGAAGAAATTCTCTCGAATCCGATTGAGAAATAGTTTACTAAATATAAGTAAATGTCCGAATAGAAATGCTTTAATATAATCAAACATATATTCATCTTGTCGGCCAACAAAACGTGGTTTTAAATCTAATTGTGTCGTACGATTATCGACGACATGTTTCAATAGAATACGTAGTAGAGAGACACCATCGGACAGAACAGGATGATAGAGAAAAACGAGTATACTATCATTGGGACGTGTTGATGAACGATTTTTAAAATATAATTGCCAAAGGGGACGTGTATGTGTTAATTCCGATGAAACTAATGTTGAAATATACGTTTGAAGATCTTCATCGTTTTGTATATTACGTGGAATTTCTCGTACATGTTCATCAATAGAAAAATGTGGATAATCAAGCCACATTGTACCAGAAAAACGCGAGACAATGACTTGTGAAAAACGAGGAAACAGTTTTTTGCCTATGTTTGAACCACGTCGAATACTACTTGTAATAAGACGATTAACTAGTAATTTTTTCAATGAATTCTCATTGATCGTACCTAAAATGTAAAAATTGAAATTTAATAGAACAAAGGAAAAATATATAGAGTAAATCCACCTTCAAGAAAGAAGACAGCTGCAGCAAGTGGTGATATTAGTTGAGAATTTAATTTCGTTGTTTCATCAGTTTTATCTCGATTGGTTGAGAAATTACTATTATAAAACCAAAATAGATCACTAGCAGATAGATAACTACAAGCACATGGCGTTACAGGACAATGATGTCGACATATTAATCGAAAAAATGTTCGAATTAACCAACAAATAGGTAGAAGAAGTGTTAATAGAATAACACTGGGCAATGAGATAAGTATGGTGAAACAAAATGTTGATAAACGTTGGAAAAATAAAACTATTGATGAACGATCGGCAGGATGTAGAATACGTTTAATTGGCCGATTTTGCATATAATTCGGTAGTGTTTGGTCCTGTTGTTGATCGGTTGTTGCCGACTGAACATAACCCTTTTTACTCCGATTTTCTGTTGTATGTTGATGTGTACGTGCCATATCAAGAGGTTCGACACGTTGTGGAGGAAAAAATAAAGTTGTTGTAGTTGTTGTTGTTGTTGCAATTAATGGTGGATGAGTAGTTGATAGAGGTGGAGAATGTACAGATAAATGTTGTTCAAGATTAGGTGTGTTTGAATCACTTTCGTATGGAACAGAAGCTAAGTTAGACACGACTGGTTGAGCCCATCGAGTGTCCACTTGCATTATTTCCTAGATTAAAAAACATTATTCGTCGAATTTCATCTATTCTCTTTTTCATGACTTAGGAAATAACCTAGTGATTTAATTTATTATATTTACGTCATGCAAATAGTTCTATACTCAAATGTCATTTCTTTCTTTAGAAAAATATATGAGCAAAAAAGCGAAAGAGAGACAGTAGACAACTTACAATAGTATTTTATTACTTTTTTCTCATAAAAAACATGTGTCTATAACTGTTTAAATATCTTTCAATAAGATTTTCCATTCCTTCTTCTTCTTCTTCGTCGCGTCGTCGTCTTCTTTCTTCATGTTTTATTTTATTTTATTTTTTTGTCAAGTCGTCGTCTAGATGCTCTTCAACTAATCTCCATTCACAAATAATGATAATCAGCGTAGACGAGAAGAGGGAAGAAGAGAATTTTCCCACAGATAAAAAAAAAGAAAGAAAGAAAGAAAGACTGATGATGATGATGATGATAGAAAAGAGAGTACAAAACAAGAAAAATCCTTTGATTCATCCGCTAATATATATGAAAGTACGACTTGAAAAAATCTTAATTTTAAAATGAAAAAGAAAATAAAAAAGAGAACAAAACTGGCGATGCTGCTAACGGATCGCTTCAGGGAGATATATCATGCAAATAAAGTAAAATAAGCAAAAAAATGAATGAAGTTTTCTTATTTTTTATTCTTTTGAAAAATAATTAATCAAACGTGTAATCTGTCTTTTCCAGACTAATTTCTTTTTTTTTCTTTCTTTTCCTTCGATAGATTTTGAAGAGAGAGAGAAGACGAAGAACAAAAAGTATTAAGATATTCGCATTGAAAAACATGTTTCTTACCTTGAACTATTTGGAGAAAGGCGTTCATTGATATAGAATGGCAATAATAATAAATTATTTTGATGGAAGACAAACTGGCACGCATATTTCCTGTTGTTGACAATTCAACATCGGCGTCGTGTCATCATATTTATTGATCTAATCCTAGAAAAACAATGAATATACACTTTAGAACATCATCATTTGTTATTTTTCCATATATATATATATATGAAGTTACTTGTCGAATACAATGTAACAAGACAAGAACAACAACGACAGTAGCAGCAAAAAAAAACAGAAAACTAGTTAAAATAATTGCAACGCAGATTCTTTTCCACACGAATAGACAGACAAAGCGGATAGTGATCGATTGATTCCCTCTCTCTTATGCTACTCTCTTCCTTTTCTTCGTCTTATTTTTCCGACTGATTGATAGTGATCATGCGTATAAAAAAAACTAAAAAGAATAATAGCACGAGTATAGTTGCACATACATATAGATATGTAATCGTCTAAAAATTATTGACAGATAGAAATTGCATGTACATATATATAAACAAAATAATAATATAAAAAAAACTAAGTAGAATTATAAATGTCTGATTCGATCAAGGTCATTCTAGCGCTTCAGAACAGGTCAATAATATTTACAGTTGATGGAATATTTTATTTGAATATAAACAAAACAAAACAGATGTATTGTTGAATGATATATAAGTGATAGTTAAACGAAAAAGAAACTAACGTGTATAGATGAATTTATTAGTTATCCGCTAGTTTCTTATTCTAGCACACAATTTATCGATTCAATCAATCATAGAACAATTTTGGCATTCTTTCTTGCTAGATTCTGCATGCCTTTTTTAGTCTTATCCTTCTGCTTCTTCGTTTTTTTTTCATATATGTGAACTGTTTAGCTTATTGTGACATTTGACTAGTAATATATAATTGTATATTGCATAGCGCGATTGGTTGTGTGTCAGATGCTAATTACTTGATATGGAATCTCTATCTGCTTTATTAGATAAATTCAATTTGTCACAAGTCGACTATTTCTGTTTTTCCCTTCTTTTTTTCTGATATTTGTGGAAATCTTCGTTTTTTTCCTTCTTCTTCTTGTTTACTTTCTATTTTTTTGACTTTCTTACCTCGGACAATATCGACGGTGGTGAATATCTGTCAAAAAATGAAATATCATTGCTAACAGCAACAAACAGTATCTATGTGCTTGCTTTTCTATGTATGCGTTAGACTTCTTGACGATCTTTCCCTCTCTCTCTCGTTTTCTCTGCGCTCTGTTTATATTTCTATTAAAATAGACTAAAAGAAACCGGAGACGTGGACGTCTTCTCGCTGTCTGGTCTAACTAGTAGAAGTTGTTCTACACAATCAAGCCGGCAACACTCGAGCAGCACCGTCTGTGTATCTGACATTGTAACATACTTTTCTTTTGCATTTTTTTTCTTCTTCTTCTTCTTCTTCTTTCTTTCGTCTTCTGTTTTTTCCTCTTTCTTACATCTCTGCGACGCACTGACTTCTTGCTTGCTCATCACTAACAACAGCTCGCGGTCGGTTGACGTTGCTGCCGGTGTGTATGCAGCAGCTCGTTTTTCACCATAAGCTTTAGTTTGACACACACCCTATAGATGAAAAAAAAGAATGAAGTAGTCGATCTTCTTCTTTTTTTTTCTTCTTTTTTCTTCTTCTTCTCCTTCTTCTTTCTTTCGAAAGCGCGATTCTCTGAACAGCACACTATACAACGATAACAGAACTCACTTTATCGAGGAAACATCACCAAGAATAATAACAAAAAATATAAACGCGAGGCCGAAAGAGAGAAAAAAAAGAAAAAAAAAACTTAACGTCACTCCTTTCGTTGTCGTTCTCGCCCGTTTTACTGCCGACTTAGCCTCTTAATGGTATAAATGACAAGAAAAAAAAACTGACAACGAATCATCAAATTTTGCTTTTTTTTCTCTTTTTAATGACTGGTAGTAGTTTGTTCCTTTTTTCCTGTTTGAGAAAAAAACCATTCGTGTATTTATCACGCAACAGACGTGCAGCAAAATAGAGAAATTCGGTTAATAAAACAAAAAAAAACAAGAAAAGTTTGCATTTATGTAATCGTAGTTGTTTAACATGTAGTACCATTCCACGGTTGACCAGATGGGCATGTACAATTCGAACCAGTCCATGTTGTTGGTGTAGGACTAGAAAAGAAAAGAAAACATATGTTTTATGTATATTCAATGACAAAAAAGAAACAAAAAGTACCAACCAAGAGCAAAGGCCATAGAAACAAACTAACGGCGTATTGATATCGCATGCATACGTACCGGGACATGTTCCGTTAATACTTTTTCTTTGGACTGAAGAAGAAGAAGAAGAAGAAAACAACAATCATACATCGAATTTGAAAATAAACATACCGCATTGTAATCCATCATAGAACCAATTCGGACTACAATCACATGTATAATCATTACTCCATGCAGGGCAATTGCATGTACCTTTCATAATTTGAAACAATACGTCATTTACAAAGTCTATACTCAAAATTCTTACCTGGTACTGTCGGACAGATGAAGTTCAACGTTTCATTACAATAATAATCTCCGTCACAAATGTCACCATAGAGACGTTTAATTTCTATAGATAAAAACTCGTAAAAACATCATTTAGATAAATAGATCTATATCTTTCTCACCACACTGTTGATTATTAACATCCCAATAGGTCGTACTAGGACATTGACATGTATCATTTAAAGAACAATAAAGATTCAAAGTATTATCACATGGTAAAGCACCGAGACCTGTTGTTAAATTATTACATGTTTGCCAACCGACTAATTTCGATGCTAAGAATATAAAAACCATTCAATAATTCAAATAGTCAACTGAAATTCTTTACCACAATGTGTTCCATTCCAAAAGTGATTTGGCGTACACGTACATTGATTTCTAATCAATTGGAAAACTCATCTCATGAAATCAATTCAAAAAAAAAATCTTACGACAAACAATATAAATTCAACGATGTCATACAATGAAGTGTTTGCGTACATGTATCATTATAATTGTATCTTTGAACACAATAGGATCCATTATAAAATTGTGTTGTTGTATCACAAGTGCATACGACTGCTGTTGGACTGCATATGTAATTTGAAACACAGCTTATAGCTGCGCCACACGTTTGACCGTAGAGAGCATCTCCAACTAAACGGAAAACAAATTTATTTCCTGAGTAAAAGAATTGATCGTTTCGATCGACAAGAAAAACGCACCGCATGCTTGATTAGCATATCGAGTTAAATTTGGACAAATGCAAGAGCTTCCATTGTAATATGAATTTGTTATTTCACCTTGATAAATAAACAAAAGGAAATCATTCGGAAAATAAAATCAACATTGATTTCAACTTACATGTACACACACCTTGAGGACAATACAATCCTCGGCTATCATCACATTCATAACTTAATATCGTACAACTTTCATTAATTAACTTTAATGATTTTGTAGAAGCTAATTTCGAGAAACAAACAATGATAAAGTTTTTTAATTAAAAAAGGAAGATGATTTACTTCGCGGATAGGAAATAAAATAACCCATAGCAAATGCAGCACCAAGTATACCAAGAATCAAGACTACGATTATAATCGGCGGAAGCCATTTAGGCATTAGCAGTTTACCTTGCGAAGCTAAATAGAAATCTCATTAGAATAAAAAAAAAAGAAACACGCAGGTATTTTTTGTGTCAACCTGCTTCTGACCGTTCAGTTTCTCTGAGCAAATCTTCATTTTCAATTTCGACCTAATTATCCGAATAAATAATTGATTCATGATTTTGAAAGATGAATTTCTCTACCTTCAAAACATCGAATTCATTGGCATTCGACATTTTTCTGTGGCACGACTAATTTCTGAGTTTATATTTCACGAAAGAATTGTTTGTGTTTGAAGTCGAAAATGGAATTAGGCAATATTCGATCTTTCGAATGCACCTTACTTCATTTTAATGAATAACAAACAGAAAAATAAATACAATTTAAATAAGAGTTTTTCTCGACATATCTATCAATCAGTCTTTTTCTTGTTTACTCAAAGTCAAATAAACATCCGTATTTTATTTATGAGAACGTGAAGAATTTCATTTCAAAAAATGGTTCATTATAAATTAAAGAAGTTTTTTGAGAAGACGAATCGAAGGAATAAACCAATAATTGCCCGTAATTGGAGTTGAATAATTCATCAATTGATCTTGAATACCATCAGGAGTGCTACCAATCATGCTATTTAATTGTTTTTCATGTTTCATAGGATTCGATGCATATGAAATAAAAAATAAACCATGTTCATTAATTCCTCCGTATGGTAATGATTGTCGAACAACTTTGATATCTTTACCAGTTTCATCTTTCAAATCAGTTCGAATTAAATGAGATTTGCAATCTAATGGTTTCACTTTTAAACTATTTTCTCCTTTCGTTCGTCCGATGACCGTTTCTTGTTCAGTTTTACTTAATTGATTCCATTTCAAAAGATTATGCTTCCATTTTTGTGTGAGTGTATATGAACCACCAACATGAATCTGATCGTCATCATTTTCATTAATCAATGCTGCGTTGACCTAAATGATAATTCGTTTTCTTTAAAAGAAAACAAAAATTCGAAATTAAATACTCGTTGTTCATCTGTCTTTGGATTAGCATTTCCATCTTCGAAACCGATGAAATCTTTCGATAAACCATTTGATGGCGAACTCATATATGCGTATCCAAATGTTTCATCAAGTTTTTCAACTGATTCACGTGGAATCAATCGATTGAATTGAAAACCTAATTCGAAGCAAAGATCTTTTCGGTTACTTCGAATATGAACGAATAAATCTCCTCCTAAATATTCAACTATGAATTTATAGATAATAAAAAAATAATAATTGGCAAACCTGTGCTTGGCATGACTTTTCCGTTTGGTCCATGTTTTTCTTTAAATTCCAATAGATTTCGTGGAATCGGAATAGAATATTGTTTGAACCATTTGTGAGTTTTTTCAAAACCAAATCCTAATGTTGCTTCTAATCGACAGCCTGGATTCGATTCACTAACTGATTTTTTTAATTCGGGAAGATTTTTACATGCTTCAAATACGGATTTATCATCTTCATTTGCTTTTAAATAATCTAAAAACGAACGAAGTAATAAACGTTTCAGTCTATTCTTTTGTGTTTATTATTAAACATACAAATTAAATAAAGTCCATGTTCATTGATTTCAAAAGGTGTTAAAATTCCTGTTTGGCAATGATATTTTTCCGATATTTGAACACTTTTTTGTTGAACTTGTTCTTGTTTTTCGTTATTATTCGACATTTTGAACAAAGATAAATTAAATTTGGTTAGTTTTGAACTGTTTCTGTTGAAATAGTAAATCTACCAGTCTGTCTGTCTGACTATAGTACTTTGCACTATGTATTTAACCAATAGAATTTATTTCCATTTTTTATTTCTTTTCAGTCCATGAATTTATTTGCCTATCAACATGCATTTTTTCTTCAAGAAAATAGATACGAATGTTTTGTTATCTAAAAGCTTTTTCTAAATCACCTGTTTTTTTATAGATATTTGCTAGAAGTATCGAGTCCGATGTTAATAAACTATTTGATTCTGGAAATAGTTGTCTCATTCGATCGTATGTTTGTCGAGCCAAATGACTGTTCTTTTCGTTTCGAATACCGGATAGAAGTGCCACTAAAGTAAATGAATAGAATTTCGATTCAATAAAAATGTTTACATACTGTGCATAGCTAATGAAGGAGGATGAGTTTGTTCATATTGGTCAATTAAATGTTGTGCTTCTTCAAAGAATGATGCACGACTAAGACAATCGATCTAGGAAAACAAAACATTCTCGATGAAATGATATTGAGTTCAATCAATCTCATTTTGATTTACCATTATAACGTAGATTTTTTCTGTTTTCATTTGAATATTATTAAATATTGATCGAGCTTCATTAACAAACGTCGACTGTGAACAAGCATTGAGTATACATATATATGTTATTTCATCAATAAATTTCAATGGGATTTGTTGATGTAATTCAAGTGCTTGACTACCCATTCCATTTAAACCGTAAGCATTAACTATTCGAATCAGCAGACAAACAAAATCAAGTACGATTTCAAATAGAAATCTATACTCATTGTTGTGTAACCATAATTAGTTGGTTGAGATAGACTTTGAAAAGATTCTTCGGCTTTCTCAATCGATCCGTTTTTGCCCTGTAAAATAAACATTCTCGATAGTCTCAATTAACAGAAACATATTGATTCAATCATACCCACATATTGACTAATACTATTTGAATTTGGTCAGTATGAAGAAGATGCTTAGGAATATGTTCAATCATCGATTGAGAAAATGATTCGATACCGATTTTTGCTAATGCTTTAATAAGACAAAGATAAACGACTAGATCTGTTTTCATTCCGTTCTTTATCATTTGTTCAAATAATTCGATTGTTTTTTCTGGTTGATTGTCTTTATTAAAACCATTCATCATAATCGTATATATTTCTGTCGTTTTTTCTTTAATAGAATCGAATAATGATTTTGCCGATGAGAAATCATCACATTTAATAAAAGCATCGAGTAATACTGTTAGAAAACATGCATTTGAGTAGAATGATTTTGAAAATGATTCGAAATTATTTTTAAGTAAATGCAATGCTTCATTTGTTCCAAGTTGAGCACATGCATTACAAAACAACATGCTAATAACCATATCACCATTTCGAATTTCTTTAAAAATTTCAAGAGCTTTTCAGCTTGATCATTCACACGATAACCTTAAAAGAAATAATTATTCAAAAGAATTTTTCTAAACACACGCACACTACCATTCATTTAAGCACCATAGAGTTCAATATTTCGATGAAACGATGAACTGAATACTGTTTGTGCTAATTGTACATCACCACATTTAACTAATGCATCTATTAATGCTGTAGTAAGCCATTGATTTGAATAGAATGATTATGGAATCGTTTTTCGAATGTTTTTTTTATATAAATCAATGCATCATTAGATGCTAATTGTGCATATGCATTGAATGGAATAGTGTACGTCATCTCGTCTGGTTTTTTCATTTGTTTAAAAACATTGTTGGCTTTATTTATTTGATTATTGATAACAAAACCTGAAAATAAACAGATTTCTTTATATAACAAATAAAGAAAATCGAATGATAATTGACCTTTGATTAAAGCATTGTACATAGGTACAGTTTTATATTTTGATGCATAGAATACTGTTTGTGCTGCTTGTATATCGCCACATTTAGTCAATGCATCGATTAATGAAATACGAAAATTTTCATTTAAATAGATCGATTGCGGAATAGTCTTTGAAATATTTTTGATTAGATCTAATGCTTCACTCGTTCTCAACTGAGCATAGGCATTTAAAAGTAATAAATAAATAACATGATTTGGATTTTTGACTTGTTTGAAATATTCAATTGCTTTCTCTGCGTCACTATTGCTGATATATCCTGACAAAAGAATAATAATATTCAAATAAAATGATTAAGAAAAAACAAAGAAATAATGCGACCTTTCATTAATGCTCCATAAGATTCAATGGATTTGCTTGTTGTTGAGTCAAATATAGTTTTGGCAGTTTCAATGTCTCCACATTGGGCAAATGCATTGATTAAACTTGTATGAAAATATGTATTCGAATGAAGAGATTTGGGAATCGTTTCTACGATACGTTTTATTGAATTCATTTGATCTTTCGATGCCATGTGTGCATATGCTTTCATTAATAAAGTATAAATAATATCATCAGGATGTTTTATTTCTTTGAATAAATCAATTGCTTTTTGTGCTTGATTATGTTTAATATAACCTTTCATCATTGCACCATACGTGCCAATGTTTTTCTCGATCAATGAATTAAATATCAATTCACCTTGATCGATATCTCCGCATTGCACTAGAGATTCGGATACGTTTGATAAACATCGATTGATTAATATAAAAACTCTCAATCTGTTATCTATTTCAAAAGTACTCGTGAAATCAGACGTTATGTTATCGTTTCAAGTAATGATCAAATTTATTTCGAAAGAAAAGAACAACTATTTATGCAAGTGCTTTGGTTAATTTCTCAATTGATGTCATCAATTCATTTTGTAGTTTTGTTCCAAAACGATTTTCTCGTGTTACCTGAAAACAAGAAATAATAGCTAATAAAAATCATTCGTGAACTAAAAATAACTCTACAGTTATTAGTTGACAATCTTTTCGTGTACGAATTTGATCAACAAACGGTACTGGTTTAATAGGAATCGTTGCAACTAGAATTAATTTCTCACGATCAATCAATGTTCGAATTAATTGTTTAAATTTATTCGATAATAATTCCATTTTACCGATTTCATCAATAAAACAAATACACGGTGTTTCAATATTCTACACGAAACAAAAAATTACAACCATCTTTTTCTTATCTACTATTGAAAATCAAAGTATGCATTCTACTGTTAACAATGGAATAACAGCACGTTCGAATTCATCGACAAATACATTGTATTGACCAATACGTGGTAATGATGAATGCGATGAAGATGTATGCTCACTTATGAACAAAAGGAGAGAAATCTTTTGTTTTAAAATAAACTATTTGTTTACTCTGTTCGAGCAAGAGGAAAACGAGAATTTCCATCTAATGTAACAACATCGAAACCAATTCGTGAACGAGAATTACCACGAACTTCTTCGGTATAAAAACCAAAGCAAGGCAATTGTTCAGTTTGTTGAAGAAATAAACCACAAACACGTCGTAATAATGTCGTCTTCCCCGCCCCTGAACAAGCCCATATGTTTTATTAACAAGATTTTATTACACAGTAATAATTCACCTGGTTCTCCTGTAATTAATAAATGACGAATGCCTGGACTTGCCATGTTTACAATTTCTGTCTATAATAAAAAGTCAATAACAATCCAGGTTCAGACATGTCCAAGAATCGTTATTTTCGGATATGGCTTTCATCTCTGACATGTGGTCATGAACTCTTTTCTTTATTTAAGTTTTAACGATCAAATTTATTTTTTAACATCATGAATTTCTTTTTTTTTGTTTTTTTTTAAACGAAAATGAGAAAGAAAAGAACATCAATAAGATTTAAAGCACGATTCGAAGTAACATGTGTATAACAACAGTAAGCATCTACATATAGAATTCGTGATGTTCGCCTATCTTCAATCAAAATCGTTAATAAAGACATATTGTCTTCGTTTTTGTTTTCTGATAATAACAACAAGAAGCAACAAGAGAAAATAAAGGATAAAGAAGAACGCGACAATAAAGAGAGAAAGAGAGAGAGAGAGAGAGAAATGAGTATAAATAAACTAAAGTCATATTTATGAAAGAGAAAAACAAACAACAGCACCAAATAAAAAAGGTAAAACCCCCAATAATGAAATAACAGAGAAATGTTTTTTTTTGTTCTATTGAATAAATGAATTTTGAACACTAACAAATATGTAAAATAGAAAATGTTGCCGCTTTTGTTCCTCAATTGTCATTTGATCAAGATTGAGTTTCAAGTTCATGGGAAGCATTCGAAGATGATACACCATTTTCATCGGAAATCTAAATACATAGATGAATAAATGATTTAGTTTGTTAATACGTTAATAGATTGGTTATTGTGTGTCCCCCAAGTCAAGATTTACAATATAGAAGTGCACGAAGCATGCAGCAAGATTCCTATTTTTTTCAGTGCAAAAAATAAATATGGGCAGGGAAGAATTCCGTAGGCGGACAGTCGGAGCGTACCTCTCCGGTTCCACCACGATGCATTTCATTTAGATGTTTATCAAGTTGTTGAACAATCGAATCTTGATTCTCGAGAGCTTCTTTGCTTGATCGAATCAATTCATTCAATTCTTCGGCTCGAGTATCGATCTCAGATGGTGGTGGTGATGGCTGCTTTATAAATTCATATAAGTCATCCTAGATTAATTATTTGTTAGAAAAGAAGCAATGTATATATATATATATAAACATAGAAAGAGATTAGTGCAAAAACGAGATAGCATGTACTACATCGAGCAAAGAAGTGATTGATTCTACTAATTGACATGCAAATCGGTATCTATTCTAGTAATCATGAGCTACGTACAGTAATAGTGGACGGATTAGTTGAATTGACGAGATTTTGTTCGTCGAGTTGAACTTTCAGAGATCGAATTTCATTCGCTGCTGAATTTTTAGCTGTTTGTAATTGATCGATTTCAGTTCGAAGAAGTTGTAATTCAGTAGTTAATTGATCATTTTCATGACGAAAATTTTCAAGATTTACATCTTTCTATTTACAAAAACAAAAGTCAAAGTCAATACTTTTCCAATCACAATTCAAATTTTCATCGATTTACATTTTTTAATTCAGCTAATAAAAGTTCTTCTTTGCTTTGTACAGTTTGTTCGATTTCTTTCAATTGTTTTTCCTAGAAAACAACATTATCATCTAGATAAATCACACACATTTTTTTTTGAATCACATACGATTTCAGTCATGTTTTTATGAAGTTGATCATTCTCTCGTTTTAAGATTCCAGCTTCTTCTTGTAAATTTCGCTAAACAGAAACGAAATAATAAGAATGAAAATTAAAAAAAACTGTCTTTTCATTGGTTCAGACGCCATTTTTTCGGATCTTAGCATTCTGATTTACTCATGACGAGCCTTATAATGCGACTGGCCAGGAAACACATCACATAACACATTCGATACTGCATTAAGAGAACCTTAACACTCGGAATGGTACATGAATGTGCATATTAGGTTGGCACGGGCAAGGCATTGATGAAAATAAATCAAGAATGCATTCAGAGAATGGATTAAGGCTGTTCATCATAACGTGTGAAAAGATATATTTAGTAGATTCGAACTCGAGTCCAAATGATTTAATATCTATTAAACCACTAAACTATCGAATAATTTACCTGTGACGATTCGAACAATTGTTTATACGCTGAAAGCCATTGATTTAAATCCTAAATGAACGTCGAAAAAAAAGACATTGAATCAATCATTTTGTTTTTATTTACTTGTTGGTCATTTGGTAATTGATTTCGTTGATCTTCTCGAATAAGTTCACGAAGAAATTGTTTTTGTTTCGACTAAAATCAAAATAACACATTCTCAAGAACTACATATTTCTTTGTCTTTCAATTTTATTGGTTTTATAAGATCGAACAACAAAATCTGAAGATACTGTTAATTAGTTTAGATGAAAAACTGAACGAATTCCCTCAATATGCTTTTTTTCTATTGATTTGAAGCAGCAAGTTTAGACTCAAGTAAATGCAATTCATTCATGACTTTCCAATTACGCATTCGAACTTTCTAAAAACGAAAATTAGTCATAAAATCGTATGCATTGTGTTTTTATCGCTCAGTGAGAAAATTAGAGAAAAATACCTCAGGAAAATTTCGGTCGAAATGAAATTTTCATCATTGCGATAAACACATAGAGAAAGATGATTAAGTTCGTTCAACTTACATCATTCGTTGATTTGGCTTCTTCAAGTTCGTTTTTTAATGCTTGAATCTCTGCATTTCGATCAGTTAATTGAGTATTTAAATTACTAAATCAAATAATTCAATTTCTGTTTTTGTTGTTTTTTCAAAAATAACGTTTGATTTTACTCGATTTGTTGAAGTTCTTGTTGTAATTGTTCATATTTATGTTTATATTGCTGATTATCTTCTCGTTCTTGATTGTTAACTGTTTGATTTGCTTGTTTCAATTGTTGATTTTCATTTTGTAATTGATCAACATGTCGTTTGAAATCATTTAATTGATTGAATTGTAATGTACGAAGTTCGTTGACTTCTTGTAAATGTTTTTCTTCGTTATGTTGAAATTGTTTTTGTTTATCTTGAATTTCTTGTTTCAATTGTTGATTTGCACGAATTAAATCATCTTTTTCCTTTTGAAAATCTTTATATGTTTGATCTTTAGACTTCAATTGTTTTTCTAAATTTCCATTGTCAACAGACAATTTTTTAACTTGTTCACTGAGAACACGTAATTGTACATCCGATGGTTCAGAATTCGAATTATTATGATTATTATTATTATTGAGAAGATTCATTGATGGTAGTTGTTGTTGAATGTATTGTTGTTGTTGAGATAAACGTTGTTTCAATTGAATATTTTCGTCAGTAAGACGTTGAATTTGGAGTTGATATGGTTGAATTTGTTGTTGAGGATGTTGAAAAGCGTTTAATTGAGCACGAAGACCTTGAATAGTGAAATCTTTTTCTTTACCGTCGTTGATTAATTCATTGATACGACGCTTATCATGAGCAAGTTCATCGTTTAAGTCTTTCATACGTTTCATAGCATTGTCTTTCATATCTTCTTGACATGCTCGAGCAGATTCGTCTAGAACTTGACCAATATGTGCTTGTGGATCGACTTTTTGGCCGTGTTGTAATTTAGTCCAGTCTTGTTTGAGAACCGATTGTTTATTGGCTATTTTATGCATGATAATATCAAGTTCGTTGGTTGACAAAGGAAATGCATCGAGTGCAGACATAAGTTCAGTGACAACAGCTTCCGATGTTGGTAGAGATTTAACAAGTTGAGCGAGTTTAATTGGTTGAGGTTGAGGAGGAGGAGGAGCTGCTGCTGCTGCTGCTGCAGTAGCTGTTTGTTTGAGTCCATTGACTTGAGTTGGTTGTTGTTGTTGTTGTTCTTTTTGTTGACGATATGATTGAGATTGACGTTGAGGTAATTGTTCATTTGAAACCTGACCAGTAGTTTGCTGTTGTTGAACAGCGGGGGTCGATGTTACATTCGAATTAACCTGTTTATTGACAGGAGCTGCTGTTGCCGAGGCATTCGAATTGGTTTGTTTGTTTTGTTGTTGTTGTTGTTGTTGTTGAGATGACGACGATGATGATGATGATGATAATGTTGATTGTACCGGTTTATGTCGACTTCCGACAGTCGTAAACGGTTCTTGTTGATCTTGAGTTCGTTGTTCTTGTTTTAATTGTTGTTTTTGATTGGCATTAGTTAATGATGAAACCGTTTTTTTAACGGGAATTGGTGCTGATGATGATAATGTTGGTGTTGAAGGTTTAGGTGTTGATTTAACTTGACTTTTAGTTTGATTATGTTGTTTAGCTAATTCAACTTCATCTTTCGGTTTAATATGTGCTAATTTCGGATGATGAATACGTTCAGGGTGATTTGTAACCGGACTTTTCTCGTCTTTATTAGCTAGAATACCTTCAAGATGTTCCGATGAATGACTTGCAGCCGTTTGTTTATTACGACGTCTACGAGCTTTGGATGATTTATCAGCAGCCGTTGATGTTTGTAATTCTTGTTCGCTTTCTTCTCGTTCATTATCGGTTTCTTCACTTGTTTGTGTTGATGGTTCTTTAAATTTCACAACATGTGGATGTTGATCCTCATCTTTATTGTCTCGTTTTGTTTTCTTCGAATCTTTACGCTTCTTTTTCGTTTGATCATTTGTTGATTTATCCTTTTTCTTCTTCTCCGAATCAAAAACCGTATTCAAATCTTCCTTTTTTCCTGCTAATAACGGATCGGACATGTTGATTTTCCATGCCACAAATCCGAATATGCCAACTAAAGTTGCCGTTATACCCAATGCAAGTGCAATTGTTAACCAATCGATCATGATTATCGTTTTAAGATTTTGTTTTTATTTCGACGTGCAATACGTTCACTTACACAACAAAGATTATTTACCGATCTAGAACGACGAAATGAAATTTAATATCGATGAAAATTAAAAGTGCAAAGTCATGCTACGAACACGAAAGTGTACCGATGATGAAGAGGACTGTTTAAACATTCTCTATCGTGTACAAATAGCACAGCAAAAGAGGATGGATAGATTATATCCTAGCACATGTATGCATTTCGATGGATAAGAAAGAGAAACAGTTATCTAACTTTCTTCTCCTTCTTCGTCTCTCGACAAGTTATAAATAAATCAATCTCGATGTTTTTCTTTTTTTATTTATTTACAAGTTTTGCTTTATTAATATGATTAGTTGAGAGACTCGCATTTGTTATAAATGGCAAATTTCAACCAATAGAAATCAATCGTGACTATAACTATGGTTATTTGCTTTCTTTTTCTTTTTTTAGACGAGAGTTTTGTATTAAAATAAATGTTATTTTCTTGAAAGCAGCTATAAGATCTTTCAAGTGGCACCTATTTTGTAGTTTATTGCGCAGAAGAGTTTTTTCTCTTTCACTTTCGTTCTTTTTACTGCTGTTGCTGTTGCAGCAATTGTTAAAATCAACCACATAATCAATTTTCTTGATACAAAAATTCAATTATTTATGTCGACAACCTTCAACAAACAAAAAGAAAAGAAACCGAACTGCTTTTGTTTGGATAAGATATATTAAACGAAATAGAGTACATTTATAAAAGGTTACCGATGATAAAAATCTCTAGTAAAAGTGTATAGTTATCACGAATGGACTTTTCTACATACTTGCTACAAATTGAATTTCTTTAAATAGTAAACGAGGACAAAAAAAGAAAGATAACATGACTCGATGGTTAACAAACTCATAACTTGTTGGTTTTTAACTGACTAACTGACATTATCTTATTTCAAGTGTGCTTGATATCGTCATAGAACCTTGGAAATTGAGTGTTTAATCAACCTTGGACTTGAAAATGTCTGAAAAATGTTTAAGTTCTGTTTATTATGATAGTGATGAACAATTACTAAACATTGTAACAAAGTCTTCACATGAACGTGAACAAATTGGATTAAATGTTTTTGACGGACCATTAGTTGGAATTAATAAAGATTCTGATACTGAAGATTTATTAGATAATCATCAAACAGAAACAACATTTACGATTTTAGGATTAGGTTCGAATATTCCTGCACGATATGTCATTGCTATATGGGCTTTTTTCGGATTCTTTTGTTTGTATGCTTTGAGAGTGAATTTATCTGTCGCAATTGTTGCAATGGTTTCAATCGATTGTGCATAGGATTGAACAGAAAACACATTCTCGTTATTCTAGGTGCCACCACAAAGTTCATTGAATCAATCGACTCATACATGTTCAGTAGAATATACAAACTCGACCATTTTACCACAAGTAACTAGAAAGAGAAAGAGAAAAAACGTACATAGTTGTTTTCTATGGATTAGAATTATGAATTCGACTGGAATCCGACAGTACAAGGAATTGTTTTAGGAGCATTTTTCTATGGTTATATTATCATGCAAGTGTAAGACGATGATTCCAATTAAATGTGTTTTTTGTTTGATTAATAATATTTTCTAGAATTGGAGGTAGAAAATAATTAAGATTCGATATTTGAAAATAATATTTCGAATATAGGAAATCTTGCTGAGAAATTTGGAGCTCGATGGATTTTTGGTGGTTGTATACTGATAGCTGGTTTATTAACATTGTTAACGCCATTGGCAGCTCGAATTCATGTTGGATTATTGATTGTTATTCGATTTTTAACCGGTGTTGTCTCTGGTCCAGGTTTTCCAGCAGCAGCTGCACTTTGGGGAAAATGGGTAAATGAAACTCATTTGTCGAATGATTAACACTGGTTTTTTTTTGAAAAAACAAACAGATACCAGCATCTGAACGTAGTACAATTCCTCCGATTGCTCAAAGTGGTACTAGTCTTGGCATTATTTTTACTACTCCATTAGTTAGTATTATGATCGAACAAAATTTTCTTGGCGGTTGGCCATCAGCATGTTACGTTTTCGGTTAGTTGAATGTCTTTAAATGAAATTAAACTAATATTTATTTCTACGAATAGGTGGTTTATCCTGTTTATGGGTTATTGGTTGGTATTTCTTTGGTTTTAATTCTCCTGATGAACATCCTCGTATAACAAAAAAAGAACATAATTATCTCAATAAACACATATCTACTCATGCTCACAAAGTAATTAAATTCTTTCGTTATCATCTTATACAAAATTAATTTTCAGGATTCGAAAACGCCATGGAATGAAATTCTTCGTTGTGCACCTTTCTATGGCATAGTCATAACACATGTTTGTACTAATTTTATCTACTATACTTTGTTAACTTCATTGCCAACATATTTTGCTACAATATTACGTTTTAATTTAAAGAAAGTTCGAAAATAAACAAAGATCTTTGCCAAATTTCAAACTCATTGATTTCATTTAGAATGGTTTTATTTTTGCATTGCCGTATCTTGCTCAATTCATAATGACAATCATTTTTGGATATCTTGTTGATCAACTTCGAAAACGTCAAATTCTATCAACTACTACTCTCCGAAAGGCACAAGGATTGATTGGTAAATGAAACCAAAAATCGATTTCTATTTCGGTAGTCAATCGACTCGTTGTTTTTGTTTTTAGGTATGATTGGTACGTGTTCATTTTTAGTTGCAATTGGTTTTGTAGGCTGTAATAGCGTTGCAGCAGTGACCTGCTGTATACTAGCAATTGGTTTTATTGGTTTACAAACATGTGGTCCAGCGATAGGACATCTTGATATTGCATCAAATTATGCGGGTAGATGAAAAGAGAGAGAGAAAATCTATGAGGAAAATAAAGAGAGTTTTGGTTTTATTTAGGAACATTGCTTGGAATTAGTAATAGTTTAGCGACAATACCGGGTTTTGTTGGACCGTATGTTGTTGGTTCAATTACAAATAATAATGTAAAGCTAATCGATTGCCTCTTGAAAAAATGAAATGTTTGATGAATTTGTTTTAGCAAACAATCGAAGCATGGCGTCTTATTTTCTGTTTGTCTGCTGGGATTGGTATGTTTGGTTGCATAGTTTTCTGTATTCTATTCGATGGCGAAGAACAACCATGGAATCGAACAGCTGAAGCACGAAAACGCAGTGAATCTTTCGTATCTTTGGAATAATAATACAGACATTTTCTATTGATCAAAATCTTGAATAACAATATAATTATTGGATATATTCGGCTTTCTTAGCCCGTTTATATATCGATAAATCTCTTTAGCTACAACTAGATATTTAAAAAAATCATTTCGACTTGATTCGGTTTCGAATATTTACCTACAGCACCTAAAATAATCGTTTGTTCATTGAAAACTCCACTGAGAACAGCTTTGACATTTGTTAATAATTGATATTTTTCTTCCGATGATAATTGTTTGATAAGTTCAATCAATGATTTATACTTAACCTTTGCTCCATAAGTAATCATACTTGCTGTTGTCGAACCACCTATCAATGCGCCGACAGGACCATAGACAAGGCCGCCAATTAACGAGCCCATTCCTGTAGCTATCGAAGTCACGGCAAGACCTTTCATTGTAATGAGAAGATCTTGTCGATTGGATTGTTGTAGAACATTTTCGAAATCTTGCTGTTTGATAGTTTCAATCAAAAGATTCCATTCTTGACGCCAATTAATTAAATTCATTCGAAAATAAATAAATATATACATATTCTCGTTACCAATGGCATCGAAATTGTTTTCAGTTAGTCTTTTTTATTTTGAGTAAAAGAGAGAAAAAAAAGAAGAAGAAGAAGAAGGAACGTTATTTCAGTCTCTCGAGAGAAAAAAAATAGAATTTATCAGTAAACACCTGAACCATTTCCATTTGATTGTTCGGCAAGTTGTAATTGAATAATTTGTGATGGTGGAATTTGTAATTCTTGATTGACTTTCGATTGCATATATTTCGAAAGAAGAAGACGTAGTTCATCATTTTGTTTGGCTAACGCATTGTTTTCTTCGATTAATCGAGCACGAGCTGTTAAAGTTGAACTTAAAACAACAAAATTTTTTTCGTCTTCAACCAAAAAAAAACGACTCAATCATGGTTACGTACTAATATTTCTGAAGACCGGATAAAAGTGCGTCCCATAAACGTTCACGTTTATCATCGATAACATTCGGATATCTCGACCAATATTCAACATCTAATGAATCATCTCGATCGTCTAAAGTTGCAACTTGATATGCAGCTTGTGAGGTTATTCTAAGATTTGAAATCGATTTAATAGAAAAAAAAAGTTAATTGTAAAACTACTTTCGATGTCCACGATATTCTTCGAGAAAAGCTTTCAATGCTTTAATAACATGATTCGGATGAATAAGATCAGTAGAATTGCCTTCACTGTCAATAATTTGTTGATTTCCAGTCTACAGAACAAAAATTGAATTCTTCTTTTCAATTTGACACAAAAAATACTTCAGTTTCTTGTTCGTATTCAGGTCCAGTTCCACTTGAAACATAGGTTTTCGTTGTTTGACTACTCAATTGAACATGATCGATGAAGTATTTGGCCATGATTTTAATATCTTCTTCATTTTCAATTTTCAACGCTCGAAAGATCGCATCGAGTTTAATTAAACTCTTCTCATTGGTTTCTAATGGTTCGAGCAAAGCTAATAATTTAGGCTCGATAAGAAATTCCTTACAAACAAAACAAACTAAGCATGTCAACGTTTTTTTCGTTTTTCTTACTCCTTCATCGCAAAGTAAATGTAAAATGGCTTTCATCGATAGATTCGATAGTTGACTAGTTGATGTTTGTATCGTTGAACTTTCATCTTGTTGATCAGTTAGAATATCTCGAACAACATCAATCGATGGTTTTGGTATTTTAGTTGCATCAATTGGTCCAATATTATTCATGAAATCTAAATTTCCCGGTATCCAAGTCAAGCCAAGCTGTTGTTCGAATACAATTCGATCGGCATCGAGTAATTTCTGTGTCATTTCTTTGCAACGTTCTTCGTTCATAATCCACAATTCATAGAATTTCTCCATATCAGCCGTAAGAAAATGTTTCGCTTTACGTTTAATTTCTTGAATATTTCCGAGTGTACGTTTGTATTCTTCGGCTGCTTGAATACTTTCATTACGACATTGTTTTTGTCTGTCGACTAATTTACGTTTCAAGTTCGTCAACAAATCATTTAACTTAATCTTTCGATTTTTTTGTACGTTAATTGTCAATGCATTTTCTTCGTCACGTTTTTTCAAGACTTTATAATTGTATTCGTATTTTTCTTGACTCAATTGATAGATCGCTTTCATTTCTTCGATTTTACGTTGTTGTTCTTGAACTTGATTTTCCAATCGAACTTTGGTTGCATTGAATTCTTCGGCTTGTTTTATACGTAAACGTTGTAATTCACGTTCGAACATATCGTGTCGTTCGAAACGTGAGACAACAAATTGTTCCTAAATTCAAAGAAAAAAAAAACTCAAAATGAAAAATTCGAACAACCAACAAACTTCTTTATGTCGACGTTCTTCTAATTTGCCTGTCCATTCTCGGCTGTATTTATCGAGTAATTCTTGACGTTCCTTGATAAATGCATCTTCGATGGCATGTAATTCACGTGCGTAGTACATTCGACGACTTTTAACTTGTTCATTCATACGTTCGACGAGTAGTTTAACGTTTTCATCGAATTTACGTAGCATTTTAACATAATATTCATCTTTACCTTTTAATTCCTAAGTGAACGGAATTTATTAAATGGGAAATTAAAATTTCGAAATAAAACCTTTTCTAATTCACCGATTAATTTGTTTTTCTCTTCGAGCATTGTACCGCAAGCGTGTTTTTGAGCCATAAGTAACTAAAACATACGAAATGAATGATCAAATATTGCGATTTGTTTGAGAAATACTTCGTGTAATTCTCGAGGAATTTCTTTCGTTCGAGCACCTTCCCAATTTCGAATAATCTAAACAGTTCATAGAAAAATTGAATTTTTGAATCCAACGATTTGAATGCAATACTTCTTCGAATTTTTCCGATGAAGATTTCTTATCTTGTTCTAAACGTTCAACACGTTTTCTTGTTGCTTCTTCTTCTTCTAATCGATGTTGATGTTCGAGCAGATCTTGTCCAACACGAACATTTGTTACCTATGTTTGATAAATCAAATTTTATAGCAAAGGAAAAACTAGATTAAATCCTACAAATTCTAATCCATCTTCTTCTAATTTAACTAATCGTTGTCTCGATTGTTCGATTTGTTCTTTAGCTAGACTCGTTTCATCTTTTTGTTCATCTTCAACCGGTGATGTGATTCCAAGAGCTTTTCTACAAACAAACAAGCAAAACTCAATTTTATTTTTCATTTCATTTCATTCAGAAACTAATCACCGTCGTTTTTGTGCGATACGTTGATCGACTCGAAGTCGTCGTGCTAGAATTCTCTCATCACGATGTTGTGATGTCAATGATGGTCCTTGATTTTCTTCATCGCCTTTCGATTTCTGATTTATAGCTAATAGATCCATACTGAATTTTCTGTTTTCAACACAACAACTAAGCAAATTCTCGGCTTTTTCTCGTCATTAGTTAAGTTCTTTTCCATCGTTACACCTCCGTGCGATTTTTTTTATTTATGAATAAATGAATAAATAACAAGAAAAGAAAAAAAAACGTCATCTATGAAAAAAAAACTACAGATGGCAGTTCGAGTTTATATTATCACAATTTTCGCATTGTTCGAATTGTACTAATAATGACCATACGTGTTGGTTTATTTTCAGCTAATTCATCGAATTTATCAGCATCGATTTTTAATAATTCAATCATATCTTGAAAATCTGCAACATCTTTAAGACCGAAGTCATCCAATACACTCGAAAGATATTCTAACAGAGAGAAGAAAAAAAAAAGAATTGTTTTCAAATTCAATGAGAAAATTCAAACGTACGAAGATCCATAATTAATTGTTTACGACCTGATGATGTTAATACGGAAATTTGTAATGTTTGATCGATACATAAACGAACAGTAGCGAGAGCAATTGAATCAAGCCAACATGATGTCAGATCATTATTGAATTCTATCGAAAATTTGTTTTTTTTGTTAAAGAAATTTTATGGAAAAGAAAAAGAATGATTACCTTTATCTTCTAAATAAGGTAATTTGCCTTTCTTAAATGCAACACCTAATTGCCGATTATCGTGTAGATTAAACGGTTCTAAATATTGAGGCAGCATGAGAAGATATTGACCAATCTAATTGAAACAAAAAAGAAAAAAAATTTCAAAATTGAAACGAAAATTTGCTGTTCAAATATACTTTAGTAATATTTTCTTGAGGAACAATACTAAATGATGGTAAATCACCAACGATTGTATCACGATTATCAGTTGACCAAATCTTTTAAAAATCGAATCGAAAAGTTTAGTAAAAATTGGTTGAAGTAGTTTTTGTTTTTGATTTACCGATAATTTCGAAAAACCATTTAAAAGCGAATGAATCGGTAAAAACACGACATCGAAACTAAATCGATGGCATTCAGTACTAAATTTACTCAATTGTTTCGAGATTTCCGGGAAAAGACTATAAGTTGCATCTAAATCGAACATATTTCATTGATTCAACTAATTAAAAATCAATTTTCTACTTTCAAGTCCATTGGCAATCGAAATAAAATCATATTTTTCTGCCGATGACATGTTGTTGATAAATGATTCAATAGCCAATTCAAATGTATCCTCATGTTGTTTGTATCTAAATTCAAAACAACGATCATCATCTCTCTCTCTGAATTCGAAACCGAACGAACTTGATAGTTTTTGTTTGCCATTCATTGATCATTTGTAAGATCTGTTGAGCTAGTGATGATTCAAATTGTTCATAAGCAAGAATGAGATCACCTGTAATTCAATTTGTCTTTTCTTTTAGCACAACAAATCGATTCATACCACAAATTTCCAAAATACGAATTGTCTGCCGAAATAGTTCCCAATCTTCCGTGCCTAAGACTTTCGCATATCGTTCACGAATATTATTCACAACTCGTTTCAATTCGCCGAGATAGTTGATAAAAAAAGTCTACAATCTCGACAATCGATCATCAATAATTTACAATTCGCTATTCGATTTACTTGTAGAACATTGAGAAGACTGATTATTGTTCGACCATTTGCTAATTGTTTGCAACGTTCGATTGCCTAATTTCGAACGCAAAACAAATCGAATTCGTGTCAATCAACAAGCAAAAAATCCGTTCTACTTCATTGGCAATTGCAAAAACATTCGAAATCGACGATGCAAGCAGTTGAATACTCGATGATGTATCACTTGTATCCTGAAAAAACAATATATTCATTTTCTTAATTATGCAAAGATTTGCCTGTCTCCATGGTGTCACATCTATTTACATGAAGTAATCAAGCAAATGTTATCGATATTTATCATGTCAAGATTCTTTTCGAACATATGTTTTAATTAGAAAAAAAACAGACGATTTTGTTTTAATCGATATTATTCGTAAACAGTCGCAAAACAAACAAGTTTTTGGTCTTGATCTCATATGAACACACGGAATCATCTATCATCATTAAACTTTTCGAGGTCAATCTCACCCAACGAGTACAGTTTATTCTCTCGGTTATTTTATATTTGTTGTCTATTACAATCAATAATCATAATAATAGGCAACATCAATGACTGACATCCGACATTTGACACACAATCCTATCAAAATAAATCAATAGATATTTTCTTGGGTTAAATTATCTGTTGTTTTCTGCATCATATCTATCTCGAGATATTGTATATGCGCATCTATCATCTCGTCTTCAAGGCGAAAACAAGAAAGGCAACAAACGACATTAAACTAGTTTTTTTTTCTCTCGATTTGACCTACTAGTTGAATTGTATCTAGTGTTGTTTTCAATTGTTCTTGTTCATAAGTTGAATATTTTTGTAGAATATCGGTGTAAGGCGAATACAATTCGAAAACAAACACTTCGATTGTTGATGATGGAATGTTTTCTAAATGAAAATACAAGAGAATATATATTTTTGTAGGTTATTCTTTTCTTTTCTTTTGTTGTTGTTGAATAATATAAACAAAAAAGTATCAATCTACCAGGCGGTGATAAACTTGTTGGCGAAGAAACACCATTTCGATATAAGACTTGTAGTTGATTTTGAACGAGTTTGCCGAATCGATCCGTAACCTGGAATAGACAAAAATAGCGAATTCATGCCTTCTCATTAGGTATGTCTTTCAACAGAACATTATTTTGTTTCTTTTGATTTCTTTCTACACCCTCACCTATATTTGCCTATGAAAACATGTGTTGATTAGTCTTTCAATAGCGTTGATGAAGATATTTTCTTCGAAATAACGATTTGTTGGTGGTCGTCTAAAAAAAGAACTCGTCGAAATCTGTAGTACAGAAGTACTCGGGTTTTTTTTAATGTTTTATCACAAACAACGTATCAGTTGTCTTCTCTTCCGTTGATGCCATCGTCTTTTTTTTTCGGAGCGAATACGATGTCTTGTCATGGGAAGTTATGTTGATAGATTTTGCTTTGTTGTCTTGCCTCGTACCACTAGTTTCTTTCCAGTACTTCATTTATCAGACTAATCGACCAAATATTGACGCGTATATAACAAAGACACACGGCAACACTATGGAACAATATACACTCAACTAGTTAAGTTGCGTTTTCAACAATGGAAAGTGAATTAACCAAACGTCGACCATCGATCGTGCAGGGCTCATTACCCGGCCTACCGCTCGGCTGGTCGCCCTCGATCGAGACTGTCGAAGAAGACGACAGTGATTTCGATGAAAACGACGAAATCAGAAATCATTCATCACCGTTAATCTCAAGTCTACCTTCGATCACAACCTACGAGAACAAGCCCTATTTAACAATAAAAAAATTTCAATATCAAAATCCATCGTCTGGTCAAATAACAAGTATGTCAATGGCACATACATATGGCATTTGTGTACTAAATACCGATGCCGAAGAAATAATCGCATGTGATCATTACAATAATCGTTTACTAATGTTTGACTCGACTACAGATGGACGTTTATTACAAATATTTCGAGGAGATTTATCAACGCCCGAATGTGTTACTCCCCGGCCTCATCATCGGCAACAGATCTATGTTACTAAAGCCCATTCGATTAATTTGTACGATTTAGAGAAAAAGAAAATCGTACAAAAACTCGGCGGTGAAGAAAGTGGCCATGCAAACAATCGATTCAATATTCCCGGTGGAATTGTCGTCGATCCCGACAATGGGTTTGTTCTTTTCAACTGACTCAAAGATTTGTCATTGCATTCTTTGTAATTATTTAGAGAAATCTACATGTGCGACACATGGAATCATCGTATTTGCGTATTTTCGCCGGATTTTCGTTATGTTAATCGTCGTTGGTATTTAACTCGTTGGCAACAAACACAATACAAAGTCAAACCGAGTTTTATCGCGATCAACAAGAAAAATCAATGTGTGGTCACATGTGAAGACGCACCGACCTATCGAGGTGCGGCTTATGTCTTTGATAAGATGGGTTATATACAGAAAATTTATGATCATGATTCACGCAGTCGATCGCCGAATGCCGAGGCGAAGTTGAATGTGCCTCATGGAATTTTATTCGATGACGAAGGCAATTGGTTGACGGTTTGCTATTCGGATTCGGATTCTCGAGTCGTCGAACGACGAACTCAAGAATCCGAATCGGAGAATAACGAATTGATCAACTATTGGAAATGTAAAGATTTAAAAGGTCCGAGTGGTTTAGCTATTAAACGAGATCAAACGATTATTATTGGCAATCGTGATGACAACTCGTTGTGTTTCTTTCGACCATCGAACAAATGAATTATGGAACAAATAAAAAAAGCTTTTCTCTTTTCTGCTTTTGTCTTCTGCAAATAAATTTGCTTTTGAAACTTACACGTTTACATGCGACATACGTTTCCAAGCGTTTTTTCGCCGAGATTTGCTGCCGTTGAAATTGATTTTGATATTTTTGATGGAAAATCTTCAGGCCATTTAACACAATCGAAAGCGTAACACGTACAGGGTGACTGAAGATCTTCGTGCACCAACGGATCTAATCGAATGAAATGACTTTCGATTAAGAAACTTCATTGAGAGATGTTTTTACTTCGTCATGCCAAATCGTTGATAGATAATCATAAATCGCCTGAAAAACTGACTCTTGATCGTTGGCAGTCGTGTCTATGAGTTCACGAATTCGTGTATCGAGCCGTGTCTATAGCGCAATCGCAAAATGAGCAAGCGATTTGGCTTTGAAATGAATGATTTACTTTCACTGATGTGACGTAGAGATCTTCGAGTTGCTCAGCGCGATCCATCGATTGAAAAACTTGTGCAAATGATCGAGCCATATCTCAAAGAAGATAAAATAGAATGAAAATAAATAAAAACGACAATCATCGTACCGACATCTTGAGTATTGAATGCAGCGATAACTGTCGGACTCATCAATGCTTCGAGACGATTTTTTAGGGTTTCTAACCGGTGAACTCGATCGGCATAGTCCGGTACATCAGTGAGAATTTTCAATGATTGTTGCATAGCGATTAGTTTTGTTGCGATCTGAACTGTGTCTTTAGTTTCGAAAATATCATCGATCTGGGCGGAAAGTGTCACCCAATTGTCCGCTTCTTGTAGAGCTTTCGATGCTAATTGAATACGGTTTTTAACAAGATCTAATTCAATCAAATTTTTCATTCCATCAGCTGTATCTTGGTTCACTTTCTGAATATCGCCACGAACAGTACGCATTTGTTCCTGCAAAAGCGTAGCTTCATGTCGAAGAACGTCGATTTCTCGAAGGACTCTGAAAAATAGAAGATTTGTTTTCGTAAATCGAACTTCATTTTTCTAACCGAGGAAATTGTTGAATAGTCTGTTGACTTGTCTCTTCGATTGTATTATTCATTTCTTGAATATACATTTGTAGTTTAGTGATCAATGTGCCCGTATAATTATCAACTGTTTGATTCGATTCTTTTTGTAATCGAAATGCTTGATTAAGCCAGTCAGTTGTATTGAAATCATCATCGAAAAATTTTGAAAAGAAATCCTAATTAAGAGAAAAATAATGTCGTTTTTATTCGAGCAAAAACATAAACAATGATACCATGAATTTCTATTTGAAAATCAACCTAGAAAAGTGACACGACTAACTGAAGATCAGAACAGAACATTATGCTTGCCAATGGATATTTGAAGAACCAATCAAATAGAGAAATAGCTCGAACGAACGAACGAACTATAGGAGGACACTATGGTTCAGTTCAGTTCAATTTTATTTTATTGAAAATAAATTAAAAATATTATTTGTCAATAATCAATATAAAATGTCATATGTGGTAAATCAACTCTAAAATAATTTAATTAGAAAATTGAAATAAAACGTTTTTTTTTCTATTTTACAAAATCGAAGTTTCTTCTAATTTCTTCTTGGCACTATTCGACAGAATAGCATTATGTTGCTCAATTGATTTTATACTGCAGAGAGTTGAGAGATTTTCGAAGGATGATCGTTTTTGTTCAAGTATTGAATAACATTGAGATACATGTCGATCTTCATTCGTGATGAGTTCATCTTCACTATCCTCAGCATCACTAAAATAAACATCGTTTTCTTGAGATTTGGAAACTTTCTCATATGGAATTCTTTGTCGTGGACTAAGAACAAGAAAAACTAATGCACGACGAATATACACCATCAATGCTCGACTTGTCCAAAGACGAAATGTTGACGATTGTTGTATCAGTAACATAGTACGATTAGAAATTTAATCGAATAGTATTAAAATACAAAAAAAAAGAAAAGATTTGTTTTTCTTATTAGATCTAGAAGTTAATTTCTACAGATTTTATTTTAGGTAACTAAGTACAATCGAAATATTGAAATTTTCTTTTGAAGTCTATTTAAATATTTCATGTTGCCAACATTGTACATAAATCAAACGGATGATGATTTTCTCTTACCTTCATTGAAAAAATCAAAATTCCATAAATTCGACTAAACTCCTGGAATTTAATAGAATGAAAGATGAGAGCAATCAAATGATATTAAATTCAAATAAGTTCGATTAAATATGGACACAGAAATTAGGAAGTGTTGCGTCTATCCGTAGTTTTGCTTCTTTACTGGTATGTTCGATCTAAGAACATCTTTTCCTTCAGTATTCACTTTGTAGAAATCACATCAAGCAAACGTTTTCAATTTTCGACAATGTAGTATTTATTTATTTTTTCAGGTGAAACATTCTTTTCACACTGATCAATAGAAAATTTAGTTGTCTTCTCTGTAACGTAAAAATAACTTTTATCCGTTGTGAAATAACAAGAATATTCCAACAACGACAGATCACTGCCTAGATTTCGTTTCCCTTTCGTAATATACACGTGCACATGCTTCATGAAAACGAAAGAAAAGAAATATCTCTTTCGCCTAGACACGCGTTCCCTCGACAAGAGAAAACAACTGAATTTATTTCGATACGAATCGCTATGCAAAAACCAGTCGAAAAATTCATTTCGGTATTCCACTTTTGCATGACTATTCTTAAACAATTCAAGGTGAAGCATCCAGTCGAAGTAAGAGTTTAATTCGAGATTATACAAATAATCATTTCGTTTTCTTAGAACAACGAATACATACTATGGAACAACCGATGTTTATTGAACAACTGCGATATTCTATCCTTCGTTTATGTTTCCAATCACGTCGAATTAAGCTGTACGTATAAAATTACCGACGATCCTGTGCACATAGAGGTAACATGCAATTCACACGATTTTCTCATTTTATTTCTCTTTTAGCTGAATAATGGACCACACGTATTCGACCTGCTTTTAACAACAACGTACTACATGGACAACAATCAGTAAGTCTTATCATCACTTGATTTTATTTTACTTTTCCTTTTAGTGACTTCATCGATCAAAGAATCGATCATATGATCGATTTATTTACAAACTCACTCACAGACATGAGCAAATTATGACTTTCTCAAGTCACAAGTCAAGTCAAGTCATATGTCATATAAAAAAATTTTTGACCAGTCAAGTCAAGTCGTTAGCTATCTGAGAACGTCCGTTGACAAGTCGAGTCAAGTTAAAAGTAAAAAAAAAATTTTTCAAGTCAAGCAATAAAGTCAAAATTGACTTGATTTGACTTTGACTTAAGTCATTTTCGACTTGACTTGCCCATCTCTGCTTATGAATCACTTTGAAATTGTGTTAAACGATATTTGAGAAATGATTAAGTTGAAATAAAAATTTGTTCATATAAATAGCATAGCTCGATTAAAAATTTATTTAAAATTCGCATATGATTAGAATACAAAAAAAATTGTTTAACATATTGAAATTAATTTTTCACAGAATGTATTTGATCATTATCGAGAATAAAGTTCCAATTACGAACATCTTCTCGTGGTACATTGTCAAATGGAGCACATAATCGAACTTTTTCACCATTCGATTTTTGAACTTGTAACGAATAAATTACTTTAGGAAAAACATTTGAAAATGATGGGTTAGAATTATTTGTCGTTGTTGTATGAATTTTTTCTTCACATTTATGTTCTTCACCATTTCCATTAACATCGAATTCAACAAGTTCATTATTTGTGCCCGATACGGTTCGATATTCGACTATGCAATGAATTTTGTCTGATGTCTGATTTTTTATGACAGCTGAATAAACATTTTGTTGTGGTAAATTACCAGTAACTGCTGATTTATCGAGACTCATTGTCTATTACAAAAAAGAAATCAATCGTAACATCGAAGAAAAACACGATTATTTTTGTGTACTCACAATTATTGCGAAAAGAATTTCTAAATTATCTCGAATTTGTATAACACGTGGTAATAACACGCTTGTCTATTTATATTCTATATGCGTACGTGTACTGCAACACACATTATTTTTCTTTTTTTCGTTTTTTTTGTTTCTCTTCTTTTCTTTTCTTTATATATGTTACAGCCGATGACTCAGCTACACTTTTTTTTTCATTTCTCGTGAATACGGACATTTGAATAAAAAAATTGTCAAGGTTGACTTATGTTAATTTGATATCAAATGAACAGCTTAAAATAGAAATGATACTTCTTTTTTCGTATTCATATACGTATAATTGTCTTAGATGAAGGGAAAAAAATCCAAAAAGCATACTGAGAATCAATAATAACTATTCGAGGATCTTAGCCTTCAACACTGTTATTACTTTCTTTGGATATTATTGCTTTTTCTCTCTCTCTCTCTCTCTATGTAGCTCGATGTATTCGGAGATAACAATCTTCTATTCTTTTTTCCTTTCTTTTGCCTGCCTAGCCTCTTATCATTTGCTAAATGTTGATAGGGAACCGTCGAGAACAGCGGTATTATTTTCCCAAAATGAAGAAGACGATCAATAATACATATATATACCGTTGGTTTAGTCCATATGTTTGCAACTCTCTTTCTTTCTTCCTCTCTTGCTGTGTTTGGATATATCCAGAATACAATTGGTACCAATATGCACAATAAAAAGAAAACGGAAAGATGCGGTTATCTTTTTTCTTTTTCTCTCGCGCTCTCTCTCTGTTTTTTTTGCCCGTACAACCGACCGTTGTCATGACAATGGATATTACCCGATTTGGTATTGACTGATGTGCATATTCAAGGAAATAACGAGAAAAGAAGACGAGCAAAGAAAACAGGAAAAGAAGGGAAGAAAAAAAAAACTATTTTTGTCTATCTGTATATAATCAAGAAGATATTGCAGTAGTCGTTCTTTTTCCGGACAATCTCAGAAGAGGAGATATACATACATACATACATAGCTTTTTATTCATCTAACCGTTCGATTTCGAAGAAATAATCATGTGTGACGAAGACGTTGCTGCTATTGTTATTGATAATGGATCAGGTAAAACTGAGATTGAATTAAACGATCATGAGAGAATAGAATAAAAATATTGATATTTTCTCATTGATGAAAAGGTATGTGCAAAGCTGGTTTCGCCGGTGATGATGCTCCTCGATCAGTCTTTCCATCAGTTGTTGGTCGACCACGTCATCAAGCTGTTATGGTTGGTATGGGTCAAAAAGATTCATATGTTGGTGATGAAGCTCAATCGAAACGTGGTATTTTAACACTCAAATACCCAATTGAACACGGTATCATTACTAACTGGGATGATATTGAAAAAATCTGGCATCATACTTTCTACAATGAACTTCGTGTTGCTCCCGAAGAACATCCCGTTCTTCTTACTGAAGCACCACTTAACCCAAAAGCTAACCGTGAAAAAATGACACAAATCATGTTTGAAACATTCAATTCACCAGCTATGTATGTTGCCATTCAAGCTGTACTTTCACTCTATGCTAGCGGTCGTACAACTGGTATTGTTCTCGATTCAGGCGATGGTGTTACACACGATGTACCCATCTATGAAGGTTATGCTTTACCTCATGCTATCCTTCGTCTTGATTTGGCTGGCCGAGATTTAACTGATTATTTAATGAAAATCTTAACTGAACGTGGTTATTCATTTGTTACAACAGCCGAACGAGAAATTGTCCGAGATATCAAAGAAAAATTATGCTATGTTGCCTTAGATTTCGAACAAGAAATGGCAACAGCTGCATCAACATCATCATTAGAAAAAAGCTATGAACTTCCTGATGGTCAAGTTATCACCATTGGTAACGAACGTTTCCGTTGCCCAGAATCACTCTTTCAACCATCATTTTTGGTACGTTTTCCTTTTCTTTTCATTCTTTTATTCATTCTCTTATTCATTCCAGGGTATGGAAGTTGCTGGTATTCATGAAACAACATTCAACTCAATCATGAAATGCGATATCGATATTCGTAAAGATTTATATGCTAACACAGTCTTATCAGGTGGTACTTCAATGTATCCAGGTATTGCTGATCGTATGCAAAAAGAAATTACAGCTTTAGCACCATCGACAATGAAAATTAAAATCATTGCTCCACCTGAACGTAAATATTCAGTCTGGATTGGTGGTTCAATTT
>ERZ778027.1251-NODE-1251-length-44973-cov-10.869785_pt1 | contig 44973 bp, 41 predicted proteins | sample MGYA00375757_ERZ778027 | MGnify/ENA primary metagenome ERZ778027 (study PRJEB29350, sample SAMN05389817) | bioreactor metagenome | isolation source: Ammonium sulfate bioreactor | place: South Africa: University of Cape Town | collected 2014-02-18 ...
GGTGGATTGTTTTGCTTATGCATTCTTTACAAATGTTTTCCCATTTGCTAATTAGAGGATCATTGCGTGATTCTTTCGGTACATAGTCCAAAACGTTTTTGATAACAACACCAAACGAGTAAACATCACTTCGGTCTGTTGTCGGTCCTAGCTCACTGTTAAGTACCTCAGGCGCTATATAGCCAGGTGTTCCCACGATCGAGCGAGGTTCTACATGTGCCAAACCAAAATCAGCAATAGCATAACGTATAGTATTTTCTAAAATGTCTGTTTTATATTTAACAAGTATATTGCTTGGTTTGATATCACGATGCACGATTTTATTTTTGTGAATAAAAAGTAAACCATTATTGATCTGCCGCAACATATCATCGATTTCTTGAGAATTAAATGGTTGTCGATTTTCTTCACGCGAATTGAGAAAATCATGTAGAGTACAATCGAAATATTCCATCACAATTGAATAATTTAACTCATCCATTTTTTTAATTCCATAATATCTTACAATATTCGAATGTTCAAGTACATTGAAATAACGAATTTCGTTCAAATTGAATTGATGTAGTGGTATTGATTTGACAGCAACTATCATATCACTCAGATATCCCTTCCAAACTTTGAAGTGACTGTGACCTAATAGTTCATTTTCATTAATTTGTAATTCATCAGGATCAGGATGCAACAGACTAAATTCCCGGTCTAAAATGTCAAGAAACAGTTTTTTCAATGAAGGCAATTGAGAATCTAGTATCTTCGGAAGCTGTGAAAGCTGCTTCACATGTTTCAGACAACGCATTCTTTCTTTAATTCCATCAACCAATCGTGTTCTCAAATTTTCCATTTGATTTTGTAATGATTCATGTGCGCCTTGAACAATAATTTTGTAAGAATCATTTATGACATGTTTTGAATAATCATTTGTATCTTTTTGAAGTTGTCTTTCACGTAGCTTACATGCCACATAAGTATGCAAACGTTTTGCTGACTCGGTCGCGGCTGTAGCTATCGTGCATATAGATGTGCTAAATGCAGCACCTGCACCTACAACTAAAGGAAGAAGTATCACACCAGTACCACCCGTTATAGCAGCGAATACTATACCAGTTACTAAACCACCAAACGCACCACCACCGGCACCACCTATAGCAGCATCATACATTTTCCTACTGAAATCTCCCTGACTTGTCCGTGTAATAGTCCTATATCGCCCATTTTTAAACTTATATGGATCGATATCATTAGCATTCAGAAGTATATGAAACATCTGTTGACGGTTCTGTAAAGTTGACCCAGTCGATAGAACTAACTGGCTAATATGTTGTGCGATCTCTTGTGTTATTTTAGCTTGTATTTCATTGAAGTAGAGCTCATATTCCTTTTTAACCATTGATGTAATATTTTCTTGCATTTCACTGATATCCTCAGTTGTAATATCCTGATATTGGTTGAGGTTGTGAGCCATTGTTGTTGTATGAACTTGAAGAGATTTATCAATATTGGCTTTCATTTCTTCAAGCTCTTTATTTAGCACTTGTAATATTTTTTCATTCATATTTTTAATACCTTTCTGTATTTTCGTTATTGATTTTGCATATCTTTCCATTTCTCTTTCCGCATTGTAAAAATCCAAGATTTTTTGAATATTGCATTGTAACCAATCAAGACGAAGCTTGACTACACCGATCATTGCTGCTTGGTACCATTTAGGCGATTTCTTCATAAATTCTTCTCGACATTCGAGATGATCACGTACGCTAAATTTCACATCTGTGCACATGGAAACAAAATGGTTCGAATTTCTATATTCATTACTTCCAGAGAATCCGGAAGGTCTCATATCGAAGGTTTCTTCCAGTTTGTCGTGAAGCTGCTGTAACACTATATCTCGTGATAACTGTGTTTGATCGTCGATACAAAATTGATCAATACAAGTAATAATAAAACAAACAACACTTTCACAAGAGTTAGTTGTTTGTGTATTCCCATCTTTCTCCAGATTTTTGCCAATACCTAACCGAATATAATATTCGAATGTCTTGCGAAAAGCTTCACGTAGTGGCATCAGCGCAAAAATAATGTCAGTCTCTTGCAGAATCGATTTGATTCGTTCGTCGATTGCATCGTTTTCATCAAAACCCGGAACATCCCATAATTGAATACCCTTGAGTTCTTCTATTGGAAGTTGTACAATAACCTCATCTTGACATGCTTCCTTTCTATCATCTACAAATTTCACTAATTCAACTAATTTCTTATTTATTTCATCGAAGTTTTGACATTCATGTGTTTCTAATTCTGCTCTGTTGTGGCGCTTTAAAGAAACGCTTAATTTATCTCCATATTGAATTTTTGTTAAACGGGCAGTAGCTTCGGCGTTGCCTGTTGGACAAATAGGTTTGTTTAGCAGGAAATTGATAAAACTGCTCTTCGTTGATTTCAAACCACCCAAACATGTCAAAACGACCTTGCGACGAGGCGCTCTCAAAATTTCGCGCTCTTTCTCAAATATACAATCGGATTTGTTCTTAAGCTCATTATCAATACGTTCCATTATTGTACGAAGTTCTTCTTCGAGATCATTTATATAGTTAAGAGTCATAACACTGGTTTGCGCAAATTTCAACGGTAATTGATCCCAATGTTTGAATTCGTATGTGCATAACCATTGAAAATTCTCTAGTTGTTCTTTGAAAGTTTTCCATTCATCTTCTATTGCTTTTCCGTATTCTTCTTTATATTTTAACCAATCGTCTTGAGGGATGCCTTCATCCTTCATTGTCGACATCTTTTCCACCATTTCATTAATAATCCCAATTAATCTTCGACGATCTTCCAAAGGAGTTTGTGTAAAAAGAGAATGGTGTTTATTGAATAAATTAGAAACGTTGTCCCGTAATAAACATAAATTTTCAACAAAGGATTCTGCATCATCTGGTATATTTGTCAACTTACGTTCGATCGTTCTTAACAGAGGCTGTACACCTTTCAGTTGTGGAATTTCTGGAAACATTAATTTACTAGCCATATATTGTCCTAACTATGTAAGATTTCTTTAAATGCAAAAAATTACAATAACACAAAGTATCAATATTCTAGAACAGAAAAGGCAGAAACGGAATTATTTTAACTACTTATTCAAGCTCAGCAATACGACATTGCATGGTCGGGTTTCTCTATGGGCTTTTTCGATTAGCAGGTTGCCTATGAGTTTGTAACTTGCATCAGAATTTTTGAAAACAACATAGAGATATGAATGCCTTTGTTTTGGCTTTTTCTATTGATATCTTATCAACGACTAAATTCATAGGACAATGTAAGTTTGGTATTGCTTATTTTCACATCTTCGAGCATGCATACTCAGAAGCTAAAGATATTCACCATCCTCTTCTTCTTGATTTGATTGAAGAGCAAATTGTGGGTTGCATAATTCGACGACATCTGCTTCATAAAGATTCGCAAAGGCAACAATCTTTAATCTAGCGTTTAATGCTCAAATAATAAACAACACAAATTCTTGTCATGGTTTATCATGTTTAACAATACCTTCACCATCAAGTTAAATACCGTCACACTAGTAGGTCTCGTCATTCAACACCTCAACGAATTCGATTATTTTCTTTTTGTTTCATTTTATGCAAATAGAAGTTCGTGCTTTCAATAACGAACACAGTTTTATTGCTATTATTGATTCGATTTCCCTTCGGACACGTCATGAAAAACAGTGATTCAACATTCCTTTCCATATCTCATTTCATTCTGTAAACAAAAAGAAAACACACATAGGTCGTGTTTGTTCATTCGAAATCATTATGCAAAGAAAAACACATTCGATATCGTTTGTCAATCTCACCTTGATTCATTTCATCTTTCGTTGTTCAAAGAGAATATATGATTATATGAACGAAATTTACTCAAGCGAAAGGTTATTGTCATTCGAATAGCCTCGAGGGCCTAATCACTGACACATTCGATCTTCGACGTATTATATATCGGCAAGAAGATCACAGAGTTGAAATGATAAATTTTCCTATTTGTACAAAATCACATACGTGTATATGACTCGATGAATAAATACGAACGACATTTTGTGTTTTTTTCAAATATCGCCCATAGGCTATATTCTCACAATCGACTAACCCATAATCAAACAGCAATATTTCACATTTGTATTGTAATTATTTTAGCACGCGTTTTTAATCTCAAGGCGAACAAATTCTTTTTCGATTAGTTTATCATTTTATTAAAATGTGACAAAATGTTTCAGTCGTACGCTCAATGATGTAATTAGATACGTCCGACAAGCTTTGTAAATCTTGATTAGTTTCGCTTGATCACACAAATAAACAGCGTTTCAATTTTCATATTTCTAATCAATAATCAAGTATAAAGATAATCGAAATTCAATTTTGTTTCAAGGTTTATTTCTCTGCCGATGAAATCGAAGATTCAAAGAATCCAAATCTATATATATATTTCTCATAATCTCATCTATGAAACTGTTTTTATTTGAAGGACATGAGAAATTTATCTTAATCTCTGTAGATTTTAATCATATGAATAAATCTGATGTTCATTGTCATCGAACAGTTCTCAAACATGTCTCACACTTGGAATATGTATATGTGCGTGACTGTCTTCATTCGTCAACTATTCTATCAGTCAACTAATCATTTCTAATTGATCGTTAGTTCATTGCGCGTGTGGAAATATTCACAACGGAGCAAGAGAAAGAGAGAGATGTCTACATTTTTCTTCTTCTTCTTCTCTCTATTCAACATATCAAGTTGTATTTCAATATATACACGTATTGTTAGAAAAGAATATTCTCACGAGCAAACAACAACAAAAAAAACGAGGCTCAACGACAATGACCTTTTTTCATTCTTTTCCTCGTACTATTTTCATTCCATCTAACATCTGTAAATTATCATTATTACTACTACTATAGCCGATTAGTTAAGTATAGTCCAAGGTAAAATATGCTATATTCACGATCAATTTTTATCGTACATAGTTTTAGAGTAATTATTCTTTTCTGTTTAAGTGAACATTGCATGTCGATCATGTTTCTCTTATTAGAAGTAGAAGAGGAGAAGAATATTTTCGTTGGTATCCGTTCTTTTTTTTTGTTTAGTTTATCTCTCATCCGGCTCTTGTTGATTACATGCAATGATCATATAGGTAGGATCATTAATGAATGTAAATCTGCCCTTACTCATCCTCTTGACATGCAATTTATTTCGAATAAGACAGACTGTATTCAATCGATTTTCATAAATAAATAACGTAATTCGAAACTTGACAATCTTTGTCTCATTTATCAATTTACCTGTTTAATAAATTTTTCGTGATCTGTCACATTGTGTAAGTGAACAATTAGATCGACATTCTTCGTTCGTTCGTTTGCGTATTATTTGTTGATTATCTCCCAAGAGAAACGCTCGTGTATCGTTTATAACGATCACTTGACATTCTGTCCTCGACTATGAACTTCGTTATTTGACAATAGAATGCAAATTGTTCGGTCGGATGATCGAGTCTATTGTGTGTTCGTCGGCGAAATCGAATGATAAGTCGAATTTTATTACCACCGAGTTACGTCGAACTAATATCTTGAGAAGACTTTTGAATGTCAATCAAGCGAAACAGCTTCATGTCGCTAGGAAGCCATTTTGTTTGAGTTAAAAGAAAATTTAAATAAAAAGAAATGAAGTTTAGAAGAAAGAAAACAGTAGAAATGATTTAACATTTTTATTTAAGGAGGAGTATTACGTCATTTATGATCAGAGAACAAAAAAAACGAAAGAAATGAATTCGAATGCCATTTTGTTTATATGAATGGCAAACTTCAGCGTTTTGACTTTGATTTCCAAGCATATGTGCTTCAAATATCAAGGCTTTCTTTTGCAAACACCTGTTTTCTTTATCCTTAATCGGCACGAAACAACGGAAGAGATCGAATGATGAGTTAGGTAGCACAGTTGCCATTCTTTTTCACAGCATGTTTGAATATTTTTATCAAATTTGAACGAATATTTTAGCGGATAATCACCGCTGATATAATTATATGAAGCTCGAGGCAACATTCCTTTTCGCTTTTATTTAAGTAAATAAATGAAGGTATTGTTAGTCATTGAAAAGGAAAAAGAAAAGAATGACAAGAGTCATAAACGGAAGTATCTCATCTAAGACAATGATTTTTTCCCCTCTTTTCTTTCTCAATATGTTTCATCATCAATTTAGAACGAGCTGCAAGGCCTTGAATTGTTTTTTTTTTATTATTGAGAATGAAGATCATTTCGAAATGAACTTGTGAATTCGTGTATTCGAGTGAAAAGTTCAACAATCTTCGAAATCGATGCCTAGTAGCCTATTCACATCGAAAGCTCATTTTTATTGTTATTGTTAAATTCTTCATTTTCATCTCGGGGATTTTCCTTTGTTCGTTTAAATAAATAACTTCAAGGTTAATCTGAACAAATGAACGGCCAAGGTAATCAAATATTTTTTTTCCACTTCTAATCTGTTCTTTACCCAAAGAAAAACGAGAAAAACTTTTCCACGATGATCGATGTGTTGATAGACTTGAAAAGAGAGAAAAATCTGTTGATACTCTAAGAGTGACAACACAATCTGACGAACATTGAACGTATGTGTCCACTTGAAATAACCTTGAAGTAGACTAATTTCTTTCTTCTCTGTCTAATGCTCCATATGTAAATCGATATCAAGTGCACGAGTAGAGGAATGAAGGAGGCGACAGCTTCCCATTGATCATTCTAATATGACAGCTGAACTTTTCCCGTCATCGCGTATGTACAGGGTTAATGGGACTTGAGAGCCATTGTGATTTACTTTACCGTTGATGTGGACAAAATGTAGGCCACGGGGGGTGGAGACGTTCATTGTTGTCTTTGAATAACAACATAAATAAATGCATTAAACATCACATTTGATGAACTATAATGAATCGCTTGTTTGTTTTTCTAGTTTTCTTTTCACTCTTTCAACGGATTAAATACAATATCCATATCCTTCTCTTTATCTTACGTCACACATATAAATAGCATTCATCGGCTTATCCCATCTGTATGTATGTATAAGTGTGTGTCTATGTCTATGTGTGCTAAACGCCAGACATTTCCATTCTCCGTTTTTCTTTTTGCTTATCGCGTCTTTTCAATTGACAACTTACATCATTCATTAACAACTAAATATAATTTCTAATCGTTTGACATGTCTATTCGTTCTTGAGTTACGACGCAGCATCAAGCTGTTAGCTCGAATTATGCAATAATATCTGTCAATTTCTATCAAAATATCGACGAACATGAAAATTCATTATTTTTTCCTTTTTCTGCATCTTCTTAATCGAAATCATTTTTCACACTCGTTGCATACGTGCCAATAGAATATGAGTACGTATATATGTATTGAAATCCTTGAAACTAACAAAAGAAAGTGGTACCTATGGCGAATCTAATCGTTTTCAAGGAAATATGTCTTGAAATTGATTATGTCGTATTCGGTTAGATCGAAGACAAGAATAGCAGGAAAGAGAAGAAAATGACTAGTAGAGAGAGAGAGGAGAAGATAAACTACTGTCGATCGATTGATCGATCATTTCGTTGTATTGAGAAGAACATAATGTTGCTTATTCTCCTCTTTCTTTATGTTTATATGGAAGCGACAGTGTTCGAATGAATGAACGAACGAACGATTTCTCTCTCTCTCTCTCTCTCTCTCCGTTTCTTTCTCTTATAATGCGTCAAAACAGGTCAACGCACACACACACGCACACATATACATTGACGAGAAGACGAAGAATATACGACGACAACGAAGGACTTGTTCATCACCATCGTTCTATTATTTTTTTATTATTCGTATAACTGACTGCCTGTCGAATTCAATCAAATTATTGACGTGTTCACTCGAATATTTACTCTATCATATAACATCGACGTTATTTCTTTTGCTTTTTTACTTTCACGTTCATTTATTATTGACGGTGGTCAATAACAACATGCGTATCATCGTCTAGCAATCGTACAAATTCATTCTTCGTATTATCTCAGGAAAAAAACGCATATGTTCTTCTTCCTTTTGTTTTGCATTCGAAGATAAAAATCTCTCAAAAATAGAAAGTAAGTGAGTCGAACTACTCATCGATTAGATTTAAACAAATCACTACGAGCGAGAGAGAAAAATCAGTCGGTATGGTTTGTTACTTTTCTTTTAAATTCAAATGATTTTAACAGATTTTAGTGTTTGATTAATAGGGTGGAAAACGTTTGAAGTGTTTTTGATTTTCATCTTTCTAAACCGCTAACATTTCTTCGTTCTGATTGACTATATCGCACACACATTTGATTTGTTTTGAATATATATCAACTGTTTCGAATTGCATGTTCGATTGAAGATTGATAGTTATCTTCGAATCGATCCGAACAGTTCATAGGCGGTACGTCGAAGAAAAAGTTCAATCGAAGAGAAAAATGATGATCATGACTACTTGAAATAGCTTAGTCCATCTGTCAAGACTAGCCACCTTTCGTCTTCTTTTTTTTTTCTATCAATGTTTCCATCATTGTCTACGACTCGTCTTATAATTACAAGACGATGACTATCAACAATAACACCCTTCATCTCTTCTTACATACTGTCTGTTTCTTCGACAAACTGAATGACTGACAGTAGGCGGTCGGTATTCTCGTCTATAACCTGATCTCATTAAAATCTTGAGATTAATGCTAGTCTTACTTAGTGTTGTTCTGTTGAACATATGATGCATCCATGCACATTAATGAACATTTTGTGTTACTTTATATCTTGCATCATTTTAGATGTCTTTGTTTTTCTTTTGCTTGATTTATTTATAATATACTATGCACAATGAAATCGATCTATTTCCTCGTCTTCTATATATTCAATACAATTCGTAAGTTACAACACACGCACAAACGTTCTTTTTTTTTTAAATTAGTATTGTTTTTGTTTTCATTCATGAAGTTTGTTTACCACAAGTTTATGTACGTCCACAATCTGCTGTCTTACTTTCATCATCGAAAGTACATTTAACATGTGAAAGTAACGATACATCGTTCGATTCCGTTGCCTATTGGACTTATATTGGTCAACGAATTGAATTCAATCCATCGATGATCGAAATGGATGGAAATCAATTACGTATTTTTCAATTTGGTGATACAGCTTATACACAACCAGGTGCTTATGCATGTGTCGTATCTACACGTTATGGTCTACTTGAAAGTGAACCAGCAATGTTAAGTTTACCAAGTAAGATAGCTATTGATTTGTTCTTATCGTTTTTTAATATAATTTCTAATGAATCATTAAGTTAGATGTGAGACTTTTCTTTTCTTTTGTCTTCGATTCGTTTGATTATTATTTCATTTAGTCTATGTAGAAAATAATGACGAACGATAAGAATACAAGCACCTTTCATGATTCATTAAAACGGTCTATCATTCCCCTCCGGTCAAAACGATAGTCAGAGAGTAGTGGTTACTTTAGTTAATTTGATTCCATTGCCTTGTTCGTCTTTCTATGTGTGCTGCATTGAGTTGCCTGATTGTCTGCACACGATGAAATAAAAGAAAAAGAGACTTATTGATTATTAATCTGGGGAGAAGTGTGTGAGTGTGGTTTGATGCAGTCAACCAGAAAATCGTCTTGTCTAAGATCCGATTCAAAAGAATCTACGTTTTTTTTCTCTCTTGCCCTCTCTCTGTCCAATTGCCTTGAGACACTTTGAGTCTAGCTGAGATAATCAACAGCGTAAGCAGTTGTTTAAATAGACACTTATATCTATTGAGAAAAAGTGAATGACTGAGAGATCTCAATATGATGTATAGATGTGTAAACAGTACAATAGTTGAGAATATAGACACATGTCTTTTTCTTCTTCTTCTCCTCCTTTTGCTCGACAATTACACACATTCGTACTATCTTAATCACTTACGTAATATCAGTTCATTTTTATACAATAGCTCATTATGATAACTCGGAGTATGTAAATAGATGGAATGTATCAACAGACTAGGAAAATGTCACTTGGCATGGTCAGAAAGAATTTCCCAGGAGTCAAAACAACATAGAAAAAAAAACGAGAGAGTTCGTCATTATTATTTAGTTGTGATATAGACTAGGAATGGGGAAGAGCAAAGAAAAAGGTCATGATCAGCCGTTGGCTATCACGATCAAAATGATGGAACGACGTGTAGAAAAGATAAGTGACCAGTCGGGAGTTTGAGTGATCATTAATTTTGATGTATGTATATCCTTGTGATTAAAAAAGAAGAAGGAGGAGGAGGAGGAGAGAACGATAGATGTTCATCAGTCTGTGTAATTATCTCAAAAGCAACAGAACAAGATTTATGTTTGAATATATTCATTTACCGACAATAATATAAAGACGTCGGTAGACATGATCATAAAACTAATGGCAGAATAAGTTACGCCATCGAACAACGATGATCAATCATCGGCTAAAATAATGATCAGTGACCATTGGTCATGCGTACGCACATCGGACGGAGTTAATCCGGATATTATCTTTTTTGCTCTAATTCACTTAACAGTAAAAGTGAATTTTTCTCGGAAATGAAAGTCTTATTTGTTTCGCTGATGACCGATGCGCATCGCATTGGCAAACATTGTGTCGGAAGGGCGTCATTCACTGCGGGATACTAAAAAGAAAAGAAGAAGACGAAGCGCCATGTCTTCTTCCTGATTCTATTTGTTCAATAGCTAATCATAGTGTGAAGTTGACCGAATATTTAGTCAAAGATGAACTAGTTAATTGAGAATATATATATATAAACGACAACAACAAAAGAGTTAATTGAATTTTCTTGACTTGATGACATCTGTTCAATAGTGAAAGTGATGTTTTGGCATGCAGATGAATTGAACTGTATCCTTGTATTTTTCGTTTCAGCGTTGGATTCATTTCGATTGTTGAATACTGAAAAGAATAATCTGAATATCATCGAAGGCAATACAGCTGTTATACCATGTGAACTACCAAAAGGAAATCCAAGACCAATATCATTGTTTACTTTCGATAATAATCGAATTGAAATTGAACCACATTCAAGTAGAAATCAAATCATTGTCGAGACAAACAAATTTCATTTTGTTTGTTTTTGTTTGCCTATAGATCGATATAAAATTCTTCCGAGTGGAAATTTGCACATATTCAATGTTCGTGAAACCGACTCAGGAATCTATCAATGTTCAGCAAAGAATCCTCTCACAGGTGATATTGTGAATAATACTCGATTAACGATTTTACAAGTATCGAAAAGACCATTGACTCATCGAGAACGACAACCATTAGCCACAGTTTACAAACCACCAGTCGCTTCGAAAGTACTTGTCGGTGATAACTATTCGATTGAATGCGTTATCACTGGTTGGCCGAAGCCGAGTATTGAATGGGAAAAATACGGAGATATTCTACCGGATAAACGAAGCGAAGTTATTCATGGCACTTTATTTTTGTATAATATTCGGTTGGAAGATCGAGGAACCTATATTTGTCGAGCATCGAATACCAATGGTCAATCGGATATAGCTTATACAGCGCTTGTTGAAGTTCTTGGTAAGAAAATGTGAAAATTGTTTATGATGAACTTTTGTTTTTTTTTGTTTAGAACCACCAAAAGTTGTTCAACGACCGGATTCGTTGATTGAGATTAAACGAGATGATAGTCTTTCGATAAAATGTAATTTTCGTGGACGACCAGAACCGTCGATTAGTTGGATTTATAATGGCGAAGAATTGAATATGAATGGATCGCCTGTTACAGGTGGTCTTCTTTCATTGAGTCAACCGAAAGAAGGTATCTATCAATGTATCGGCCGTAATTCCTATGGAATAGCTCAAGCTAGTACAGCAGTTGTTTATTCCAACAAGGCTCAACTCGATCTTTCGAATTCTTACGATGATTCGAACATTAATTTGTTGATAAAAAAATCATTGATCGTTTTCGGTCCGAACAACGCAACGGTTTACGAAGGTGAAACTGTTCAACTTCATTGTCTAACTCAACCAGGTTCGACTGTACAATGGTTACATAATAATGAACTGATTAATTTAAATATTATGCGTCGATTTGAAATGCTCGCATCAGGCGGATTACGTATTGTTTCAGCTCAGAAGTCCGACAGTGGCGTTTATGAATGTATTGCCTCGAAAATTGGCTCGGATACAAGTACGGCCAAATGTTTTGTTAATGTTCGAGGTTTAGGCATGACACTTCCGAGTTTATCGGTGTCGAAATTAGAAATTATCGATATCAATCAAATCGATAATCAAGTTGTTAAAATCTCGTGGAAAATCAACGAAACAATCAATAATCATGTTCATTCAATTCAAATTCAATATCGTTTAACTCAACCACGAATCTCCTGGTCATCGTATGGCAATGCATACAATCGTTCAATTGACTATGCGATTGTTGCAAATCTACAACAAGATCAAACATATAAATTTCGTTTAATTGGCTTTGATATCGATGGTAAACAATTGGTTATCAGTGCAACCAAACGATTTACTCTTGAAACACGAAAACAATCATCGAATATTCCTGTTCCACAAATAACCGATGCTTGGATAACTAATGACGAACATATTAGTCTCAAATGGCAAATACCAAATAATACAGATATTGAAATCATCGATGGTTTTGTTATTTACTATCGAATATTAAATTCGAAAATGAATTTTACAACAATAACATTGCCAAATCTTCGCTATCCACCGATTGATTCCTATACAATATCATCGGTTGAGCCTGATCAAGAATATGAATTACGTATGGCAACGTATTCCAATCGTGGATTGAGTTCAATGAGTAATTCAATGAAAATAACAGTTCCATTGCCATCAACTCAACATCGAACACGTGTTAATCAAATCAATCCTCTTCCTAATCTCGATGAAATTCTTGAAAATATAACAAAATTACAAAATCCTTCTTCAATCAAACAACAAAATCTCATCACTCCTCTATCATCGACATCGACACAGAAAACATCTGATTTTCTCTATTTAACCATCGGTATTATCGCCGGTATCCTACTCATTCTCATGATTATCTTAATTGCAATGTGTCTACTACGATTATTACAACGAAAAAAGTTCTTAACACACGTCAAATCAAATACTGGCTCAGATTATTACTGTGACGGTCTACATAAAGCTCTCAATCCTGAATATGCAGCATCACCTTGTTTACAACATGGTGTCGTGTCTGTCGATGGTAAACTTATTCCATTTGCTTATCCAACAAATATCAAATCACCGAAAATCTATTGCCACGGTCTGCCAGCCACTCATGTCAATGAAAATGGTACAATGCGTTTGAGTACCAATCCAATGAATCATTTAGATGGAGAAAATTTACAAGAGAATTTCTATCATACACTAACACCGTTTAGCACACATAGTCAATATGAAGATTGTCCAATTCATCATCATTTAGTCAATTATACATCGGATACGATTCCATTTTCGAATAATACGAAAAATGAACATTATAATGTTTCACATTCATCACGTGGACATGTACACTATCATCATCATCAGGGAACATATCAACGGCAATGTCAAATCAAAGGAACGAATGCAATGCTTGTTAATAAAGGTTAGTTTTTTTTTCTTTTGAATTTATTAAATAATTGAACTTGATTTCCTGTTTTTTTTAATAGTTGAACAAGGAGAAATCAATGAAAATATGAAACATTCAGCACCGCCGAGTACAGGTTCATCTCATTCATCGAGTGGCATTGGTTCATCTGTGGAATCACCTTATAATCAATGGAAATATTTAGTACCTCTATCCGTAGCAACGAATGAATCGAATAATAATAATAACAATTCGTCAATTATTATCGAACCAATACCATTGACCTCGTCTTAATTTATATCTATGCGTAAATCCTGTTCTTTTTTCATGTCTTTCTCTTTCTATTTTTATGTTTTCCTCTCTGTAATCTCTTTTTTTTGCTTCTCAGTTTGTATATTCGACGTATTTGATATTGATATATGCCTGAAATTCTTCCGTTGTGTGTGTACACGTGTGTTTGATCTGTTTTTACATTACGAAAATAATATATATGCACATCGAAAATTTGCTTAACTTTGTTATCTCAATTGAAAATATCAGATAAGCTTTTTATGTTGTTATATTTCGATGTTACTCTATCGATTTCATAGTGGAGTACATTGTCTCACAATTTAAATAGAATGAATTGACAAAGAAAAAAGCAGAAAAAAGAAAAAAAAATGAAATGAAATGAAGAGTTTATGTAATAATTGTGGTTATATTTAGAGTTTTGGTGCACCAGCAACAATACCACTTTCAATACCACATTCGTCATTACCACGACGGATTTTGAAGAAACCTTGATCTCCCCAATCTTCATTCCATGCTGAAAAAAAGAATTTCATCGAATAGAATGAGAATCGATTAGCAAAACAAAAACACAAGACTTACAGTTAGCAACAAGCCAGTATGGTGTTGAATCTTCTACACCCCAACCAAGAATTTTGACGGCTAAAAAACGAGAATAATTAATAATCGAGCAAGAATAGAAAGGAAAGTGATTGTATACCATGTCCACCAAGAGCTTGACCACTTTTGTGTTGATAAACACCAGATTTATAGGCAAGAAAATCGTTATAAACAGTGAAAGCAGCTTCAACTGGACCGTTGTTGTAGATTTCAGTTTCGATTTGTTTTTCGTTGCTACGAACGGTGTATGTTGATGAACCGAAGTGTTTATCTTGAGCATATGGAGTTGAATAGCCTGAGATACATTGTTTGGTACAGGCTGGTGTTGGTTCTTCAGCTCCGCACTAAAATGAAAATAAAATCAAGAAAATGAACATATGACTAAAGATTGCGTACTGGTTTTTTGGTTCCATTGACACTAAAAATGAAATTCTGTTAAACAAGAAACTTTGATTTCGAATAAAAGAAAACATACTGGTGATCACAAGCAGCGATTGTGTATGGTTCACAACCTTGTCCACTGTTGTAGTTACCACCAGTAACTAAACCAGTTCGTTGATAGTAGCTCCAGGCAGCTTCAGGATAACCTCCGTCACATCCGAAACCACATTCGTCACAGCATGCTAAAAATCACACAAAGATTTGAAAACGAACAATTAACGAATTTCAATAACATACAAACGAGATCTTCAGCTGAAATATGGAAGTTTTTAGCTCCTTGTGAGGCAATACAGATACGATCAGTCATAGCTTCAACAGCACCAAAAGCCCAGCAGCTTCCGCAGCTATCAAATCAAACAAATTCGAAAGTAGGTCAACAAGAAACAACTCCATTCGATACGACATACCTTCCTTGATCACGAACTTCTTTGATTGAAGCACAGTTTGGCCATTGTGTACGAGCATCGAAGTTGTCTGGTAAATCGTTTGGAACTTCGTGTTCAATTGGTGTAATCAATTTATGTCGTTGAGCATAGTCTGGACGAACACCCATCAATCGTCGGATGGCATCTTCGGACCATGACATGAATTTATTTGGACCAGCTTTCCATGTTGTTTGAGCTGAGTTAATTTCGTTGATTAATTTTTGTGTAAGCAATGGTTTGCCTTTTGTAACTCGAGCATTTACAACGGCTAAAGCCAAACAAATGGCGACGCAAATACGAAAGAGCATTGTTTTCTTCGCTTGGATATGTTGTTGTCAACACGCAAAGTTTTCTGTTGAAAATCTTTTCGTATTTATACAGATGATAAGCGCACAGAAGAAGAAAAAAACGAAGCCATATTTACCCATTATGTTGCTCATTCACAATGACAACGATCTTTATTTTTTTCTTATCAATTTCGTCGGAATACATGCTGCATTTTCGCAAGGTTATCTAATGTGAAAAACAAAAGATGGCGTATTTCAAGGTTGATAACTAAAAAGAGAACGCCTTTTTGTTTGAAAAAAAAATATTATTGACTTATTTTTTTTAAAAATAAAACAAAAAAACATAAGGACATCAACTTCCAAATATTTGCCGGCTATTTATTACACTTTTGTCTTTTTCATCGATTAGATTCGAAGGTCGACAAATATCTTTAAAAACTGAAAATTCGATTTGCTCTTTGATTTTATTCGAACCCGAAAGAGAGAAAAAAAACATCGATCGATGTATAAATATATCAATGTTCAATTGAAACGAGCAAAAAGAAATCGAAATCAAATGACTTTTTCCTCTCCTATTCGAAGGTTATATCATTATCGTCGTTACACACGTTTTCATGATTCAGTCAGAGGACGTTTTTCATCATTCAATGCTGGCAATTATATGCATAACGCTGTCGTGTTACGCACGACAACGATTATTTTTGCTCGTATCACTTCTCGACTCATCATTAAACATATATGTCCCCCATGCCAGGTTTGATCAATGAGTACGATACGACGAATCAGTTAGAGAGTCGAATGATACGTACAGAGAGAGAGAGAGAGAGAGAAGAAAAAAAAGAGAGAGACAACTTTCGAATACAGTTCTTGTTTCGAATTTTTATACAGAAAAATATCATTTATACGCTTTTTGTGCGTGTGTGTCTGTGCTCATAATTTTTGAAGGCAGCACGAAAAGAAACGAATAAATAACTGTAAAAGGTAGGTTTACTCAAGTGAATCTTCGTATTTTTTTCTGTCTCCTATTGATCTTTTTCAAAGCCAGATTACGAATAATTCATGGTCGAATATGTTGAATGTAATCTTACTCGACAGAGGTCAAGGGATATTCTTTTTTTTGTCTCTTATCTTTCATTCAACTTTCTTTTTTTTCTAATATATTCAATTCAAATAAAGAATAACAACACATTTGCATACTTTTTCTCGTATCTTATTGCATTTCGATTGAATATCATTTAGATTTTGACAATGGCCACGTTATATGAACAGTCGATTTCTTACAATTCACGATGTTATGCTTGTGGTTCATTAGTTTATGCTGTTGAAAAGAAATTAACTACGCATCATGTAGGTTTACTGCTGTTTTTTTGTCGTTGAAATTTATCAAATTGTTTCAGGTCTATCATGATCGATGTTTTCGTTGTCGAATCTGTAAACGAAATCTAACGGGATTTTCACTTAATGAAGAAGGCGATGATATTTATTGTGGCAGTGAGTTTAATTTCTTTTTTAAAAATGATTTATGCTGTTTTTTTTCGTCTGTCTTTAGATTGTTATCGAAGAAAACAACGAGGTGATTGCGATAGTTTGGAATTTCATAAAGCAGCTGCTGAAAGAGCTCAATATATTCACTTTCGAAATCATCCTGAATTACAAAAAACATTGCCGACTACACGAGCGCATAGTTTTCGTGAAGTAACTCGACATCCATCGTTGTCATTAAGACAAATTGAAAGACAAGTTCTCTCAAATAATCATGAGGTTTGAATTTAAAAAACTAAACGAACTAAAGACGAATGGGTAATTTTTCTTAGACAACCAATGAAAATCTTCAAAAATCTCCGATCGTAGCCCGTCCATTAACAATTAATACCAGTTTTTCAGCACCTATTACTCTTACAAAAATACGTAATGATCCTTTAACTCCAAAAGACGAATCACTGAGTCTTACTTCATCCATTATCTCCAATCAACCAACGGTTCGTACAGAAACCATCATAACTCCTCGTGTAATACCGAAATCGGATGATATTCCTTCATCGATATCCAATGAACCCAGTAAATCTATCTTCTCATTAACAGGCAGTGCAACTGGTGGAATTGAATTTCGTTTGAATAAAAGTACTATCGATTTAACTGATGTTATATCATCACGAACTGATCGAAAGAATATCATTATTCCTGATCTAAATCCGAATGGTGATGACAAACAAACTCGAATTCGTCCTATAGACACAACTCATGCCTTAATTCGTCGTCGAAGTAGCAGTGCAAATTACATGAAAAACGTTCTACGGGCTGATTGAAAAGAAAAGTTTTTGTTCCTCGCATTCAAAACACAATGTTGTACTTTATAGTTATGTTCTATGAATATTGTATTTCTTTTTTCTTCTTTGAATACGATACGATACATTAACAACGAAAAACGACATCTATCCGTTGACATAAAAATGAAGTCTGCGAGAGCGAATCTGATTGGATCTTGTCTAGCCTACAGATAGATCAATTGACACGTTTTATTTATTTGTTTGCTTTTTAAGAAAAGCAAAGTCTTTTTTTCTGCTCGAAAAATCTGTTTTTTCAATTAATCATCGGGACGATGTTGACAAATAAACTTGTCCTTATCAGAGTTTATCATTCATTTGAATAGAATTCTAGAAAAATAGAACTAAAAATCCGAAAAGAATGTCATCCGAACAAGGCGGTAATCCACTTCGAAAATTCAAACTCGTCTTTCTTGGTGAACAGAGTGGTAGGAATTCATAGATCAATATTTCAATTTAACATTGAATATTCTAGTCGGCAAGACCTCATTAATAACTCGATTTATGTATGACAGCTTTGACAATACGTATCAAGTTCGTATAAACAACTTCGAACGATTGTTCGTGTGTTCTACGAATGTATTTTAGGCAACAATCGGTATTGATTTTCTTTCCAAAACAATGTATTTAGAAGATCGAACTGTTCGATTACAATTATGGTAGATTGATTTCTGTGATTTTTCTTTCATTGAATTGTTGATTTTCCTAGGGACACTGCAGGACAAGAACGTTTCAGAAGTCTTATTCCAAGTTATATACGAGATTCGACGGTTGCTGTTGTTGTTTATGATATAACTAGTAAAGATCAAATATTGATTTACTTCTGTGTTTTATTATTTTTCATTTGTACAGATTCGAATTCATTTCAACAAACATCAAAATGGATCGATGATGTTCGTACAGAACGTGGCAGTGATGTCATTATCATGCTTGGTAAATAGACTGATGTCTCATCTCGTGATGATAATGACGCATTTTTCTTTTGTTTCTAGTCGGAAATAAAACAGATCTAGCTGATAAAAGACAAGTATCAACAGAAGATGGTGAAAGAAAAGCAAAAGAATTAAACGTTATGTTTATTGAAACAAGTGCCAAAGCAGGATATAATGTTAAACAAGTATGAGAGAAGAGATTCGATGTTTGATTATCATCATCGTCATTTATTCTAGTTATTCCGACGTGTTGCTGCGGCTCTACCAGGAATGGAAACACCTGAACGTCGACCTGAAGATTGTGAGTTGAAAATTTCGAAACTTCACATTTTCTCTAAATTTTCTCGTTGATATTTTAGTAATCGAAGTCAAACTCAATAATCTAAGCTCAAATCATGAACCAATTAATAATGATCAAGGCGGTTGCCGTTGTTAATCAATATTTTCTATGAGAAAACCAAAAGCAAAAAAAATCTCTTGTTGATTTCGTCTCATGAATATTTGTTTCCTTCCTTTAAGACAAAATCCATTCTTGACAAACATTCTACAATGCATTCTTTATTTATCTTTGTTCGTTCCGTTAAAATTAATTTTCGGTTTTTTTGTTCTTGTCCTAGGCAAAGAAAAAACAAAACAAAACAAAAAGACAAAAATATTTCAGTTCTCGTCTGCTGCTTCTTCTTTTTTTATTTGCGCGTGTGTTTGTCAGAGAAAAAACAATTCGTTCACATTTCTTTCGGTTTTTTTTATTATTCGATATATATATACATACATATACATACATTCATGTCATTTGTTTAACAAAGAAACAACATCTGACTTATCATTTTTCTGCGTCATCGTCTGAGAGAATCTAATTATGAATGTTGCCTTTCGGTAAAGATAAAGTTCAACGTGTTTTTTGTTCTATTTTGAAATATACAAAACATGACATATGAGCACGAAGACAATGTCAGTTATTTGAAATTGGAAAGGAATTTTTCCACACGAATTTTCAGGCGTTTTAATAGATTGAAATTAATTTGATTATGCTCATCATCTGGAATGGGAACCAATCGTCCATTTGATGATGTTGACAAATGACTAGGTCGTTTAGCATAATGAAAAGTAAATTCAAGTCCAGTTAATGAATGATGTTCAGAATCGAGCGACCATTGACCTTGAAGAACAAGTTCCAACGCATCGAATTGTTCTTGATTGTCGAATGACGATGTTCGAGGTATAGACATCGAGAAATATTTAACACAAAGACAACGATAACAACTTGTTAGTTCTCGACGAAAACGTTTACCGAAGAAAATATAGAGATAGCATTGCGTGGCTGAATTGAATATCAATAAAAATTTAGCTAACTCATCGAAATATTGAAATGAACGATAATGAAATGAGATATCGACATATCGATGTGGATCGTAGGCGAAAAAAGCTGAAAATGGAATCGATGGAATGACACAAACGAGATATGTCGATATGACAATGACAAGCATGTAAGTCACGTCGTTACGTTTACGTTCGAATGGATTCAATCGACTGTGTCGTCGTTTCGTATTGGCAAGTGTACGAATAAGACGAAAATTTAATTGAAATATAATCCCGAATGGAATAATACGAATGAGAAAACAATTGAAGAAAAACGTGACTGTCAATCGATAGATCGACGATTTGCCGAGTTCACTCAAGCCTGATACCCAAATTTGTTGAAAAACTAATTTATTTCGACGTGAAACACCTTGATGTATCGAATAACACTTTTGTGCAAATAACTGAGGAATTAAATATGTTATTGTAAATAAAAGGCAAATAAATATGATATAAATTGCATTTCGACGTGTACATAAACGTTCACCGGTAAATGGAAAACAGATCATTATATAACGATCAATTGTAAAACAAACTGTAATCCTAAATTTAAAAAATAAAAAAAAATAAAAATCGATTTTTATTGTTTTTTTCCTATTTTACCATGTTGAAAGAGCGAATGCTGTCGATGCAAGAGCTTTCGATGTTGTGATAATCAAACAATTCAGTTGATTAGCTTCAATGAGTACATCAACTTCGAATATAATCACAGATATCAATGTCACCGTATTTGATACAGATAAAGCCGTTAAATAAGTATAAGTCGACAGACTACGCATACGTGGTCGTAGAAGTGTGTAAGCAGCGAGAATATTTCCTTAAACAAAAGAAACTTATTCGATTAGTTGATGATGTATATCTCTTGAATAGTATACCGAGTATGCCGATGAGACAAACGGCGATGGTTAACCAACGAAATGACAAACGTGGAACCCATGTGGCTAGACCGCCGTCATAGAGAATTTCGTTCCATGTCAATTCGAATTGATCATCATCGGTATAATTCAGGTGCGTTTGATTGATGGTTTTGTTTGACATCATAGTTGGAGCTATTTTCAGAAAAATAATACTACAAAAATATACAAAAAAAAACTCGACGATGATTGTATGTGATTTTTTTTGTCAATGTAAAGAGAGAAAGAGAATGCAACAGATTGCTAGATCATTATTGAAAGTCATTAAACGCAAAAGAAAGTAAATCAAATGAAATACTTGTTCTTACTCAGATCACAGAAAAGCTAAGTGAGAAAAAAAAGAAAAGAAAAGTATTAATGGAGATGATAATAATATCTTGTCTTTTTTTCTTTCTCGCTTTCTTTTTTTTTTCTTCTTCTTTATAATTATTTTTCTGTCGTGTAATAGGAAATTAAATATAAACTCGCCAAAAATAGATTCTTTTCTCATGTCTTTTATATTAATCTTTTTAATTTAAATGAAAAAAAAAAAGAAAAAGTAACGCGAGAATTTCTCATTTATAAGTGACATCCGACTTGTTCCGATAAAAAAGCGGCTAACACATTTGACGATCTTCGCCAGTTAATAAACATCTATTCGAGACGTTCGTTAAGGTTTCTCTCTTGTCAAATCTAATGACAGATGAATGCTTTTCTAGATTAATAAATGAAAGAAAGAAGGAGAAAGTATACACTGAAAGAACGTTGAATGAATAATAAAAACAGATTAATCTCTCGGTTACATTAAAAATAACTTTTTTTCTTTTGAATTAATCCAATACACGAACGACAAATGGTGCCGTTTTTTTTCTCTCTCTTCGTCTTTCATTTACATTTTTTTGTATACCCTGAATAGGTATTTATAATTACACAAAAATAAAAATATCTCTTCTGTTTTTCCGTCTTTTCTTAAAGTTTATTTTTATAATATTCTTTGAGTTACGTATGAGATTAGTTTGATGCCAATCGATATTACTTCGTTTGTTCTTTTTTTTTCTTTAATCTTTGAAACTAAATGACAGAAAATGAAATGAAACGAATAAATATTTAATCAGAATCTATTGTAATTACTTTATTCTCGTCGCTGGGTCAAAATATATGAATTTTCATGAGAACTGCGCATGAAAATCGATATATATGCGATTAATTGACTCGGCGGGTGTACTTCGTAATCAATCGATACTAAAAATAAAATACTTTCTATACAAACCATGAATCGCTAGGGCAATACCCCGAATATTGCCCTCGGAATTCGATTTACTATTTCAATAAAATACAATCAATTCGATAGATACGGTTCAGCCGAACGTTTGTTACTTATACGTGTGAAGTATATTTGAATTACTGTTGACATAATGATTATGTTTTTCTCCTGTCAATTTTTCGTCACACGATTTCTAATTGAAAAAATAAGTACCTTCTCGCGTTTGTCTAGAGATAATACGCATCGTCATGTTTAGCACGACATCAGACACTATTAAAATAATTAAAAAGTTCAAGTATCATTAACTTGTTAAAAATAAAATTTCACGTATCAGTTCATCCTCGATTTCAGAAAGACAGATCTCATGTTAATAACAAGAAAAAAGAACATCGGTTTGATGATCTGTTGTTCTTCTTTTTTTTTCTCTTTATTTGTGTTTTCTTTTCGAAATAAAAACATTAATAATAAATTTCTGGCTGCTTGTGTTTTGTCTCTTGATGAAAATTGTTTTTAGTTTTTTTATGTTGACGTTAATTTTTCATTGAGAACTAATTGTGCCTTCACGGCTTGCGAAAGATATTGAATCATTAGAAGATCCTGGAAAGTTAAAAATAAATTTCAATTAAATAAAATTTCACACACATACATTCATGCTCGTGTTGATCATATTTTCAAGTTCTTTGGCTTCAACCCGTGGCACCGTGTTTATTAAATTCATAAGCATTCGGCCAATTTTAGGATCTGCTGGTTTTTTACTCGACTAGAAATAAAAATAAACAACGGCTAAATAAGAACATTGGTCTCATAGTACGAACAATGATGTCATCGACATATTGAATCAAATGTTTAATCATGAAAAGAAGTTTATCCAAAGCAACTTGAACTTGATCGAGTTCACCGGGTGGTTTAACTTGAAAATTCTTACTGAATTTTCCAGCTTGAAATAGATCAACTACAAAACAAATATCGTGACAAAAAAAAACAGTTCAAATCCTCTTTCGAATGATTTACTCGCTGCTTTTTCTTCATCATAAGTCACAATTCGAACAGGTATCGGCGTGAAAATTGTTCCGTGAGATTTTAATCTGTCTTTTTCTTTGATTCCAAATGGTGCTCTATGATATCGCAAAATTTCATTAGATTTCTAAAAATAGACTACGTCTGCTTGTTTTTACCCGATGTAGGCTTTGATTTGAAAGCTCGAATCATTTTTGAGACTTGTATCAACAAGTAAATAGACCGGATTACGTGTTTCATGTGTATAGAATTCATGAATTAAATTCGCGCCAGACATCATATCGGAGCCAGTTGAATACCTAGACAAAACAATGTATGTATGCATAAATATTTCGAGATTTTGACTAACCATCCGACTGTTGCTTGATTCGAATTGACTTTTCGATAGAAACTTGCCATTGTTGATGCATATTCAACATTATACAAAGCCTTAATTAAAATTAACATTCGAAGAAGAGAAAATTTTGAAATCAATCTCATACTTCGCCATGTGTCGAATGCGGTACAACAAAACTATCGACAACTTCGATCGAATCTGCTGTACGAGTGCCTAATAATGTTCCGAGAATGGTATCAAATTTCTCGCTTCGACGTTCGTAAGCATGAACAATGTTGAACAATGCAACAGGGTGAATGTTAACTTCGAAATTATTACTTGACAGTGTCAATGCCATCTAAAATATAAAACAAAACAAAAATATATATAAAACCAACATTGTCGATGTTTGATTTGGAAATCTAAATATCAATTCGATTTAATCGAGTGTATTCAGGATGATAGATAGCTAGACGTGGTATTCGATCGATTGAGTTTATCGAAGATTTTGTTGTTGTATGAACAAAATGCGAAGGTATCGGACAACGTAAACGATTCAAACATCGACCTGTTTTCAGCTCCCAGAGATGAACAAGATGATATTGTGAACAAGCAGCAATGAATTCTTCAGTTTGATTGTCAATTGTAAATGTAAAATGTGGATTATTCGCTTGATTTGATGAGATTCCATAGATCGTCAACGGTTTACGGGTTTGACGAAGATCAAATAATTGAATTCGTTCATCAAATGAACTTGTAAGAAGAGAATTGGCGTTTGTTCGAAGACATTTGATTGTCGAACATTGCACCGGTATTCTCAACGATGACAAACGATTCGATTGCCGAATGTCCCATTGTTGAAATTGTGAACCATTCGTTGTATAGATTAAATTCGGATTTTCATTTGAAAACTCAACATCACTCAATGTCACACGACGAATCGGCACACGAAGAGAAGTTTTCATTTGAAATGTTTGACAATCATATATGTAAAGATAATTATTGATATTAAATGCGAAATATTCGAATTGTTTCGAATAAACACATGGACCTGAGCATTTTATCATCAATGGTGAAGTCAAATTCATCGATGGTGATGAAAGTTCGATGGTTTGACATATTTCTCGATAGAAATACTTCGATGCTCGATGATCAGTTGTTAGCATTTCAAGAGAATCATCCGTTGGCAACGATGATAACTCAAGAAAACGAATGATAACATGATTTTCATCGTTTAATAATGTTGTTGACATTAATCGTTCGGTTGAATCGAAATAAAACGATGAACGATAGCCATCGATAGGATTTGTTTGCAGATGATAGACCGATGAGGGTCGGTCGAGAGGAGTCAAATAGAATTTATAATCAATCAATTGAATACAATGGCCAGATGACGTGAGGAATAGTTCGTAATTTGTTGGCGATTGACTATGATTTGCAAGTGAAAATGATGAATTTTCATCGAGAAAACATGTCGACGAAAGATTTTCGAGAATATTCGAACGGATTTGTTGATGACAAAGTTCTAAAAAAGATGCCAGAATATGTTGTTAGTTTAGTTTATTCAAGTAAATCGATTGACTTGAATGTATTCGACCGTATTCGCGTTGGTAAAGCAGATGCCATCGAGATTTCAAACGTTTCTTCTTATTTTCATATCGATGTGATGTTTTTCGTTTCGATGAATCAATTAAATCAAGTTGTTTAGCGAGTAATTGTTCTTGTCGAGCTCGATCGTTGATTAAACGGGCACCAGGCGTACTATTTGCTGTTTGAGATGTGATACGAAAATAACGTTGTTGAACAGGATCGTAATAAAATCCCGGGATATCCGAAGACATAAGAACAAATCTTTTCTGTATTTCTCTCGTTTAAATAGACAACACAGTGAACTAATGGGAAACGCCGTTTTTTACTTCTACTTCTTACGAAAGGCAAAACGAAGATTTATGGATAATTATTGGACTTTATCGATGCGAATTTATAGATGTCAGTAGTGAACAATCGTCTTATTTTTATTGTTAAAAGGTTAGTTAAATCAAAGGAAGCGAAAAAGTGATGTCTGTCTTTTTCAAATATACGACGACATATGTTCTGGTAAAAGTGATAACGAATTACGAATATATGGATATGTTCCATTATTACAAAAAGCACCATTAAAATCATCCATATCCACTGAAAACAAAAAGAAAAACAAAAATGATTTTAGAATTTGTCAAAAAGACAGATGACATACATGACCAAACGAAGAGACCGCCGAGACTCTTTGCAACGACGTAAGCTGCTCGTTTTTGAATATTCTCTATGGTATCATATGAGATCCAATTGTGATCTTTGTACATATATGCAGATTCTGCACCATCGCCAACGGATCGTCTTGTCCATTTCGGATCTGCTTGTAACAGACAAATCTTGAGAAACACACGAAAAAAAAACAAAAATCAACCCTCAAGAAAATCTAATTGACATACTTCGAAATAAGATAAAAATCCTGGACTACGCGTGTACGGTCCTTCGGTACCATTGCCAATTGTTGGCGAACGAAGTTCATTTTCGTTGATACTTGCTAATAGAAATGTTCGTGCAAATAATGGTAAACCAAGAACAAGTTTATGTCCTGGTGCTCCGTTTTTCAACCAAATAGCTACGCCGAAATCCTTAAACACAAGAGATTAAAATAGAATAAAATTTATAGATTCCTAATTACTTGATTCAACATAGCTTCGGAATCATTCTCATCCAAACGACGATAAAGAGGAGCATTTAATCCTGTATGATTTTGCCATGAGCCATGAAAATCACTATCAAAAACAAAACAATATCAGTCTAAATCTTGAATTGAGACGTACTAAGTCATGATATTGATAAAATCTAAGATTCTGAAAATACAATGAACAAGTTGATTTTGATGAAACAAAAGACAAAAAAGATTCTACTTGGAGATTTTATCGATTTCGTAAGCATTCGATACTATTTCTTGATTAGCAGCTACAGCCGCTGCAAGTAATAAACGCGGTTGACCAGTCACAACTGCTTGTGCAACAGCTGCTTCTTTGAATTCCTGAAAAAATAATGTTAAATAATATTTATCATCTGCTTGTCCGCCGCGAATTGTTGGATATTCCCAATCGATTTCCAATCCATCGAAACCATATCGATGAAGAAAACTAAAACATCGAGAATTTTCTCTTTAGAAAAACAAAACACAAATCCAATTTTGATTTATGTTACTTAATCGTATCGAAAATAAATCTTCGTCGTTTCATATTGTCGTGTACCATGACTGAGAATGCATGAGATTTCATATTCCATCCCCCGACGCCTAAGATTGTCTTCAATTTAGGATTACGCTTTTTCAATGCATTTACACGACGATAGAGATCTGAATGAGAAAATCAAATCAAATCAATTTTCTCTCGAAGAAAAATCCTCGAACCTTCATCATTTTCTTCGACTTTCGTGATTAAATACGTTTGATTACTGACATAAGCAAATGCATAGATAATATGCGTACAAAGAAATGGATCGATATGTTCAGGTTCGAATTTGGCTAAACCAGAACGATATTGAGCCCAATTTGTAAAATAGCAGATTTTCTTGTATTTCAATTCATCTGAAAATCATTCGATGAAAAAGTATCCATCGAAGAAATGAATCGATTTGATTACCTTCACTAACAGGAATTGGATAAGGACGTTCTTGTGAAAAATAATTCACTTTTGAATTAACAAACGGTTCACTGTTGAAATTCACTTGATCATTCAATTTCATTAATGGATATCCATTCGACCAGAAGACACCTTCCGCTTGTTCAAATCGCTATCGAAATCAATATTTAAATTTTTGTCTTAAAATCATTTCTTACGTCATTAAAAAGTTTCTGAATTAACATCGGTTCCATGCTACTTTCGAATTGAATATTTGGCCGACCTTTTTTCTCAAATAATGAGCTCAAATCGATGGAATTCGGTTTGACACATTGTTGCATTCGTTCATCGAATTTGAATCCATCAGGACAGTGATATAAAGACCAAGAATTCGTACCGATATAGTTGAGTACACATGGATAATACTGTGTTGGATCGGTGATATGAACACATAGTCGAGGAGTTTCTATTTCGAAATCAACGAAAAACGAAATCAATTGAAAATAAATTCGCGTTTTGTTTTACTTGAAATTTGTTGTGCATCGGCAAAAATACTGATGAAAAGTAAATACAAAAGACCAACGATGAACATGATCTCGTTTTCGATGAGAATAATACAAAGACAGAAGTTTGATGTCGAATGATGATTATCGAGTGTCCTCTCCTGCGCTCTCTCTTTCTTTTTCTCGATATTCTTTTCTTTTAAATCTTACTTCTGATTACATCATGAGCTCTCTCTCTCTCTCTATTGACGATTCGTCTTTGAAATAAATGGCAACACGGATCAAGTCGATCTATGTGTAATATCCACTAGTCAATTGGATTGTTAAACAAAATTCCATATTTGAATCCAAGGTTATTTCTTCTATTGTTCAAATAAAAAATCGATCTATAATCTCATATTACTTATTGTCTCGATTAGGATTAGATTTCTCCATCGATTAATCACAAGGAAATACCGTTTTCTTGATTGAACTTGTTTCGTATACATGTACATATGACATTTGATGTGTTTAATTGTATGTACAAACTAGTGTGTGCACAGTTTAAGCTGTTGACATGTGGATCGTGTGCACGACGAATGTAATTGTTTGATTAGAGAAGAATTTTTCTTTTTGTTGTTCTTACTCGAAACATTCATTTTACCACTGAACTCGAATATTGTCGAGAATAGTCAGTAAGTTCGATTCGAAATTTAAATATGCGTCAATATTATGTGTTGATATCGATTTTCTTTGTTCTCAATCTTAAACAAATAACAAATATTCATGCAAATCAGATAAGTATGTCGAATGATTATGATAAGACGGATCGAGAAAATGTCTTTAATTGAAGATTTAAAACAATCCTATTGTCGAGACCTTCGTGATTGTCAAACATATTTTCCTTGTGCAGTTTTTTCAAGTGGATTCAGTTATTTACATGTTATTAAACGTTGTTCAGACGGACTCATATTCGATGAAAGAAAACAAAAATGTGTTAAAAATACGTTCATGGATCCGATATGTTCGAAACAAAAAGCACCGAAAAGATCTCGAATACGAACAACAACGACGACAACAACAATGAAACGTCCGATCAGAGTCAAAGAAGAAGAAGAAGAAGAAGAAGAAGAAGAAGTAAAACGACCAAAAATGAAAATACCAGTACATCGTACACCAGCACCATCAGCAAATTTTTTAAAAAGAAAAAATCTCGAACTTCCACATGTTGTTAAACAAGAAAATCCGATGAACTCGAAATTTCAACGTGTTTGTTATGTGACAAATTGGTCTCGATTTCGATCGGGTGAAGCCAAATTCGAGATCGAATTTATCGACCCATTTATGTGCACACACATCATCTATGCCTACGCAACTGTCGATAGCAGTAAACCAGAAATTGTTCCGATACAAAAAGATGATACCGGTAAAAATAAAAAAACGTTTCATTAATGATTTTCGGATGTTTTTTTTTGAAGAACAATATCGCGAACTTTTACTACTAAAAAAACGAAATCCTGAATTGAAACTATCGATTCGAATTGGAGGCAAAAGTGGGCAATTCACTCGGCATTTAAAACGATCGAAAACCGCCTCACGACTCGTGCGAAGTCTTGCATGGTATTGATCAATTTCTTTCTTCTTTTCTTTCTCTCGCAATAAACCAAAATTTTAGGTTCGTATCGGCGTATAAATTCGATGGAGTTGATATAGCTCTTGATTTTTCGGACGATGACGTGCCCGCAGATAAATTAGCATTGACAACATTCCTCGAAGTTCGTTAAAACTATTCAATAATTCTTTTTTTTAAAGCTCTGTTCGATTTAGGAAATTGCTAAACAAAAACGTTCGACATCGAAATGGATTATAACTTTAACAGCCGCACCGTACATCGATCAACTGCTCAAAGCTTATGATATACCGAAAATTGAGAAGTAAATGACATTGATTTTCGTACGTATTTGTCTATTTGTTTAGATTGGTACATTATGTCAATATCATGACTTTTGATATTTACGGTAATGTCGAAAGCAAAGACATCGAAACAATAGGAAATTGTTTAATCTAGGTCCATGGGACGAAAAAACGGGAATATTCGCACCGTTATATCAACAATCCTATCAAACGGGTTCTGAATCATTACGAAATGTGGTTCGTAGTTTGAATTCGACGTTTTTTTTTCTTTTCATTGAATTTTTTATTTATCAAGGATGGTTTAGTTAAATTATGGTTAAGTCTTGGTGTACCACGAGAAAAACTTCTCATTGGTATACCAGCATACGGCCGTTCGTATACATTAGCAGGCCGACAAAAAGGTCTTCATGCACCGGGTTCGTTTACAATTTGTTAATTTTCGATCGATGTTTGATTTTTTGTCATTTTTTAGTCAACGGTGTTGGTTATCCTGGACGATACACGAAAACTGGTGGATTTTTAGCTTATTATGAAGTAAATACAAATTGAATTGGTTGATTATCTTCGAAAATGTTTTTATTTCTAATTAGGTATGTGAACATTATCAATCGAATAATTGGCAAAAAATCTGGTTAGATTCGGAGAAAGCTTGGTATATGACAAGTGGTGATCAATGGATCACATTTGAAGATGTTGATTCAGCAACACAAAAAGTAGATCCATCGTTCGAATGATATTTTTTTTCCTTTGTCAACAAAATCGATCTTCTAGGCACAATATGCACGAGGAGAACAATTAGCAGGAATGTTCGTATGGAGTATCGATACTGATGGTAGACGAAAACGAACTTATCGCAAAAAGCTTTTCATTGATGTTTTATTCGTTTAGAATTCTCCGGCTTTTTCTGTAATACTCAACCATTTCCAATAACTCGGCAAGTGTTTGCAACTCTTAATACTCCCGTACCTGTTACCAGTGCTCCAGCTATTGCAATTCAACCGCATTTGTCACCTAATCATCCACCGATACAGTTCGTTAACGTTCAATCTCAAGCATCATCATCATCTCAAAATCTACCGCCGAATTTACAAAAACTAATGAATGCTCTTAATATTCTTCCAGGTTCATCACCAAATCGATATCCAATTCGAACGACTATTCCACCGCCTATTGCTCATCAAACATACAACGCTGAATACATCTGTGGTCGGCCGGGTTTCGGTCGAAATGGTATTCATCGTGACCGTTCGAACTGCTCGATATTTTACTATTGCGAAGGTGAAGATGCAAAATCTCTACGTTATCATATCTTTTTCTGTCCCCCGGGTCTTGAATTCTCCATGGCTGGTTGCACATGCGATTGGGCAACAGGTCAATCATGTCAAACAAATGGTGATACATTCTGTGGAAATCATTATACGACAACAACGACAACCACAACTTTAGCTCCTTACATCGCTCCATCATCGATGAATGTGTTGAACAATCTCGGGCAGTTATTAGGCATATCAGGCGGTCGAACATCGACATTTGACTGTTCAAATCGTCGGTCAGGTCTCTATCGAGATGTTTACGATTGTACGAAATTCTATTTTTGTACAACAAATGATCAAACATACGATGGCACATTGCTCCGTTATGATTTCGTTTGTCCAACAAACACGATTTTTAGTATGACAACATGTCGATGTGAATACGGACAAAGTCATATTTGTCATACAATGACAAAAACTGATTGTCTTCTACTATAAACTAACTAACTAACTGTATGTTCTTGTTTTATTAGACATTATAAATCTACGCCATCTATTGACATTTAATGCAAATCGAATAAATATTTTTCCTTTTCTTGTTTCATCTATCATCCATAGAATATCGATATTCATCCATAAAATCACTCAACAGAATGAAAGAACAGACTCTATGACTCATTTGACGGAAGAAACATATATATAAATAACAAAGACGATTCGATGGTGTTAGTCGCCATTTTTTAAGATGCGTATAGCCCTGTGAGGACAAGTATTCGTAGTAATGTTTTCTTCGTCCTATTTTTCGTTTTTCTTTTGGCATATTTCAAATTGACGATTTCGAAATATTCTTTTTTTTTGGGTAATCGAAAAATGAATTTTTCGAATTTTCCTTCGTTTTTCTTGTCTATTCATCATTCTAATTAATTCATTAACATACTTATGCACTTAAAATTGAACAAAGACTAAAAACAAATAATTAACAAAAAGAATGTTTGTTCATAGGACAAATCGATACGATAAAGTGTTTCGAAATCTAAGTCAATGTTTCGTCATTCAGCTTCTTTTTTTCATATTTTAGATTCTTCTTGACTTTACCAAACGAAAACAAAAAAAAAACGAAAGATGCAATCTGTCGATGAATTCACTCCTTCAACTACTGAGCCTGTTTTTGGCAGTGGTTTAATTTCACAAAAAGTTTCATCATCAACAAACAATGAAACGAATGACAGCGAAAAAGTCACTCCATCGACTGAATCAGTTGTCAACGGACAAAACGATTCAGTAGTCAAGCCAACTGAAAACGGTACGAATGGTACAGCTGAAGTCAATGGACAACATGAAACAACAACAACAACTACGGAGGCAGTTGAAGTTCAAAATGATGTCAAACCGGTCGAAGAACCTGTTCCAGCAACAGAACAACCGAACCAAGTCGAACCGGAGCCAGTTTCTTCAACACCGATAGAAACAAGCGCTGAACCATCGTCAACAACTGTTGAATCAGCACCTGTACCAGCAGTTGCCGAATCGACAGAAGCAGTTGCTGAATCAACGTCGACACCAGTAGAAACACCTGTACCTACTGAAAGTGCACCCGAAGCAACTGCATCTCAACCTGCAGAAGTTAAAGGCAAAGTACGACTATCAAAGAAAAAATTCTCGATTGATTTCCAACAATCTGCATTTTCTTTAGTCTCCTCGTGGTCGAGCAGCCAAAGCACCAGCTGCAACAACAACAACAACAACTCCAACTCGTCAATCATCCCGAGGTCGTAAACCAGCAACAACCTCCAACGGCGACGAAACTACACCGTCAGTCGACGAACCAGTTTCAACAACTCCAGCTGAAACAGCAACTTCATCAACACCACATAACAAACCTCAAGAACCTGTCGCTGCTAGCAGTCAGCCAACATCGACCAATGAGGCTGAAAATCAAGAAACTGCAGCGACGACAACTGCTGCCGAAGGCGAACAACAACTCGAAAGTCCAGCCAAAGGCACGCCGGGCCGAAAACGAGCCGCACCGAAATCGACGCCGACTTCAGCGAAAAAACCACGTGGTCGAGCATCAGTCACATCGAGCAACGATGTCGACACAGCTGAACCCGTTGCCAGCACCGGCGAGCCTCAAGCAACACCGCCGAAAAAAGCTCGAACAAGTGCTACCAAGAAAACACCTGAACCACCCAGTGAAGAATACGCTCGAAAATTAAGACCAAGAAAATAGGCAAACAACCAAAATGCAACAGAAAACTAGGACCTAATGACAACAAAAAAAAACACGGAAAAACCAAGCATAAATCAATGTACATGTTAATTATCTCTTTATTCTTGCTGCGCATTACTTTATTTGTCACGGTCAATTCTATGACCAGTTTCTATATATATATATATGTGTGTGTGTGTGTGTGTCTTTTGTTCATCGAACTCTATATTCATTCGTATCTGATGCTTTTAGCTAGATATATATGTTCATTTTGTTTTCTTGTCGATGAATAGATTTCTTCTTCTTCTTTTTTTTTTGTTGTTTTGTTATTGTATTCTTTGAAAAAAGGTAAAGTCTTCTTGAAAATTACAGATAGGTCTTAATGTGTTTTTTTTTCTTCTCTCTACTTTCTCATTCTTTCTCTTCTCTTTTTTGTTGCTGTTGCGCGATCTTCTTCTTTTTTTGCTGTACAACAAGAGGAAAAAAGAAACCAGACGATTTTTCGTTCATTTTTGATTGATTGTATCTTCGATTCTCTCGTTTTCTAAACAACAGCAGATGAGAGACAAAAAGAGAAAGACACATATTTGATTTCAACTCAAACGTATATATTCTTTAGATTATGTCACTTATTTAAAATCGATGTGCTTTTAAATCTTCGGAGAAAAGACCATGGCGAGTAGTACGAAAACAAACACACGAGAATCTAAGGAAGTCAGCGGATTGAAAGGTTTATTGCAAACAAATAATGTGTTTTTATATATACCGAATATAATTGGTATGATTGAGAGAAGAATTTTGCATCGTCAAATCTGGTTGTTTAGGTTATGTACGTGTTTTTCTTTCGATTGTGTCGTTTTATTTCATGCCGACACATCCGAATACAACGATTATTTGCTATTTAACAAGTGAATTTCTCGATGCACTCGATGGACATGCGGCGAGAGCACTTGGTCAATGTAAAAACAACATTTTCTTTGGATAAAATATTCTATTCGATGTATTAGGCACGAAATTCGGTGCTATGTTCGATATGTTAATCGATCGATGTTCGACAATGTGTCTGTGTTTTGTTTTGGCGATGTTCTATCCCAAATGGGCCGTGTTCTTTCAACTTTGGGCGGCTATTGATGTTGCCAGTCATTGGCTTCATTTGCATGCGTATGAATATCGAAACGATTGACTTAATTCACGATGTTTTCATATCTCTAGATCGACTGTTAAAGGTTCAGAAAGTCATAAGAAAATTGATCTCTCGGGTAATCCTGTTCTTCGTCTGTATTACACATCCCGTGTACGTTTTTGAATATCTTGGGGGTATTTTCATCATTTTATCTTCTATTTCGTGTAGAAATTTCTTTTTACTATGTGTGCTGGTAACGAACTTTGGTTTTCAATGGTCTACATGCTTCATTTCAATGAAGGTCCCGAAGGTAATAAAAGTCAATCATCCTTCAAAAATTAAAATCATCATTTCATTTAGTTATTTCATTCGGTGTTTATGCACTCGGCCTTTGGCGTGTTATTCTCTACGCAGTTACGCCGATCATGATCGGAAAACAGATCATTAGTTTTATTCATTTGTATACAGCTGCGTTAGACATGGTTGCGATCGATGAAGCGGAACGAAACGCAAAGCTCAAATTAAAATGATCGTCGAATCTCATTTATTCACGCGCACGTTTTGCTTTTTAGAAGAAAACAAAATTTACTAACACAATTTTGTGTTTGTCTTTCTCATTTTAACTGATCAAAAGAATATAGATCTTGCTTGATATCAAAACTGTAGACATTTGCTTTTCAGATAGTCACACTATGGAAGATTGGAATAAGAACGTAAAACTAGTGAAAATCTTAAATGATAATCATGAAAAGAAATTCATTGCTGTTGAAGGTGAACTCGAAGAGAAACCTGCCGTTCTTGTACTCGAAAAAACACCGTTTCAATTCGATGAAGTCACTCGTTTACTAAAAGAGAATGAGCAAACATTTCGAACTGATTTTATCAATGATGTCTATCATAAATATACCGTTCAGGCTCGATCAACATGCAATGGTATGATCGATCCAACTGATTGATTCATCATCGATTGCGTTTTATTTAGATGTTAGTTTAGCATTTATTTATCCAGCAAATGATTTACATATAAAAAAATATTCGAAAAAAGATTTCCTATTAATTCATGAAACTCAACAACGATATGAAACGATCGTTCGACCTTACATCGAACAGAATCAACTGAATGCACAGTGGGTTTACAATATAATCGAAGGGAAATCTGAACGTGAGAGAATTCTATTGGAAACTGAACAATTTATTATTCTGCCAGATTTTATGTGGGACGGAAAAGCTATTGAATCAATGCATATTCTCGGTCTAGTCAAAACTCATAGCATTCATAGTATTCGAGATTTAACATCCGAACACATTCCAATGCTTGAATCTGTTCTCGAGAAAACATATGTAATAATACTTTTTCTTTAAAAGGAAAAAAGCAGAACGAATTCTTGTTTTAGAATTTTATTTCGAGTAAATATGGAATCTCAACGAAATCGATTCGAGCTTTTTTTCATTATCCACCGACATTCTACCATTTACATATTCATTTTACGACATTGCAAAATGAATCTTGTGGTTGTCAAGTCGAACGAGCACATCTCGTCGAAAATGTGATCGATCATTTAAAATTACAGAACAATTACTATCAAACGAAGACTTTGTACTACAAAGTTGCGATTAGTGATCCACTTTATAAACTTTTAGAAAAAGATGATGAAAATAGTAATGATCAATGATGATGCATATTTTTATTTTCGAAAGATAATAAAAAAAGAACTATAGGAACTAAATGAATGAAAAAGAATAAATATGAATTGTATCTTAGAAGTTAAATTTCATGACTAAACCAGCGAGAATCGCGATGATTGGTGTGAAGAATGAAAGACTGACGGCAGCATTTCGATAGTCTGAATCATCATTACCACTTGATTTACCTGAGATTCCATCATCGGACATCGATGGAACGGGTAATGTTTTCTTGAATCCACCTAAGAATTTGCTAGTTTTTGTCAATGGTGGGTAGCTGAGTGCACGGATTGATGTTTGTGTGGCTTCTACATCGAAAGAAAGTAAATTAGAAAAAGAAAAGATCGATAAACTAACGTTTGCAAGGAGCTGTAAATTCAGTACATTTAAGTTTGCTATCATAAGCCCACATGGTCATTTCAATATTGAAATCATCTTCATCCGAACATTCTTCGTCAAGAAAAGCGTTAACTGTATCTTTAGTAACTTCGATTTCTTCCCAATTAGCTAATCGATAAATCGTTGTTTGATCGGCTTTCATTGAATCGAGAAAAACAATATATTCTTTGTTTGCTGTTAGATAATGACATTCAGTGAGATTCATAACATCCTCTAGAAAAATATTCAATAAAAAAAAACAAAATCTTCATTATGATCTACGAACGGAATTGCTCGAATGTGATCAAAGAAACTGATAAATCGCCTTTGAGTGTGCAGCTAACAGTGAATGTTGCTTTGTTGCCTTTGACTTCAGTAACTTTTCCAAAAGCAACAATTGGTGCAGCATTATATTTCAATTCGAAATCATCCTGCGAGTCACTTGCTGGACCGGTACATCTTTGTAAGCTTTGTACTTGACTGTTTACTGCGACAAAGCAGAAAACTAATGCAATAGCAAGACGGTAAAACATCCTTTAGCAAAAAAAACAACAAAAGCTATTCGAAAATAAACTTTTCTCGAATAAATTTACTTATTGAATGTAGAAAACGTGTGTTTATCGATAGCTGTTTACTAGTCGAAGAAAACTTTCGAGAATGTATACAGATTATCTGTTATTCTTCGTCTGAAAACGATAGACATAGATTCAACTATTTCGTCGAGTTCGTATTTGTTTTTTTTTATTATTATTTCTTTCTTTCTTCCATTGATTCGGCCGATTACATCATCACAGATACACACACACACACACACACAATTAAAATGTCAATTATTCGATTCGTATTCACAAAACAGTGTAAAAACTTTCGTCATGTCTGAGAGAGTCAACAGAAGTGTATGTGTATAAGTTTATGTATATATATATTTCTTTTTTTTATGATAGTGCAACAAGTGCGAGAAGAACAATTTGATAGACAATATAAAACCGATTGACTACTGTTCGTAATGATCCTTTCGATGATGAACTGTTACCACGTAATTGTGAGATTAAACGACGAGATTTACTACCGCCAGGAACTAAACACAAAAAAAACCAAAAATGACGTTCGATTCGTAGTTTCTTCTTCGACTTACATTGATTGACGATAACTTGCGCTGTAGCTGTTAAATATTGACCATATCGACATTTGTATATGCCCGTATCGGTTCGATTGGCATTTTTAATAATCAATGTATCATAAAATTTGCCATCAATAGACGAATAATTTGATATCGTTTCAGTTATATTATTTAATAAATAATCATTACGTGTCCATTCAACATGTAAATTGACTTCATTTGAATTCTCGATCGAATGTATACGACATACGAGATGAATAGGTTCATCAATGCTTATATGCATTTGATTCGGAAGAATATCAATACAAGAATTTGCTAAAAGAAAAACATCAAAACATCATTGTTAACGGATTGACAAAAGACGCGTACTACGTATAGTTAAATTATAACTTGATTGAATTTCATTGCCTGATTTACATAGATAATAGCCTTCGTCATCTTTTCGAACGCCGATTATTTCTAAATGACGTTCGCCGGTATTTTGTGTACGAAGCATAAAACGTTGATCGTCGATTAATTGTCGATCGCCGAGAATCAATGGTTGAGGATAAGCATTCTCATACAAACGGAACCACATTGTCGGAAACTGTAAAACAAAAAAAAACAGCTTTAATACGTTTATTCGTGTGTTGTTTTTACTACGTACAATGGTCGAAGAATTGTTTTCGGATTCATTTGGACATGACAATGATATTGTCTCACCACAATTAGCGAATATAACATTTGCTTCGGGATAATCTCGATGAAAATTGGTTAAATAGTACATGGCATCGGCGATGTTGAGGAGAAATATCCAAATTGTTAATACTGAATGAAATTCTAAGAGAATTTGTTTTAGTAGAAAAATTATATTTACTTTTCAGTTGAAGCATTTTAGTAGATCCATTTCTTAATTGATGCTGTTCTCATTCTTGTCATCGAATCTTATTTACCAAACACATATCTAAAAGGAAAGAAAAATTCAATATTGATTGTCGGAGATTCTCGTTCTCTCGTTCTCTCTTTTTCTCTCATCGAAAAAAAAACCTTTTTTTTCCTTCATTCTTCACACGTGTGTGTGATGTTTTTCTTTGCATGTAATCGTCTCATTTTTAATACGAAAAAGATTTGAATATGGCGGAAAAATTAAATGATGACAAACGAAAAGAATTTCACGAATATTACCAAAAGCAACGAGACAAACTACCGATTTGTCCGACATGTCAAACGAATGACTATGTTATTCCCAGTGTACGAGGCAAACCATCGCATGACCTACTACTCTACGCGCAAGAAGGTTATGTGAAACTGTCCGGCTGCACACAAGGATACAAAGGATGGTGTAAAAAATGTCAACAGTTTTTATAAACATGTGTTTTTTTCTCTTTTGATTTTTAATAAATTAAAAATAAGGAGGAAAAAAAGAGAGACAAGACTTTGTGGTCATGATTTAATTAAACTAAACGACTTTTATTTACCTTGGAACGACAAACAGAAATTTCAAATAAAATATCAAAGTTTCAATAGATCGAGTAATAAAATAACAGAAGAAAAAAAAACGATTTCTTTTTAACTATTGTTAATGTAACTTTGTTTTCTATTTTGTCAATTTGTTCGTCCTCTTTTTTTTTCTTTAACTACTTCTCCGCCTAACAAAAAATTACAAGGACGAAAAACTCTTTTTATTCATCATCATCATATTCTCGTCACTTCAATGTTTAACCATTCAGAAAACAATATATGTTGACAGTAGAAATGGTCTACACATACTGAAATATGACTAATAGAATTCCTATTTGTAACTAAGATAAATCGAGATTCAATGACCGATAAGCTCGTATTAGACATCTCATTGTACAAATAATAGTGTTGATTTATCAACCGAAAATCGAGAAACGCTTCAATGACTCGTCATTTGTTGAAATGCAAAAGAAAAAAAAAGAATGATAATCATAGTGTTTGATATTCACTTGGAGAAGATCATATCAATCCGCATGATATTACATTCATATAATGAGAACAGCTGCTTTCTTCAGGCATACATGTATCTGTTCTATGTCTGATAATTAATATTAGTCAATCAAATGACAACGAAGAATGAACGGAAGCTTTCAGATTCAATATATATGCGTGTTCTAAGATCATTGACAAATGCGTGACCAAAACAATTCATATATATTCCTTTCACTGAAAGCAAAGTTCGAAGCGTGAGAAGCAGAGGTCATTGCAAATAGAACGAAACGACATATATGCATTGATATCGATAGTTAAAATAGCATCACTACTTACGTTAACAGTCTAGTAAACAAAATAATTCGAGATATTCAGTGTATCAATAATCGATGTGCGTGTTAGAATAAACAAGAATATTCTATGATTGAATTCGAGATTTTATACGCACGCAAGGACATCAATGAAGAAAAGAAAACTATAGGATATTATTTGAAGACGCATATGAATAATAAAAAAAAAGATGAAAAAGAAGAAAGAATGTCATTCCCAATCATTATTGATAAATTATGAGATGGGCGTATAGACTTCAACTCATCCTATAATACGAAGAGAAAAAAACAAAAAGAGAGAAGAGAAGAAAGCGATAAAGGAATTTCAAATCAATGGTTCAAAATACAATTATTTAGTCTTTCTCTTTCTCACTTCGATTGATCTGACCTTATATTGTTAATAAGACCGTTGGAATAAGAAGAATATTGCATCATCCTTTTGCATTTGCAGTCTATTAAACAGATGATGGCGTCTGCGTTTAGTTATTGATCAGTCAGCGAACGTTTGTATCATGATTACTAAATGATGATCGATTTTCTCATCGTCATCATCCCCTCTTCTTGAGAGACATCAATCGTTCTACTTGACTAGTGTTTACACATTTTTAGTAGCCTTTCTCCATTCTCTTGAGTGACTCCTCCTGTTGAGAATGAGCGTACCACCCGGTCCGTCTGGTAAATAATCAATTTTCCTATTCGATTCCTATTCCTACCTCGTCACTTACGTTCGAAGACAAGGTGTAGTCATCTAATGCAACACACTGACCATCTGTCTTCACAGCACGCACATAAAACAGGTAGTTTATATAGTTGTAAGTTAATCGATGAACAAAGCGGTACGTTTTTGTTCTTCTATCGTATGAATATTGGTGATTGCTGGCACTAAGACAGGCCAATAGGCCATTGTATTTTGTTTTTTTTTCTTATGATGAAGTCGATTAATCAACTAGAACGTCTCAATGCTTTTCAACTGTTTGGCTTACGTCTTCTGTTTGAAGTCTAAGTGCGCTTAGATATTGAAACATAAGTGCGAACAAAATCATTAATCAACAATTAGTTTCATGTGTGTTTCGTTTGGACATTATTTTCGGACACGACTTACTTCGAATAATTGTCTGAAAATTTTTTCAAAATGCGAGTTCTAGTGAAATGAATAAACACCGTCGTAACTGACGACAAGAGAGCGAGTATAAAATGAGGGGGGAAAAGAAACGAACGATGAGAGAAGAGAGAAGAAAAGAAAGAACACAGCTCAATCATGATCGCATTGTCGTTAAAAGAAGAAGATGCAGAACAACAAAAAAAAAGGATAATCATTATCGTTGCTTTCAAGCTTGAAAATTATTCAATCAGTAGGAAAAAAAGAACGAAACGAGAATATTAGTTTAAGCAATAGAAATGGCCTTGTCTCATGAATCACATATCCACGCATAGTTCATTGATTTCTAGACAGATAAAAAGAATAAAGAGTTGACATGCATTGAACTATGCAACATCTATCAAAACCAACATTCAATGAATTCTCTTTCAAGGTTAATAAAAGAGAATTATGTCGAAATCAATATCGATTGCAAAAAATATACGTAGCTTCGTTCTGTTTATTCAATAGAATACACCGGAAAATAAATGTTTTCTCTGTCTATATATATATAATATTTGATAAAAAAAGAAATTCTATTATTGTGAATATAAAGAGAAAATTGATAATTCAATTTTGACTGAATAGTTTGCTTTTTTTAAACATTAATAATGAATAAACATGATTAACTCAATAATTCTCAAAAGCCAGAAAGAACAAAAAAGAAGAAAATGAGACTTTTCTTGTTCTTATAGGACATGTTCGTCATTGATCAAAAGGTCGTTTTCTTAAATGAATCGAACAATCCACTGAGCTTAAGTCAATGACCTCGGAATATAACAGAACTAGATCGTGTTTAGAAAAAAAAATCAATTTACAGAACATATATTACTCAACTATTTCTTATTACTATTCCATTTAATCTCCATTTAATATTGAATCGAGTAATTCCTATGTGTATGACCAGATGGCACGCATAGGAACATGTTAAAATATTTGCTCGATTATCGAAGTTCAAAATGACGCTCTCATTTCTTTTCTTTTCTTTTCTTGTGCGTCGAAATGTTTTTGTTATTTAATAAAAAAATTCATTAGACTTTCTCATGCACACATAAACACAGTATTGATTATTGATTTTTATGGAATATTCAATAAGCATATGACATATTGTTTACAATTATTGAAATGAAAATGGCTTTCAATAAGGTCATCCATGAAGTTGACATATCTCATTCATCTGAAAAAAAAAACATTTTTTTGCACTATTCGATTTCCGATTAGATGACAAAGAAGAAATATCAACATGAAATCAAAAACGGCTCTTTTAACAAGGACAAAGCCATGTAATTTTCTAGTAGCAAAAAAATTCATTTATTATTTATATGAAAAATAATACCTAATGTCTCGACTACGAATATGACATTCTATTATAATGGTAATAATCGAATACTTTCTTTCACATAGAACATATTGACATGTAATTGCCAAGGAAATGGGCAGATATCTAAATTAACTAGTAGTTCATGTTTAATTTGAGTTCGTTCGTTGATCATTGATATTCGTCGATTGACACAATCGAAAATAAGCGTAATTGTATCGTGATTATTCATTTCAATTCGAGGACCAGACGGAGTACCTTTACTGAATCCTTCAGAGAAAATATAATTATCACTACGCCAAAGATAAGCGGATTTTGTCGTATGTGAATCATTTTTTAATGGTAATCCTTTCGAATTTATTCCTAAACTTAAACGACTATTAAATGGACTTTCAATACGTAACCGAATCCTGTGAATACCAGTTGAATATTCATTTTTTCCTCGAATTTCTTTGTATTCTTGTGGAGTTTCATGAACAATAACTTGTCCATCTTCTATAATCCGTATTTTATTATCAACAACGCGATCGAATCGTTCATTAATGACTTTCGTAGCAATTGACATATTCGAAATGAATGACGTTTTATTAACTTGACTGAGAGAAAGTTTCAACGGACTAATGTAATCCATTTTGATTAATTCAAGTTTGTCTTTCCAATAAGTAAGATCACCTTCAATAAAATCTTCTTTTTCACGTGCTTGACCTAATTGTATTGAATAGGGTTCTAAATTTTTTGACATTTCACTAACATGTTTAATTAACGATTGAATAAGTTCTTCACGTAATTTTCGTGCTCTTTGTTGAATTTTTTCAATCGATTCTTTTTCCCAGTCGTCAATTTTTTTCACTAATGGATGTAAACCTGGATTCGATGTATGTTGAATAAACATGTTCTTCAGATTATCATGTTCACTTATAATTGTATTCATATCTTCATTCAATTTCAATCGATGATCAGTTATATGAGTATAACAAAAACATTTCGAACATCCAACACAATGAAGAGTTGCAGTCCGTTGACAGTCACCAGTCAATGCACATTGTTGATGCCCATTTAAACAAGCCATTCGAATTTCTCGCGGTCAGATAATAAGAAAAGTCATATTAAATTCTTTTATTTATTTATGTTTTTTTTTATTTCTTATCTTTTAGTACTGTATCAAAGGACAATTAAATAAGATATCAAGTCTGACGTCATTTATAGTTCAGCTGGTGAAATGAAATATCTTGAAATGTCAATAGAATTATAAAATTGATCAATATTTTATAAAGTCTCTAGATAAGCAGATTCAAAGCCAATTAACAATATCGTTTTTCTGAATTTTACCAGAAAAATTATCTCATACGAAATCGAACAGTTAAGACTTGAATTCAACTTTCAAATCAGACACTATTGCAATTGTTCAAACTACAAAGAATAAGATATATTTTATGAGTTTCTGTGAAAAATTGAAAAACAAACACAATCACCAGGAAAAAATGTTAAATTAAAAAAGGAAAATTAGTTCAGTCATATTGTCTTTTAAGTGATCAATAGTGCATAAACTATAGCACCAAACAATCATGTAGCCCTAGCAATAAAAATAATAATTGTTCACATCGACCGAAACAGAAACTGCTAACTTACTTCTTAGTCACCACCAGGTGTAACAGGTGTTGTTGTTGTTGCTGTTGTGGTGGTGGTGGTAGTAGTGGTAGTAGTAGCAGCCACTGTACTGCTTACTATATTGCCTAGATAAGGGAATGGAAAAAATTATATAAATGGTTATATAAATAAATATTGCACAATACCAATATAACCAGAAACCAGTGCTGTGTTTGAACTTGGTGTACCACGTGCAGTTTTTGTCCAACATTTCTTTGTTGATGGTTGAAATGTGAATGCAGTGCAACCAGCTGTTTGTCTGCATAGTGCACAACATAGTTCATAGTTTGCAATGGCAACTGTTTGACCACCACTTCCAACAATATCGTTACCAGCATAATCCTTCTCAGATTCAATGGTAAAACCAGAACAAGTAGCTATGTGTATCGAAAAAACACAAGTTGTGTACGTAGTTCAAAAATATCAATACTTACGGATATAAGCAGAAACCAGTGCTGTGTTTGTACTGGCTACACCAAGTGCGTTCTTTATCCAGCATTGCTTCGTTGATCCTCGAAATGTAAATGCAGTGCAACCAGCTGTGTTTTTGCATAATGTACAACATAGTTCATAGTTATCAGTAGCAACTGTTTGACCACCACTTCCAAGGATATCGTTACCGTTAAAGTCTGTATTGTTCTGAACAGTAAAATCAATACAAGGAGCTATGCATATCGAAAAGATTCACGGTACATATTTAATTAAAAAATATAAATTCTTACAGATATAAGCAGAAACCAGTGCTGTGTTGGAAGTTGGTGTACCACGTGCAGTTTTTATCCAGCATTGCTTCGTTGATCCTCGAAATGTAAATGCAGTGCAACTAGCTGTGTTTTTGCATAATGTACAACATAGTTCATAGTTATCAGTGGCAACGGTTTGACCACCACTTCCAAGGATATCGTTACCGGCATAATCAGTATTGCTCTGAACAGTAAAATCAGAACAAGGAGCTATGCGTATCAAAAAAATTCAAATTACATATGTAGTTCAAAA
>ERZ778027.1269-NODE-1269-length-44524-cov-12.323034_pt1 | contig 44524 bp, 62 predicted proteins | sample MGYA00375757_ERZ778027 | MGnify/ENA primary metagenome ERZ778027 (study PRJEB29350, sample SAMN05389817) | bioreactor metagenome | isolation source: Ammonium sulfate bioreactor | place: South Africa: University of Cape Town | collected 2014-02-18 ...
AAACCCTTATTCAAATGAATAATTTGTTTTCGTAGCTATGTTGTTATCATTGTTTGTCGTGAATACGTTTATTATAGACTTTTATTTTTAAATTTCTTTTCGTAAACGAACGACAAGAAAAAGCGATATCATTAACATTTATTTTCGATCTTATCAAATGCATAAATAATAAACATCAATTCTGTCGTTGAATAGTTGGTAAAAAAAAGCAATATTTGGAAATTTCACAAGCGTCATTTTCTCAGCTGGAAATTTACACATAATTTGTGACGCTTGCCTATAATGTTATATTTCTAAGAATGCGCGTTTCTTTCGTAACGTTTTATTTCTCATAATTTTTTTGTCTGTTCTGTGCGAAAGCAAGAGAAAACGACCACGTATATATATTGAATCGTTTATTTCACCTGAAATATTTTTGCACACGGTTGTATACAAACCAACGAAATATATCCAATGGCAGTTAACATGACATCATCATCATCTGTTACATCGGAACTATGGGAAAGTCATAGAAGTGTGGCACCCAATGAGTACTCATCTGGAATAATTGGTATTCATAGTTGTTTAGTACGTGAAAATGAGTACGATGATACGTCTGCATTATTCTATAATGATAATATCATTCCTATTGTTCGCGGAATAGGGTAAATCAAAAACAAGAACTATTGATTTTAATTGATACGTTTGGTTTTAGTCATTGTATTCAACAATTGAAAAATCCAAAACAAATGTTAAAAAATGATTCAGAAACACACATTGAACGATACGCAATGATCACTCGATTAATCTATCAATTGGAAAGTGAAACGGTAATTTTTATTTCAATAGATAAACAAATAGTTCTTAAATGATTGAAATATTGGTTTTTAGTACAAACGTCTCATTGAACAAAAATTTGAAAAAATCAAATCCGATCTCATCGAGTCTATGCAAGACAAATCTTCAACGTTACCGACACCTGAATCAGTATAATATTAAATCGATTTGATTAATTTATGGAATTTGATATTTAGATGGCGGATTTGTTAGAACATTGCGCGCAACGAAATGATTATGCGAACAAACTCAATGAAGTTTATCGAAAACGACGTTTTCAATTCTATAGTATTGACGAGCTGCATGCGCCTATCAATATAATTACTTTACAGATATGGTTTGTATAATTGATTAAATATGTAATTACTTCGACGATTTTACTTAGGACTCAATCGCTTTTTCAAAATATGATGACAGTAATGTCACAAATTGACTCCCAACAAGTTCCACGATCGAAACAATGTCTTGATGAATTGCTAAAGAAGTAAGTGGATATTGATTGAATATCTCTAATATATTTGAAATTCAGTTCGTTTATCATTGTTCAACAACCGACATTGCCAATTGTTACAAAACCTACTGGCAAATCGATTTCATTTACAGTTAAATCCAAACTTCGATTACTCCATTTGCTTAATAACGAAAATTCATTGATAACTATCGACAAATCAAGTGAATAGATCTATTATAAGCATTTTGAAATTAATTAATATCATTTAGAATGTTTTGTTTGTTGTTCGACCGATGCATCTATATGTTGTGAACAGCCAGATTTAATCTGGCAAACAAAGTCAATTTTAACTTCAACTGAAACGCGTCGAAATTTTTCTTTAATTGATTTATCAAACATTACTTTCAATCAAACATCAGGCGGAACATCTCCTTCGACATGTATTTATTATCTCAAATTTCAATTCCATGTCATCGTAAGAAATTGCTCGCTAAAATAACACTGAACTGTTTTCTTTTTGTTAAAGATCCGTTCTAAGCAAGGCTTGACGCTTCATGAAACTGATATCGATATCAAATCAGCTCCATTTGGTTTGGTAACTAATGTAGGACAATCAGCTGGTTTGTTTGCGGGATTATTCATCGCAGATCTCACAGAGTGTAAAACTATGGCTGCAAAAGGAACTGGAACAACAACAGATCTAACTTTTGGTGAACTTATCGAAAGTATTCGACGATATTTTATCTATCGAACTGGTATTCATCCTAATCCTTGGGTTATGCCTTATATATCCAAGGAATTAATGCTTGTTTCTGGTCAGTAGAAAATGTTTCAATGATAGATATGTTTTATTTGAAAATATTCGTTTGTTTAGGTCAAGAACAGAATTCTAATAATGCAAATTTGCAAATAATTAATATTGATAATGAACAATTTAAAGTAACAAAAATATTAACAAATTCATTGGTTGAACATCTGCATTTTCTAGATAATCTTAGCAAAGATTCTCGCTCAAATTGATTATATGGCTCATCATTCGATCTTATCTTTTTTCCATGCCGATGGGTAACTAATCTAAAATTTATTCATTTTTTATTATAACTCATTTTTCATGATAATAGACTGTTTCTTGGTGTTTACGGTAGTACATCTATTGATAACGTTTTAAATCAAGAGAGAAATCGTTCACAAAGTTGTGTATGTGTATTACGTTTTGGATCGATACACAATATGCTTGATACGAAAAGTGTTGGTATTCGTTTAGAAGTCGCTTCCAGTAAGTTTCCAAAAATAGAAATATTCTCTTATATAGTATATATATATATATTTATTTATTCTCGACAATTAGGATCTGAAACAAAAATTTTACGTGCTGCATTCAGAAATAATCATTTTGCAGGAGAAATAGGAACATTTATTATCCGGACAGCATCAGAAACGGAGCCACAATTCCAAAGGATACTCACCAATTTCACTGTAGCAAGTGAACAAATGCATAACGCTTTTTGGTCGAATATACACGAATTAACAATCCATTATAACAGTAAACAAAGAATATACTTTCGAATTCAATTCATCTTATAAAACTTACTTAGATCCTAAATTGGAAGAGCTCTGCCCACATAAATCTGGATATGAGTCTATATGGGTAGCCTATTAGTATGTATAATTGATAATCATAATCTTAGAAATATAATTCTATCGATTGAATAGTATAACAAACGAAACTTCATCTGATTCGAATTCACCAACTCAACCTGCTCTAACATATGTAATGCATAATTAATTTTTCAAAAAAAAGGGCGAATTATAATACTTTTCTTTAGAATACGAATCCTTATGTGCCACTCAACGAACAACCTCAAGCTCAACAACTAGTTAGCATGGAATATTCGCCTAACAATCAAACTCCTATTATTATTGTCGTTAATACATTTGCAAATGAACATACGATACCAGGAGACAATCTTCTTCAAATCGTATCGAACAGTTTGCCACAATATTCATCTCAACTTTCGACTGCGCCGATTTTTACGATCAATTGTATACCTCAAAATTTTCAGACGAATTCAGATTTCGAATAAACGTACTTTCTATGAATCATTTACTTCATTCTTTTCATTTTCATCTCACGATACGAAAAGCAAACATAAACATTTCCAACGTTGATGAGTCATCAGAACTTATTGTGTAAAATTTCGCAGAAATATCACAATTTCAAAATTTCATTTAAATAATGACGTATTCATACGAATTCGTCTTTCGGTGAAAGGCAAGCGTGGTTGTAAAATTCGTTCTTTTGTTGTCGACATTGAATGTGCTTGCACTCAGTTTTATTTATCTACTACACCTGAAACGGAAGAAAGAAGGAAAAAAACTTTTTTTTTGTTTCTTTTACTTTTTTCATCAGATTCGTATAAATACTCATTTGCATTTGACGTTTTCATTGAATCTATAATGGCCACAAATCAATTCCATGCAATGCAATGTAAATCATTTTGTCGAATCATTTTTTTTAATCGTTCATTTTATCCTTTTCTAGTATCGTCATTAGATGTGGTTCGTTTTTGTATTCGATTGAAATTAAATTCGAAGTTGACTATTTTGTTTAGAAAAGAGTTACAGGACTATTCAATTGTTTTAACTTTCTATTTCCACATGAATATCCATCTGAAACAATTGGTGTTTTTGCTTTTGTACTACGAAAATCAGTCGGTGAAATAAATTATTCTGATATAATGAGTGAAATCAGTGTATCCAATCAACTAGAGTTTGTTTCGCACAAATTTCTTTGATTCTATTGATATATTCTCAATATTTTAGAGATTTTATTCAAAATACAATTACTCTATTGGAAGCTAAGCGTGCAAAATTGAATCCTATTCCTGCATCAATTGCGAAATGTTTAGTTCTGAATGGATTGATCGAATCTATACTAGAAGTAGAGCAAATTATTCTTTCAGAGATGATTTTTAATTGATAATATAGAATCCATTGGCATTCAAAACAGCATTCGATCAATCTGTTGTTTATATGAAAAAACAAATGACTGATCATCAAGCAAATCAATTAATTACCTATCCAGACGTAGATTTTGTTTAAATAGTAATCTTTTTTATTATTGATTTTGTTTGAAGGATTTTCGTCAGAGAGAAAGCGATTTCTATAAATGTCGTAATTCTGTTAATCTTCGACGTCTTTCTTTTTTCAATTTAAATGAACTACCATCCCCAAGCTTAATTCAACTACAGAACCGGTATTTTATATGAATTATTTTTCGTTATACTTTTTTTAAACTCGACTTATGTTTCAGAACAGCGGAACATTTGAGCTATTTAGTTGATTCTAAGATGCGTTACGAACCAGCATTTCAAGAAACTGGTGTAGAAGAAGTGAAAAAAATCATGACAACGTAATAGATTCGAAAGATTTTGTTTTTATTTCATTCGAATTCGTTATTTAGATCATTTCTCATTATTAATCAGCCACATCAAGGCGTCAATCCAGTGATTATTGCTGAAAATAAAAAGAAAACATTGTACACAGCTAAAGTCGATGTAACAATACTCTCTCTATTACACGATTTCATTCAATCTCATCCGGGTGTAATTAAGTTATCAGATATAAGTAAGAGAAGAAAAATTGACTTCTACGTATATTGATCTGTTCGTGCTCGTTAAGCATTGAATTTACAACCAATATCGAATGAATACGAACTCGAAAGTCCTCGGAAACTATCTTGGGAAGTCCGTCAATTGCAAATCAATCCACAAGAAAGACCTTATAATGTTCTCTGTGCTACACTGTCTGAAATCACAATCAAACCAAAATCGAATAAACAAAAATCGATTCATTTTATCGAACAATTTCATACACTTAATTTTACAATTACATTCAACGTAAATTTTATACTTACAGTTCATTTGATTGTTAATTTTTGTTTTTTTTTCTTCAAGTTAAATTTACTCGATCAGCAAACGTCATCTTCGTGTCAATTTTCAATTGATTCATCGAAATTTAAAATTGTTTCGCACGGTGATCAAGTTTCACATTCAGTAGCTAGCATCATTCTCGATGATATTCAGCAATATTCTAAGGTTTTTCTTTTTGTTTGCAAGAAAAATATAACTGTTTTGTTTTTTTTGTAAATTTGATTTAGTCTCCGCAAAGTGCTGTCAATACGATTTCAAAATTTCTCTTTCGATACTTTGTACATCGAACTGGTGTTGAATCAACATCAGATCTAAAGCAATTTATCATTGATCAATTGAAAAAAGTGGCAGGTAAATTGCAAAATCAATTATTTATCATCTGATGATTGTTTCATGTTTATTAGAAGCGAAACCAACTTGTAATAAACTAGATGAAATCTATTTGGTAGATTTTTTTGAAAATCTCATTGAAAACAATACTATTTGCTATTTATTTCAGGATTGGGTTTTTCTATTTGTCAATCAAGTTGAGTTCATGGCTAAGAATCCCATTCTCTGCATGTGGCATGCAACGGGGTAGATTTGTCTTCAATAATACAACAAATAACGATTGATTTTTATCGATTAGATTGTTTCTGGGACCCTGTGATAGCGAACAAGTGAAAGTATGTTTATACGAATCAATAACTAGTGATCTGCCAACGATTGCACTTCGTTTCAATTCAATTCTTCGTGATCAAACCATGAGAGAAAGAGCCGATTCGCAGAAAACGAAAAAATCTCCTCCATGTTCAATTCGAATCGATCTTTACAATGGTAAATTTCGAATTTTGCCATTGATTAATTGTTAAAATTCGAATTTATTTAGCTCGAACAAAGAACTTTCAAAATCATACATTCGACTCATCAAAATTACAAACTGACATTCTGAATTTTGTATCAACTGCTTCGGAAGATGGCACATCATCGATTCAAGTCCTATCGACTATTCGAAATCAAAATACACAAGCTACTTGGAAGTCGTACACAGATTTTAAAAGATATGATCGTATGATCTCGAATTCAGTTGAAATTAACGAATAAATTTCTTCTTGTCGAATCTAGATGAAACTCTGACACGTATTTACAAACCAACGGGTTATTCGCCTATAATCAATCTTAAACTACAGTAAGTGAAAGAAGACATGGGATTGTATACCAAATATTTTAATTGTTTATCGATTAGTATCACTGATCGGAATGAAAATCTACCACAATATACCGGAACATTGCAATTGCGCAATGATGATGACGTATTCGAATATGTTCGTCATAATCCAGATCTTCTCAATCGAATCATTCAAGAGTTAAGTCCAACTCTTAACGAAATATATCCAATAGAATCTATAGACAATCCTGGTACTTGGTTTGATGAATTCATTTAGTTAACAATTTTCTTGTTTTCTATTAACCTTTTCATTGCATCATCAATAAACAAAGATAAATGAGATCATTATTGTCTAATCGATTTCTTCGGTCCAACTCGAACTACCTTCATCTCCAAACGTTAATCTGTCGATTACTTTGAAGCCAAATGCAATACAATCGTTTTGCCTTTCTCTATCGCGTTCGTCTTGTCTTTTTTTTCTTTCTTTTCTTCTGATATATCCAAAAGAAGACCAAATAATGATAGCAAAAATATACTCAACAATTTGCCAAACAAGGAAAACAAGCAATCTATCAATTGATCCTTCTTTTTGATTTCCTTGAAAACTAACAAGAACAAGCAAAAGACGTTGCTGCTATTGTTCTACTCATCTGACGAATTACCTTGAATGTTCTCTGACCGAATTATTTATCTGAGAGAAACAACTAAAAAAAAAGGAGAAAAGAAGGAAGAACACAACGGGGTGACCACCACATGTTCACGAATAAAAAGGAGACGAAGAGAGAAAAAAAAACGGAATCGACTGAAAAGGAAAAAGAGATGAGACTAATTTGGTTAGAAACGACACGAGGAGCTAACAGAATGAAAAAAAAAGGAATACGGCTTTTTGTATGTGTGTGTCTGCTATTCCTCGTGCTCGCGTACTGGTTCAATCAACAAGAGCACCCAAAAAAAGAAAAAAAAGAGTCATCGAATATGTTCGCGTGTGCATTCTTAGATTGAATCTAAACATCTAAGCAGATGGTTGTTTTTTCTTTTCTATGTTCGTTCGTTGTTCTTCTTCATATTCAGTTTTTTTTTCTTCTTGTGTTTTTAGAACGAATGAAATCATCATCTCGTCTTGCAAAATAGAAATTAGTTTATATTATTCTGGCAAACATTGATGAGGTATGACGATCAGAAGCATGTTCGATGTTAAACAGCTGGCAGACGAAGATAAAAAGACGAGATGGATGATCTGATTGTTGTCTCCCGCTAAGATGATTCTCGTTTTCTTGCTTCTTCTTCTTCTTCTTCGCCTTTCATACGCATATCTTCCATGTCGGTCAAGCTAGAAATGGCATACATATGAACAATAATGATGTTCTATAAACAACTCGATTCTTCTTTTGGAAATGATATTTATCTATATTCAGCATTCTATTCCTGTTCAGTTATCATTATTTGTTCATTAGTTTTCTTCGCTTTTGGATATCGATCTGTTTCGTCGTTTTCCTTATCAAGAATAACACAACAAGGAAAAATGTACAACGCATCATTCTATTGGTCTCATCTGTTATTTCTTCTCTTTCTCTTTCAGCCGAAAATATATCTTAACACATCTCCGTTTATCCATCGGAACGTATATGCGTATGCTTGCGCGCGCGCCGTTTTCCTTGCCTTGTTCTGTTTTTATCCTATTTGTATTGGCCAAATTTGGAGCCGACATTGCTCTACTATTCTAATTCTTCTATTTTCTATAGACAAGAATAGAGTATGTACGTACAAAAAAGAAGTCATCAGGAGAATACGCGTATATATATACAGCGAGCATTGTATGATTCTCTATTCAGTCGTTTATTTCTCATCTTCGAGTTCAATATGCTGTAAGTACAAGAATTGTTCGTTTAGTTTTTTTTGTTATCTCGAGAAAGTAAACCACTTCGTACTTCTAAGACAGGCCATATTGAAATAGATATCTTATGGAATGTAATAGAAGTATGCCGAGGACTTTCTTCAATCATCTATAATAATGAACATAAAACATTTGTCTTCTTCTTCTCGATTATCTTAGTGAATCATTTTTTCAATTCAATAAATCTTGTTTTTATATTGTTTTTTTTAAATAAATAAACTTAAGAAACTTGTTTGTTTTTCTATTGAAAGAGAACAAAAAAAAATCTTTGAAATAATCGAAAGAATTTCCAGCACCAATCTAGATATTGTAAATAAAAAAAAAGAGAAACGAAAGAGAGAGAAAAAAATGTTGATTTTCTTTGTACAGAATTAAGTCGAATGTTTTTTGCGCATATTTTCAATTTCATCATCGGTGTCATTCGTATCGATTATTTCTTGTTTGACTTTTGTGCCTTTGCCTGATCGTTTGGTGGCTGTTGTTGTTGCATTCTTAAGAACAAAAGACGATTGTATGAAAAAGAAAAGAACGATGGCTTACTCGGCCTTTACGAGAGAGGACTTTGGACATTTCATAGTCATCTAATTGATTATCTGATAAGTCTTCTGGTTTATCTTGATAAACTAAGAAAATATTATCAAAGAAAAATCAAGATTAATCATTTTACTTGCAAGTGGCTTGCGATTCGATCCTTTGGATAGATATTTTCGATCTTCTTTCAATCGATTGGTAAATTCAGGATCTGTTTCTACAAACAATCAACAAAATCTCATTGGATTGATTTCATTTGTATACCTTCTTCGCTTTCTTCTTGAACAGTTGCTGGTAGATTAGCAGCATTTCGTGTTGGATTTCGATTGATATCACTCGTACTCAACGAACGTTTTAAATGTTCACCGAGATAACTTTGACCCTAGATGAAAATCTCAACTCATCCAATCGATTCTTTATCATTGATTTCTATCTTACCAATACAGCCGTATTCAAAAAAACGTTCGATGCATATCGAAAGCCTTTATTCGTAAGATCAAGTATTGCACTATAACTTTGTTGTTTCGTATGCTCAATCAATTGATCGATCTCCTACAAAGACGAGTCTAAATATTGACATAAGAAATTTGTGAAACAACTGACTTGTTCGCGTTCTTTTAATAATGGTTGAATGACACGTTTGTAGATAAATGTTGAGCCGGGCGGTGAGCTTATCCAAAGAACAGTACCGATTTTAATCCAATAATAAAATGGAAACCTTGAGAACGAACGAAATAGGACGAAGAAGAAGAAAACAATGAATCGGCTTACCATGACAAAATAATGTCTGTTATTGTTTCACATGCAATAAATATCGCAAAAACAACCCAATAACGTAAACAATTGACCTGTAAACAAGAATGAGTCAATTTTACTTCGGAAAACAGAAAACAAAATAATCTCGCTTTACCACTTCTCGTAAATCGGAATTAATTAACGATTTGTACGATCGATAAGCTGGATAGAGTGTTCCAATGGTAACACTGTGACAAAAGAATTTTTCTTTGTTTTCTTTCAGAGAATTTAATTTTCATACATACATGATGCAACGTGCAAGTAAACCTGATACCATGACAAAACGTTTCTTTCTTTTTTTATTAAATCTAAAAATATGAAATCGTAAATGATATATTCATTTTATAGGGTACATAATAAAATATTCGTTTCTTGTTCTCTACTTGATTATATAATCGATGTCGTAACGTAAAACACGAGCTATTAGTCCGATTTATATAACGATAATTTCTTTCTTCGAATTCTCGTTTTTTTTTATTATTTTCTTTCGTTTACTGCCCGTCCGACAGGTTGTCGCTGTTGTGTTGTTGTGCATTTTCTTATCTTTGTTAGTTAGTTAGTCAGTCAGTCAGCTGTCTTTATAGAATTTTGTCAACCAATAGATGAAAAATCTCGAAAGACTTTTCTTTTGAACGCCGTCTAATAGCGACATTATTTATTATGTTTTGAGCATTACGATTTATACAAAGGAGAGAAACAGACAGACAAACAGAAATAAACGTACAGAAAACGAAACGACTAGATAGAAAAAGAACATGAACGAAAGAAAAACGAACGAACGATTTGGTTTGATGAAGAGAGATTCGAGCTAAAACTAGCACATATCGAGCCGGACCAGCTGGCATTTAAACTAAACATTGCACGTGAAGAAGAATATCACTCGGAGAAGATTCTCATTTTTATTGTTTCACGATGTTCGTTTAAAAATCGCTGCAAAATCTAAAAAATGAAACCAAAAGAATTTGATTCGTTTCGAATTTGAATTTGTTTTTACTTGTTTGAAAGTAATTCTCTGGTAAATAATGAATTGCTATCCATGTAAAAACGAGTATCAGTAAGATAACTGCATGTACACTAATACAGAAAAAAAAAGAACAATATGAATTTAACAAAAATCTTCGTTTCTATTTACCGAGATTGAACAAGATTCTTAATTGTCGATAAGAGAAGAAGGATTATTGCAAAGACAGTCAGTAGAATATTCACAAATTTTGTTATTATCCGATGGGTATTCTCTTCAGTTTCAAGTGAATGTGTTTGTGTCTGTTCGACTTTCGTTGTCTAATGAAATCAAAAATGAATTTTAGCGTTTTTTTTCGCTCTCGAATCATTGACAATACATACTCTTGTATCGAGTTTTTCGAGTTTCTCAACCATTTCTGTCCAATATTCATTGAAACTATAGATTAATTTATCTTCTAATTTTTTCAAATCATTTTTCATTGATGACATTTCAACTTGATGAATATCTGTGAGATCGGTTAGTTCGTTATTTAAACGTTCATTTTCTTCTTTTTGTACTTCATTCGTTTGACTTAATGTATCGACTTGTTTTTGCATATCAAGGATTTTAAGCTCGTAACGATCGATCGTTTTCTGCATAAAATCAAGTTTAAGTAATAATTGATGATGTTCACTTGATGACTGAAGAACCAAAAAAAAAAATAGGCAAAAAATGACGAAGAAATCGGCTTACCATAGTGTTTCGTTTGGAATTATTGTAGCTTATAAATCGATCATCATTCGAATGGTCGGATATTCGATCGTTGAATTCGATATTGGAATCATCACTGGAAAAAGAAACGAACGAAGTTTTGAAAGAGAAAGGAGAAGAAGTTCGAGAGAATTACGTTAAACGTCGTTTTGTTGAAGGAGATTTGTCGAGATCATCGGTTTGTTGATGCAGACTTGGAATACTGGTGTCATGGGTTTTTTGATCGTCTAAATAAGAGATAAATTGTGACTTTTTTTCTCTTTCTCTGATGATTTTTTAATTGAACGTACAATTAGCGTCGATATAGAATTGTGAATTTCCAATTTCATTTGATATGGAATTCGATGGTGATGTACGCATAACATCTAATGTATTACTATTCTGACTATTTGAAAGGAAATTTTGTTGATTAACAGTCGATATCGTCGGTAGATTGAGTTGATTTTCATGATCGATCAGCGATTGTTCATTGGTATTGCTCAGAGTTGAGATATCGGTTGCTGAATTTTGTTTTGAATTCGAACCGGAAACTTTATTTTTAATATTATTAAGAATATCTTTCGATGACGAATAATGTCGTGGTATATCGCCCGATTGAATTCGTTGTATATCAGCTTGATAATTGGCTATTTTTTTCTCGAGTTCTTTTTTCGTTTCTTGTAAAGTACGAATTCGTTTTTCATAGGCTGCATTCGTTGTTTTCGATTCATTGGGTAGACCCGGAATGGTTGTTACGCGAAGAAATTCGGATATATTCTGTTCAATACTTTGTTGAGCTGTTTGATGAAGACGTTGTGCTTTCTCAAGTTTGTTTTCAGCTTTGATTAAAGCCGCTTGTTTTTTTCGTTCGACTGGATCGGGTTCAGCAGGTTTTGCTGGATCAGCGTCTTCTTTTGCACTCAATTGATTGATCATTTTGGGATTTATGTCAATTGATACTAATTGATTAGGTTTCGGTTCAGGACTTGGACTTATTCGTTGACGTTGTGATCGTCTAAAATCAACTTTCAACATAATTTCTCTTCGTTTTACAGGCAAAGACAATTTATTTATTCTTTTCTTTCTTTTTCTTCGATCTCTCGTATTTAAATATTTCGCGTAAGAAAAGAAATATTTACAAGTGACTCATTGAAAACTATGAATAGAAGCGTGAATCAGAATGTTTCATGAAGAAAAAAACAAAATGAAAATCAATCGGGCTGTTTTTTTCGTCGTTCTTACCGAGATCGTGTTGTGAATGATAGAGGATTGCTTATGATATGAATTCGTCGAGTCGACTGTTCGATATCATTCATAATTTTTGTTCAACATTGATAAAGAAGAAGAAAAACAAACAAATCTGCAATGAAAAAAAAACAACAAATGAAAATGAATTTTTTTTTTTTCGTACGCCCTAAAAAACAAACGAAGGAAGTGATAGAAAAGACTGATGAATAATGTCATTAAAGTCGACTACATTCTGTAGTTTTTTCTGTAAGTTAAACAAAATATTTCTTCGCCGACGTTTTACAGTTATGGCATGCTATACTCAAACAATACAACAACAAAAAACAATTATTTAAATTAAACTTAAAACCGTCATATACACCCACGTTTATTGTCTAGTGGATCTTCCATGTGTACAAGTCACGTGGAGGAACGGAAGAGAAAAGAACTAAAAACGAGTTTGAAAACGAAGGTATTTTACACTATGACCTGTCGACGTCTTTTGTCCATTTATGATTGAGTTTTCATTCGTTCGTTTTTCTTTAATTCTGGAATGTCAGTTGATGTCGTTGTTTTTTATTCATATATAACCGAAATCACGAGAGAGGAAAGTCTTTGTCAGCTAAATGGTTTGATAAATGGCCTCTTGTATGCACGAACGAGTAACAGAACGTTTAGTTGATTCCAATAATTAATTTTATTTGTGAATTTCACTAGTCCATCGATGAGATCTTGTGTCAGGATGTTCTTCGTAAGACTGATAGATAGATAGATATATTGATATATGCATACAGTCATGCTTGTTCTTTAATAGAAAATGAGATAGAGAAGAAAGGCGATAAAGAAAAATTGCGAACAGATAAAAAAGAAAAAGAACAAGAAAATGTTGTTGCTTTGCTTGATTTCCTTTTCTCGACATCATCATGACTATTGTTTACTTTATCTTGATAGACCATAAATATGAAAGAGAGAGAGAGAGAGAAAGCGATAAAGAAGAGCAAGACGAAAGCAAATAACACAACGAGTATTAATAATATTTAATTATTAGTATTCAATGATAGATTAGATATCAATAGATCGTCATCATTGGAATGATGAGATTGCGTGTTATCTTCACCACCGATAAGTACAGGTCGAAGACGAGATGATGGAGGAACATCATCGTCATCATCATCATCGTTGCTACTCCAGGAAAGAACATTTTGTTCTTCATTATGATTACTTGTTCGCCATGTTGAAAGATTGACTGTACTCGGATTACCAAGGCCATCGGCAGGCTGTCGAATGTTTGTTCGATTTGTATCATCATCATCATCCGACGACGAAGAAGAAGAAGAAGAAGGAGGAGGTGATAATGGTGGTGGTTCTTCGCCATCGGCATTCGAACGAGACCTCGCTACCATAGGTTGATCTGAAGGAGAAGAATTAGCGATAATCGATGGCACGGATGATGCTAAAGATGGTACAACTGGCATTTGATCAGGGTCTGCATTAGATTCATTTATTCTATACACATATGTATATCGTAAAATTTATGCAAATCCCTTGAGTAAATTTTACCTTTGAGGATCAAGTTTCAATCCAGCAACACCTTTTTTCGGTGCTGATATAAGATCATATTTAATCCTTCGTCGACGTTGTGTATCATTCAAACGATATTGTTGCATGTTTTCGAAATCAATCACATACAATTGTCCAACGATAAGTATTTCGACACGTCGTTCAGCCTGTCGAAATGCCTGATCGATTTCATCGTTTGTTCGTTGATCGTACATCCACCAACCATTTCGCCCCTCATAATACCTTTTTTTTTAAAAAAAAGTCAAATTAGTGCGTCAGCTGGATGCAATTAAAACAATCGAACTTACCAAACATGACGATGAGATGACGTCGATGCATCATCACGAAGTTCCAATGCGAGAACATTAGGTTTGTCGATTAATTCACGTGGAAAAGGTTTTCTATTTATAAAAAAACAAAAGTAATTAGTTTGGTTTTTTTTTGTTAAACACAATGTCATCTGCTAACCGGCAAAGAGCACAATTATGATTATTAGTCGCTACTCCTTTGACACAAAGAAAACAAAATGAATGTCCACATGGTAACTTCACCGGATTGCTAAATGGTTGTAGGCAAACACTACATTCAAGTGAACGAAGTGAATTGTTATTCATAATCGATAGACTTGTGAAAATATCTATTTATATTGGCATACAATTAATTGATTGACTGCATTCAAAGAATAAAAAAGAATAGGATGATGACTGCTGAAACGTTCTGTTGAGTACTATTGATTGATTTTTGAGCAGTAGAAAATCAGATGTACACACTGACATCTATTATTGAGTTTAATCAAATAAAAATTCGAGAAAAGCTCGATAATTTTAGCATTCTCTCTGATGAAATTTGAAATTCATTGACTCGTTTGACTAAAGAAAAAAAAGCCCAATTCAATTTCAATCCATAGCAATAGCGATTTTAATGGTTGTCATCTTGAAAGCGTTTGATGCTTATTCTCTTTTAAGTCAAATAATTTGCTACCTAAAAAATGTTGATGCCTGAATATCCTTTACGATGGTCGACTCAAACAGATCAAATCGTAGCTGATAGTTATGATAGACCAGATTTTTTCGATAAATCAATTCGAAATGCCGAAGGTTCGATCTCTCACTTGAAATAGCGCATCATTTTCTTAAATTCTACAGGCAAATCTCGTCTAAGAAGTCCGATTCCAGCTGATCCTGGTTACGGAGATGAAATTCGTCCATTTAGGTATTTATCACCTATCAAATCACAAAAAAAACCTTCTCATTCTCATCTTCTCATCTAGTGGTACAGGTCGTATTCCTCGTCTTCATGGTACCGATGCGAAAGGTATCTACAAACGAGCAACTGCTAGTGATGGCGCTCCATTTCAATTGGATGTTGGGTGTAAATCAATGTTACATCAAAACCAACAGACAACGAAAAATCATTTGAATGAAAATCTCAAACGAATCCGGCGAATCATGAGGGACAGTCAAAAACGACAAGATAAAAAAGCTCAAACACAACCAATACCTGTCAAAGCATTGTGGCATTCGAAACAGTACGATCATGTTCAATCGAAAGTTAAACAAACACTCGAAGAAGTAATTTTGACTTTGAATTTGAAATAATTTCGATTGTCTAATTCGCAAAAACAAGAACAAACAACGATCATCGTCTCGACCACAGTCAGCAGCACAGGGAAAGTATCTTCAAGCACATGCAAATACTGGTCCGAAAATGCTTCGATCTCAATCTGTCAATGATCTACGACGAAATTCAACTCAAACAGATTTCGTTAAAATCAATTCTCAATACGTCAAACAAATACCTCAAGTGCAGAAATCAATTAGTGTCGAGGCAGAAAAACAAGCACGAGAAAAACAAAAAAGTGATTTTAAAAAATATCAAGAACAAAAAAATGGACGTGTACCAAATTAGTGCGTACATTCTTCGAAGCCATGTTAACACAAAAACAAATATTTTTCTTTGATTAGCATCGAAAAAATCAAAGAAAAACGTGATCAAGCATTGACTGAAGCGATTCTCAATGCGCCTGATCCAGAATGTCCTCCAGGTCACATCAAAGTTGATGATAATCAACGTGTAGCAACATTGAAACAATTGGAGTCGAGTAAATTCGATCGAATATTTTCGGTAAAATACAAATCTTTCGACTTTGATTTAGATCGAACGGAATTAGAAAAGAAACTTGGTCATTTACCAGTACGTAATGATTCTTTAAGTATCAAACAAACGAAAGAACAAATCGAGAAGAAACTCGTGGAATTAGACGAAGCAATTGAAATCTTTTCTAAACCGAAAGTTTTCATGCAAATCGATCAATAGATAAGAACTTCTGTAAACTACGTATATGTATTATGCAAATAAAATAAAGACTTTTTTCGCCAAAGTTTCAATTCAATAAAAGTTAATAAATCGAACATGATGATCGTGGGCGCTTGCTTATCTTGAATTTGCACACTGATATTCATCATCGAGATAAAACGTCACTCGAATTGCAAAACTCGTGTTGTCTTTTGACGATATCTTACTTTAAATACTAAAAGAATATTCAGAACAATGGCTACAGCAGTAACTGAAGAATTTCTTAACCGTGGAAGAGAACTGTTAGGAACAGGAGATTATCTAGAAGCACGTACTTTGTTTACAAAACTGATTTTATCTGATCCATATGATTTGAAATTATGGAACTATCGAGCATCTGTTCATTTGAAACTTGGATATCCTGAATTGTCATTTGCTGATGCTGCTCGATGTTTACAACTTGTTGATAAGAAACTTCCTGAAACAAAAATATCTGACGATGATTACGCCTATTTAGTGATTATGAAAGTCGATGCTTTGTATAGTTGTTTCTTAGCAGCAGAAGGTTTAGACAGCCCAAATGCGATGTTATACTACATTGAACGATTATTAAAAAACGCACACCTATTAGAAGATAATATTCGTCAGAAAATTGTTGACAAGAAACATGAATTGCAGAAAAAAGTCAAAGAAACAACAGAATCTTTTAAAAAACAAAATATACCAATAGATCCTGAACGTATATCAGACCTTGGTCGTATGCATCAAGTAATCTATCCATGGGACGAATTTGAATCATTCGAACAAAGTGATACAGAAACTGTATTGAAAGAACTTAATTCAAGCCTAGAACGATTTGCTCCAAAACTCTCAGTTGTTTGCATGTAATGTAAATTTTCTAGTTCGTTAGAATTTGAAAATGACATATTTACTTTGTAGGCCTGATGATCCAACGCAGTACATTGGTGAATCATCTCCAGTAGCACGATCTTCTACTAAAAAAAGACCTCAACTAGGTGTCATCACTCGTGAACTAATCAAACCAAAAGAAATTATTCTTAATGAACCTGGCATACTCGTCAACAATGGATTGTATGGTCCCAAATGCAATCATTGTAATATTTTTCTTACTAAAATTGATAGTAAATCTACTTGTAAACAATGTGGACAACAATTCTGCAGTATCGACTGCTATCAAGAAGCATTTGACAGTTATCATAAAGCTTTATGTGGAAAAGATCTATCAAAGATTATGGCCTATGTAGCTCGAGGAATTTCATGCAGCAGTTTATTACATTTAGTTATCCTACGTGTCTTAGCTATTGCAATTCAAAACAATCAACATCCATTAGAAGTTATCGGTGTGAAATATCTGACAATCGGTACCAATGAAACAACATCCTGGGATATATATCGTTCGTGTGGATTTTATATTGAGCTACTCGAAACATTAGGACTTTGTCCGTATCGCGATAGTGCTAAGTTTGATTTTTGGGTCTATTATACATTGAGTAACAAATTGATATGTAATATATTTGGTGAATATGCAGCACTAAGAAAGCCAGCTAATGGAAAATTTCATCCATTTACCAGTTTTTTAAATCATTCATGTTGTCCAAATGCCGTATATCTTCAAAATAGACACGGTCGTATGTCGATTGTTGCTAATCAAACAATTGAAAAGGGTCAACAGGTTTTCATTAGTTATTTTAATTCTAATCTTCCTGTAGAAATACGTCAAACTTTATTGAAAACAACATTTAGTTTTATTTGCAAATGTCATCACTGTGTTTCACAACTAGAAAAAGACTGATATACCGTATTCGTTTTGTAGATGTCACTATTAATAAAAGATAAAATACTTTCTGAATGGATAAACTTGAGAGTCCATTGAATATCAATTCATTCAAAGATCGTACAACATTTATTTGAATCTATTCATTGATAATATAGGAAAATGACTCTTCAATTTGATGGTTGTGCTTTTTTTCGACAACGTCTCGTTCTATCCACACTTAGCTGTCAGCCGATAAAGATAAAAAACATTCGAATACAAGAAAACGAACCTGGACTACGTGGTATTTCAATTGTATTCTATCTTGAAAGTTCCTTGTTCTATTTGCATTTGAAATAGATTTCGAAATCAATCTCTTACATCTACTCGAAAAACTAACAAATGGTAGTAAAGTCGAAATCAATTCTACTGGTAAAACAAACAAAACATTGATTGAATTCGATCGATCTATTGTATTCGACTGTAGGTACATCACTTTACTATGTTCCCGGTGCGTTAACTGGTGGTGTTGTCGAACATGAATGTTCACTTCAACGTAGTATCGGTTATTTCTTGGAATTCGTTCTTTATATGGCTCCTTTTATGAAAACAGCACTTGAACTTCGTTTGAAAGGCGTTACCAATGATCGTGATGATCCATCGGTAATATTGATTTTGTTTCTCCAAAAAAAAAACACACACACAACAACTTGTATTAGGTTGATTTAATTAAATATTCAGCTATGTCAGTAATGAAACGATTTCTTGGATCAGATGATGGTTTAGAATTTAAGGTATGATTTTAAACAGAAAATTGAAATTAATTTGTGTGTGTGTGTTAGGTACTCAAACGTGGTGCAAAACCGAACGGTGGTGGCGAAATTATCTTTCGTTGTCCAGCTAAAATGAAACTACGACCTAATCAATGGACAGATGCTGGAAAAATCAAACGTATTCGTGGTGTTGCGTAATGAATTCTTAGAATTTTCATCACTTCAAACTTAGTTTTTTTTTGGTTAAATTCTAGTTATGCAATGCGTGTGTCTCCGAGTTTAGCCAATCGTTTAATTGAAACGGCGAAAGGTTTACTATTAAAATTTCTTCCAGATGTTTATATCTATGTTGATCATCAGAAAGGACCAAATGCTGGTTTGTACGTTTTTATCATTGTTATTATTTGATTCAAACTGAAAGAATAATATTTTACGAATTAGATCGCCTGCATACGGTCTAACGTTAGCTGCTGAGACAAAGAATGGATCCGTTATTGTTGCAGAAAGTTGTTCACAACCTCGAGCAGATGAAAATGATTCAACTGTGATTACCATACCTGAAGAACTTGCAAAAGAAGCTGTCTATAAACTTCTCGATGAAATTTATAAAGTAAAATTATATAAGCTCATTAGATTTTTAAATAATAAAAGTTTTACAGGCAGGCGTAGTCGATTCCTTTGGACAAGCTTTGACATTTAATTACATGGCACTTAATCAAGCTGATGTATCGAAAGTAATCACTGGACCATTGAATAACTATTCGTAAGATTGATAATCTATGAAATGATAAACTATGATGGAAATGCTCTTGTTTTAGAATGCAATATCTTCGTTATTTGAAACAATTCTTTCAAATTATGTTCAAAATTGAAAATGCACAAGAAATACCCAAACAAATCGAAGAATCTGATGAAGAAAAATCTGAATCAGATGAAAGATTAGATGATGATGAGGATGATGATGATGAACAATTAAGAACTGGTTCACCAAAAATTCTTCTCACAGCAGTTGGAATTGGTTATCATAATCTAACCAAAACCTTGGTTTAATAGTTTTTTGTTTTGTTCTGTTGTTTTAATAAAAAAAAGAATTTTTGTTATTCATTCAAACTAATTAGTTTATCGACTTTATTCCGAAGAAAAAGAAAAGTAGATTATCAGATCGTAGCAGGTCGAGAATGTTTTCAAATCTATTTAATCTGATTATAGTAGAATCATTGAAATTTTCAAGAAAATAATATCCGTTCTTCGTTCCTACAGCTAAATCTTATTAGTTCATGAAAGGCATATATCATCTAATATTAGAGTTTTTCTCTCTATCTTTGTTTTTTTTTATTTTAAATGACAAAAAAACATCGTGTACTGAATACTCCTTTCTCTTTAAAAACCAGTCGAAGTAAAAAAGCCTATTGTATGCCAACGTCGTTGACTTAGCTCATGATTTCCGAAGCCGAATAATTGTTTTAATGTCAAACGAAATTGTGGCGATGCAATTCCGTATAGAACAAAATTCAATGCATGATTCGAATAGGATAATAATAATGTGATTGAATTATACACTCGATAGCGATGTTCTTGATTAAGATCTTGAAAAATTTGTCCGAGTACAGCTGGTAAAAGTAGAAGAACAAAAACAATATTCAAAATTAACAACATATAAGAGATTTGTTTGGCACGTCGTGTACCGTGACGTGTTCGACCTTTAATTGTTTTATGCATGGTCCGTTTACTTAATGAAAAAAATAGACGATAAGCTATAATACAAGCGCATATTGTCATAATAATAAACGGAATAAGAACATACGAGAACAGATCGATAATATTATAGGGTTTTTCAAAAAATTGAAAATAAATCTTTGATGTATTATGTGTGCAGACAATTCGATGATAATAGGATATTATTTGACTATGATTATTTGTATTTATGTTTGTGTAAGTTTGCTTTGAACCCATGAATAATAATATATGAATATTAATTAATGAAACAGCAAGGCACATAATAACAAATATTCGATCGGCTGTTTTCGGTCGACAAAAACGTTTATTTAATTGTACGATTGTACAAGCGATAGCACGATCAATTGAAACGATAGTCAATATCCATGATGATAAATGCGTTGTAACATATGTTAAAAATGTATGAAATTTACAAAGAAATAAACTTTGTTCACGTATATCAAATAGAAAATAATCTCGAAGAATTATATTTCCTAAACCTAAATATAGGACAATCAGATCGATGATTGATAGATAGGCAAGATAACGAAATGTTGAATGTGTACGTAATTGTTTTTGTGAAAAAACTATAAACGATAATGAATTGCCAATACTACCGATAAATAAACAAATTAATGCAAATGGTCGTGTTAAACGTGGATCATAGATATCACTCGGTGTGGATATTGTCGGTACGAGATAGATATTTGCTGGTGTAGTTTCAGTTGAATTTAAAATTGGCCATGAATTCGACATTGTTTGTACGCTAATGTTATCTCAATATTGACAATAGACATTTGCTTTTGTTCTATATTCTAAAAAAAAACGATGACAACGTCCAAAATTAATTAGTGTCAGTTTATACACGTTTGACACGTCTAGAAATAGGAAGGAGATACGTGTCTGTACGAGCCTCTGTACGGAAAGAAGAAAACCAACTGAATGGATTTTTTTGATAAATTATTTATAAAGTCATATTGCTCGTTTCTATAACGAGCTCAATAGAATATCACCGCCACGTCAAAAGTTTTTTTTTCCTTTTATATATTAATTAAGTTGCAAAAAAAAATAGCAAATCTCGGAGAACGAAAGGAAGAAAGAAGAAATAATGTTGTTTTCGTAGATCTAAGTAGTTCTTTTCACGATATGAGGAAAAGTGAGAGAAAAGGAAAAGAACTGGCATTAATCAAGAGGTTGATGACTGATTTAGGCAAATAATACCTATCAACAGTCTCACTGGTATACTTCCCATGACAATACATGGCTAATTATGTAGTCAATACGTTTTAAATGAGTTTGCTTATTTTCTATTCATGTAATTCTTCTCGTTTGTCTTTTGTTGTTCAAAGAGAAGAAGAAAAACAATCTATTTTAAACATCTCTTTAATATTAACAGGAAAGTCTATTATTAGGAATCATACTCTATTCTCTCTATTCTCGTTTTTTTTTAAAAGAATACTTAATATTCTATCTTTTTACTTGACTGTTCTATCGCACATAAAGAAAACAAAATGACATGTTTGTAATTCGAAATGATGCTTTTGTTTTCTTTACCGATGTGTAAAATAAATTTGAATATTTCTTTCTTTTTTATCTCGTTATCACAAATGGCATCAGCCGGCATGTGAATAGTTAAGCTAATATCTATTTTCAAATTATGCGTCGATTTTTTTTTCTCATAAAAAAAACCGAGAAACAGACAGAGAGGACGAAAGAGAAAATAACTCAAATGACAATTATTAATATCAACTCGTTCGCTTTTGTTCTCCGTCTATTCAAAATGTCGAACTATAATAATTAGATTAGCAGACACGATTTCGCTGACAAAAATAAGAGAAGACAAGAAAAAAAATAAGAAAATGATTTATCGATTATTGAAGATTTTGTTTTGTTCGATGATTAATGAGACTACAAAGACGATTTTCGAGAGTTAGTTTCATAGATATCACTAGTTGATGTTTAAATACTTTGAAGTCGTCAAAAAAAGAATCTGTAAGTAATGCTTTTTTATTGGTTAATAGAAAAAAAGCAATTGACGATTAAAACTGTTGACGCTGTTTGTCATGAACCCGTTTTCATAGTGATGAATTGAGTAAATTTTATTTTTTTTTGTCAAAAAACTCAATCGAAGATGACTACCGAGTTTCAACATTTCAACATACTTTTATCATTTGTACGTTCGATTTGCAAGTCAAATGATCCCGATCAATTATTATCAAATAATAAAGTAGCCGATAGAAATAACAAGTTTACTAATTCGATAATAAATTAATTTAATTATGTTCTAGCGATCAAGTTCATTACTTAATTCTCTAATAAAACAAATTCAAGATCGATATCAATCGAATGAAAATTTCGTTCTTAATCAACGATTAGAAAATCTTCTTCTTGCACTTGCATATCTAGCTGTTGAACTTGATGATAAATGCAAAGTATTCATTTAATATACGTACCTTTTTTTTCTTTCTATTTCTCTCATTAACAAAGGTTCGATTGGAGATTGTTAATGTTCTACTTGATATTTATCAAAAACTTCCGAAAGCGAAATATGATGAATTCATTTCGTCTAATTACAAACATTGTAAACATGAATTTGATTTCCTATTTTTGTTTTATTATTTTTTGTTTTTTGTATAGCATTACCTTCATCTGAAGTATTCAGTTTCTGTTTTCATACTGCTCTAACTGAATTAGCTGCGACAGCAGGAAATAAGGAAACAAGAGAACACGTAGGATTGATTGTGATCAAATTTCTATTTCGAAACTAATCGATTGATTTGTCAACTAGATTATGTTACTAATTGCAAATTTAATTCGAGAATTTGTGCAAAAATTAAGACATATTGCGTCTGAAAATTTAAAAGGTAAAACAAAAACCTAAAACAATCGTTGCTTTAATTGTGCGTAAACATATATGTAGAAAAAAATGCATCAATTTATCGATATGAAGTTCCATTTTTACTCGGGGCACTTCGAGCTATTGGCCGGTAGATGAATTTGATTTGTTTTGAACTTTGAGTACGAAGGTTATCTTTTGTACTTTAGTCTATCGACATCGAATCAAAGTTTAATATCTCAATTATTTCCGATAAATTTCTCTTCATCAACACATTCGACAAATTGTCAACCGAATGAAAATCTTCTTAATCGATCGATTTCCCTACGACCTATTGCATCGAAAGTTCTTTCGAGAAATATTCTTTCGACAACAAATGACAATCTTGCTCAAATGTCTCAGTCAAATACTCAGCAACCTCTATTTAACGAAGATTTACAAGCGTCTTTTGCACAATCGTATGTTATTCGATCCAAAAATAAACGAACGAAAACTTGATCTTCGTTTTAGATCCATCGAAAGTCCTAATCAAATAGAAGATGATCGACCGATTCATACAATTTTTTTCTCGACTATCGCTTCGACTTATCATCCACGTCGAACTGAATCGATTCCTAGTCGATTTCATGTTTGTATCAGTTCATCAATTCTCGAACATTTGCACGAAGTAGATTCGAGTCTTCTTTTTAAATGATTCTCTTCGATTGAAATCTATTTAGACATTCAAATTAATTGATAATAATGTTGTGAAATATCTGGATCAAATTGCAACAATCGAATATGGTTCACGATCGAACCATTCGAAATCCAAACGTCATTCGTCATATAGTTATTTTAGTGATATTCTCATCGTTTGTATTATCAAATTATTTCGAGATAATTTAGAATTATTAATTAAATCTGTTGGTAATAAGTTAAAATTCATTTTTTTTTGAATCAATGATAAATTGTTTCTTTTTAAGAACGACGAAAGAAAGCTGAACTAGAACGATTAAATGGAATTAAAAAATCGACTTATTTATTTGTTCAACAATTATTTATAATAAAACTCTTAGATCTCGATCATGATGAATATTCGAAAAATTCTCATCGCTATCGAATACGTGTCGATGCCAATGCCGCTGTTTTGGAGTTGCTCGGCTTAACATGTGACGACGAAACAGGTACTTCGATTGTCATTGTTGTCTCTCTCTCACTTGTTCACAATATTCTCGAAATTTCTCATCAAAGATCAACAGATATCAAATAGAACTATGTTGAGTATGTATATCTCAACAGACTGTGCATTCTTGTCTGTTTTCTTTTGGTGATCACAAAGTTTTTTTTATTTTATTTTATTGAACACATGTTCGATTATCTAACTTCTTCATAGCGCTCTCTCTATCTCTCTTTGTTTCTTTCTCTACACCTTCGTTTCAATGTTCTGTTCGAGAGAAAAAAAGGAAACAAATGATTTCGATTAATATTTAAATTTGTGCTTTTAGAAGCCGAAAAATTGTGTACGAAATGTGCGGAAAAATTCAGTCAAGAAACAATACCTATGAAATTATTAGCAGCTCAAGTGCCTTTACTTGCCACTTCGTTAGAAGTAAAAGAACAAAAATTGATTTTCAAATGAATATTTTCGTTTAACAAAGGTCTTGAGTCGATTAGCTGAAAAACATCAAGCATTAGCAAACTATGCCATTCGAGCTCTGTGCGATTTCCTAACGGAACCATCGCCGTTGCTGTTTAAATTGTATCGACATACGAGTCAAAAATTAGATGCCGAAGAACAACGTGCGTTTTTAAACGACGGAATGAAGAATTCGAAAGAATTTCGAGCGTTTCAAATCTTTGAAAAACTACGAGATGCAGCTATCGAAGGTTTATGCCGGTGAGACAATTTCTGAATGAAAAAATTTTTCGATTTCAATTTTCGAATTCATCTAGATCGTTGATGATTCATTTAAATACCGATCCGAAATGTGTTGAAGCTTTGTTAACTCAATTATCAGCTCGACTTGCATCGGGCCATAACGATGATAAGTATGTTGAAATAAAAAAAAAGAGGAGATTTTCAAAATAGATTCACTTCTGAGATAAATCTTTGCAGTTCGAATTGGGTGTTTAATCTTGTTCTTTTCGATGCTGCACCTTATAAACGTCGTACACCGAAAGGACACGATGTAGATAAAGAAAAATACGAAAGTCTTTTGTAAGTCAATTGGAATGATCTATTCTGCTCGGCTTTAGTTATTGTTTTGTCTTTGTTTTTGCTATGCGCATTTAAACACAAGAAAATTTGAGGGACTTGTGATTGTTGAATGTATTTTCTAGGCAAGCATCATTGGTCTCACATAATACGATTTTAACATTGGGCCATATGGCAATTACGTTGAAAGAAGTTCAACATACACAACAGGCGATTTTAGCAAGATTTCAGCAGCGTCTCGGCGAACCACCATCACCATTGGATATATTGATTATTAATCAAATTGGTTGTATGTTGATTTCTAATCTAGTAAGATCGATTGACTGATTATTTATGCACTTTTAAAACGCTATTTGATTTAGCCACAGACAACCTATGAAGAAATTATTAAATTATTTACTGAGATTATAATTGATTCGAATTTTCCAACACATGAAAGTAACACAATGACAACAATCGGTCGAGATCCAATTCGATATAAGTATGTCAATCCATCAACCACAACGTAAACTTGTTGTCTATCGATTTATTTAGACAAGCATCGAATGCAGTCATCAATGTATTAGCTAATGTTGCAGCGAATATTCAAGGTTCATTGGAAATTATGAATTTGTTAACGAGTACACTCGAATTATTTGTTCAACTTGGTCTACGAGCAAAAGATGCCAGTGAAAAATCAACGAAAAGCGCACTTAAAGTACCCGTGATGACATGTGTTAATTTTTCATTTGAATCGTTTTTGTTTTTCTTTGTCTCGTAGGCTTCGAATACTGCGGGTAGTCTCGGTGAATTACTGCCCGTTATAACTGTGATTATGAGTCGAATTAATGTGATAACCGAGCCATCAGAACGAGTCTTTCGTTTATTTCAACATTTTTGGTTTTATTGTGTTTTGTACGGTTTTATTTACTGGGAGAATCCTGTTTGGCCTTTAGAATGGTACGATTGTATTCGACTAATAGCGGTTAAATCACCGGTATTAGTTGCACAAAATCTATCCTACGTTCCATTGAAATCAGCTATGCCTTTAAAAACTGAACAAATAACAAAAGTAAATTAGTTTGTGCATTTTTTAAAAGACAGACAAGTTTGTTTGTTTTCTAGGACGATATTTCTGAATTGAAATTAAAATTAAATAGTATCTTTTCGGCATTTCCAAATGCCAAATCTTATATTGATAAATTTGGTTTTGAACAAAGTGCTTATACAGCTTCAGTGTATTATCTCGAGACATTGAGGTTGTTATTTTTATTTAATACGAAAAAAATTCAATAGAATTATCATTTGTCTCTAGAGTTCGACATTCACTTGTACCGTCAGCATTTCAATTTATATTTTCATATCTCGAAGATCCAGGTTTAATTCGAGATAAATACGGTAGCAAACGCTGAATTTGAGTTGAAGAATTGAACTAATCTGTTTTGAATAGGTCTTTGGGTGTTGATGACAGCTATTGGAAGGAAAAGTTTTGAAATTTACGTTGATGAAATGAAACGAATGGTAGACAACGATTTGTTTGTTGAAGATTTTCAAATCAAACTTTTCTTCTAGTCGAAATCTCCTGAACGAAATAAAAATCTCGAAAAACAATGTCAATTTTTCATGATCAAACGCGTTCATGTTCGCAAAGAAGTTCAAGAAGAAGCTAAACTCTATTTGCATCAATTATTATCGAAAAATGCGTTCGTTTAAATCGAAATCATTTTCATTAAACTCAATTTCTTCTTTCTAATTAGTTTTCCACAATTATTCTGCAGTTCAATTGTAATTGAAACTTTAATGAACATCATCAACATCCTTGCGTGTTCGTTAAATGAAGATAATCTACATAAAGTAATAGCTCATCATCATGTGCCCGATACGGAACATACAATTCAATTTGTTGATACGTACGAAAAACGACTGGTTTGTTTGTGTTTGTTTGAAATGACAAATTACGACGAATATTTCCTTTGAATTTAGGAACTTTACAATAAATTTATTGAATTTGGACGAATGTTTATTGAACAAGCTTTGATGATCTCTCCGACTTTGCTTAAATCTTGTATTCAAGTAGAAATCTATTTAAATAACCGTGACTGTATTTCGAAATGGTATTGTTTCTCTGTAGCAATATATGTTGAAGCTCGAACAAGGCCAACGAAATTCGAATGATGCTCGACAACATAAAGGTTTGCATGTAAGTTGAAAATGTTTGTCTTTCGTTTGTTCAAACTGTGATTTTCATAGGTTATGTGGGAATATTTGAGTACGTCTTCGAAATCAACGGATAATAATGTAAGTTGATTGTTTTTCAATCATGAATTGATCTGCAAATTTGTATAGACGACAAATAAATTACAATATCGAGATGATTTTGCGAATTATATGATTTCATTAGGAGAACGAAATGCTGCGATTGGATTTGTAAATATCGAATGTGATTAATATTGAAATCAACTAATTGATGTCGATGTTTCAGGTTGAAGGACTTGATCGTGAAGATTATCGTGAAGCTTTAGGCGTCGTTAAAGATGAAATGGAACATGCGATACAGAATCGTTTGAATTCACTGGATAAATTCAAATCATCTCAACAACGTCGTCGTCGAATGTCATTTGTAGCACCGATGAATGATAAAAATGTTGCACTCGATTTCGAAAAACGAATTGCGATTTGTAAGAAGTTCACCGTTTTGTTTAAAACTTATCTCGTTTTATTTTACAGTCGATAGTAATTTTCGTAATGGATTATTTAAATTAACAGCTATGTTAATTCGAAATATTGAACCAGATGATAATGACAATGAAAATGAAATGACATTTACAGCAATTGGTGCTGCACCGAACCGAATCAATGCACAAAAAGGTTGATTGATTGATGATTGAAAAGATTCGAATTCAATGTCATTACTTTAGGAAATGCTTTGGATCGAGATATGATACATGCTATAGTTTGGCTGCCAGTAAAAATGTTTACGACAACAGTTATGGAAGCAGCTGTTGATTGTTGGTCATGGGCAATTGTTGGTCGGCCAGAATTAGAATTAATAGTAAATTGAATTCCAAAAACAAAAAAAAGGAAAAAAAACACAAATATTTCAGATTGTCGAAGAAATTTATAAAGCTTGGGAACGAATAATCAGTGAACGTCATGGTTTATATTCGGTTGATAAACCTGAACCATCGCCATTAGCTCCAACGGAAAAAGAACAACTAAAACCTCAACCACCTTCTGTTAATCCACATCGAATATTTTTCAAAGTATATCGATTTATACTTGACAAACTTTTGATTTTAATTTTATTTTCTTTGAACTATAGTTCATCGAAGAACGTGTTTCTCTTTGTATGCATAAAGCTGACATTGAAATGGAAATGTTAGTCGATCTATTTCATAAATCACTTAGTTTAATTTCCGATAATCCTAAAGCACCAATGACAAAACATGTCTGTGCTGTTGGCTTACGTTTCCGTATTTTATATCTCGCTTTATATCTCGTACAAAGTGATTATCTTGCTAATGGTGTTAGTAAATATTTACTTCGAGAGAAAATCTATCATACTGCATTTGATTATTTTACGTAAGAGGATTATAAAATAGAAAAATCGACAAAAAAAAACTATTTTTCTTTCGTCGATTAGCATTCGACATCGTTGTCCTACGCAAACTTACAACGAACTACGAAATGATATACAGAAATTGATAAAATTCTTTTCGTTGGTTCATGGCGAGAAGAAATTTTGTAATGATCCGAGTTTTACAAGTTTGTGTCTCATTGGGAACGTTTCTTGTCTAAAATCAAAGATTCTCGTTTTTAGTCGACGGTGCAAATATTATGTCGCACAGTACAAGTGAAAGTTCATCAAAAGGAGGTGCACCCATTGGTCTTATTAATTCCTTAGCAGGTGGCGGAGGTGCTGCAGCAGGTGCTGGAGGACATTCGACGCTCAGTCGAAAATCTGGTACGAAGAAAAACTTCGAAAAGAAAAACATATTTCCTTGTTAGGAGTACGATTGACTGATTATATTATTTCTTTTTTTCCCTAAGTATTCTCTCGTAAATCATCTCTACGAGGTAGGCATTTGCGCTCACCCATATCCGCACAAGCTTCAATACTAATTTCCATTGATTAATGATGATTGTTTTGTGATTTCAAACAAAAGAAAGTTGATCATTTGTTTTCGTTTAGCAGCATCGGGTAAAAATACAGACAAAAGCTATGATATACGATTATTAACAAGAGATTTATTGAAAAAACGCAATTTATTATTAACAATTCTCGTAGGTTTTCAAAGATAAGATTAAGAATCATTGAAGAATGAAATCTATGTTTTATTTAGGCGTATGAAATCGAACGATTAGAAACCTTTCATAATCCATTGGGTCGTTCGGATCTTCAGTTCGATCAAGATACTCAATCGACCTATCAGAATTGGAAACTCTACGATTTAAATCAAATCTCAAATAAAGCATGGAAAGAATATGCTCGACTTGCATGGTTCATCTCGCCAGATTTAGCTATTAATCTCTATTACACGTACACACATTCTTATTTTCGAAATACATAAATAATACTTTTCTATTCATTAGAATTCCGAGAGAATCATTAAAAAATGAAATTCAAAAATTAGTCAAAGCATATCCATTACAAGTTCGTCACATTCCCGATGCATTGAGTATATTCACAATTTCATCTGATAATGATCGACAATGCGAAGTATTATCAAAGAAAGAGAGATTCTTTTTCTCATGAAATTTTCTAGACATCTCATATTCTTACTTGGGCACCGATCAATCCCGTTGCTGCACTTTCTTACTTTGCTCGTGCACGATTGAATCAAGTAGCGAATTCCTATACGATTCAATTCGCTTCTCGAATACTCTATACAACGAAATCCGAAGCTTTGATTCTCTACATTCCACAACTTGTTCAAGCTGTTCGATATGACGATGTAAGAAGATTGATTTATTTTCTTCTACTTTGAATTAAACTGTCGTTGTTTAGATGGGTTTTGTTCGTCGATTGATTTTAGCTCTCTCGCAAAAATCGAATCTGTTAGCTCATCAATTGATCTGGAATATTCGAACGAATATATTTAAAAATGAAACAACGCCTGATCAAGAAATGAAAGTCAAGTTAGAACCTATAGCTCAACAAATTGAAAACAATCTAACACCGCATGCCAAGAAATTTTATGAACGAGTTTTTGAATTTTCCGATAAATTAACGAAAGTATCCGATATTATCAAAGTTTATCCGAAAGGAAACGAACGTAAACAAGGTAAAAACAATATCGAGTTTTATTCAAAATATAAATCTCAATTTTTTTTTCATCAGCCTGTCTCAAAGCATTGAGAGACATTGGCAGTGAAGTTCCATCAGGTGTTTATTTACCATCAAATCCTGAAGCAATTGTGACATCTCTGTTACCGGAAAGTGGTGCTCCTATGCAAAGGTTTGTCATATTCTGAGAATCATCGCCTCGAATTCATATCGTTCGATTGTCTAGTGCGGCCAAAGCACCTTATCGTGCAACATTTCGTGTGCAAACCGTTGGCATTGAACGAGTTGAACATTGTGCCGATCCGGATTACGTATTTATACCTGATTCAACGAACGAATATCCTCAAATGGCTATTTTCAAAGTTGGTGATGATGTTCGACAGGTAGAGAAGAGTTAATTTACAAGAAAATCGAACTGTTTTTTTTTAAATTTCAAAAGGATATTTTGGCTTTACAATTGATGCGCTTATTTCATAATATATTCGAACAAGAAGGTCTAGAATTGTATTTGTATACTTATCGTGTTATTGCCACTAGTCCTGGCGTAAGAGATTGAAAAAGAAAAGTAAATTCGATCTGAGATGAATTTTGATTTAGTGTGGAGTGATTGAATGTGTTCCGAATTCACGTTCTCGTGAAGATATCGGTCGAAATACTGAAGTTGGCCTATTCGACTATTTTCGACATGTCTACGGCAAAGATGATTCGATTAAATTTCAAAAAGCTCGTCGAAATTTTGTCATGAGCATGGCTGCATATTCAATTGCATTGTTTATGCTGCAAATCAAAGATCGACATAATGGAAATATCATGTTCGTTGAAATATCTCAATTTGAATTCTATATCGATTGATTTATTCGTTTAGGATTGATGATGAAGGACACATCATTCATATTGGTTTGTTGATTAAGAATTTAAGAAGAAAAATAATTTCTCTCGATTTATTTAGATTTTGGTTTTATGTTCGAATCATCACCTGGCGGTAATATTGGATTTGAACCTGATATTAAACTGACAGCTGAAATGATTTTAATTATGGGTGATTTAAATGCACCAGCATTTCATTGGTTTAAAGAATTGTGTATCAAAGGTTACCTAGCTTTGCGCCCTTACCGACAACATTTCATAACTCTTGTTGCTTTGATGCTTGACACGGGTCTGCCATGTTTTCGTGGTCATACATTAGAACAGTTAAATGCACGCTTGAAACCTGACGCAAGCGAAGCTGAAGCAGCTCGCTATATGCATGAAGTAATTAACCGTTGTGCTTTGAGTTTACGAACACGTCTCTATGATTACATTCAGTATCAACAGAACTCCATTCCTTATTAACTTTTCTATTTATTTATGATGATTTTTTTTTGTTTTCAAAGAGAGAATGATTAGTTTCTATTTTGCGCTTTTTCCGATGATAAAACGAATTCTTATTATTTTTATTAGTTAAATGAAAGGTACCTTTTTTTTTGTTTTTTGTTTACTATTTTCTTGTGATTGTGCCTAGTCTGTTTTGTTTTGTGTATATTTCATGATTTGAAATAAATGATTGACATTCCTAAATTTATTTTTTCTGAGAAAATCATCATCAGCACGCACACACATAAAAAGCGACGACACGATTGTAGCATACTTTCAATGCTCGATATAACAATGAAGAAAATTCACAATAGATATGCATACTAAGTTGGTATTTTGTTTTCTATGCATTGATGTTGTTCAGAAAAATGAATAAATAGTTGATACACACACGCACACACACAGAAATGAGAAAGAAAGAAAAACGAACGGTTGTTTGCAGCAGTTTGGTTTTTTTGTTGTTTTTATTTCTTATGTTTAGCCACAGTCTTCGATATCCATTCGAGGCCTTCCTACGAAAGATAATGAATAATAAACGGCAATAAATGATGGTAAAGAACTTTACTTTAACACCTTCCTTGGTGTAGGCTGAACAGCCTTGAATTTGCCATGGTCGATCGCGAATTTGGTGTAGAGAAAGTCCGTCAGTGATTTCTGAAGCTTTTGATGCATTGAGTAAATCTTGTTTATTAGCAAATACAAGAAGTGGAACACCGTGTAGTTTCTCTTCTTCTAATAATTCACTCAATTCCTGTAAACAGAAAATTAATTTCAGTTAATCATCTCTCAAGCAAAAAGCAAGAAAAGATTTATACTTGATTTGTTTCTTCGAAACGTTTTCGATCAGAACTATCGATGACATAGATCTAGATGAGAAATGAATTTACATGATTGAATCGAAAGAATTTGGTTTTGTTTTCTTACCAAAACATCGGTGTTTTCGAAATAATTTCGCCAATAAGGACGAATTTTTCGTTGGCCACCTTTAAAAAACAACGAATTAGTGAAACAACAAATAAAAGAACATTTTTATTACCAATATCCCAAACATTAAGTTTGAATCCAGTTGATTGCACACTTTTTATATTAAAACCTTGTGTTGGTGTAATATGAGATATATCTTCGGATGCAAGAACTTTTAATAATGTTGTCTAAATCATTGAATTGTATTTTAAAAGTAGAATATGAAAATAGTTGACATACTTTGCCAGCATTATCAAGACCTAAGAGTAATATACGTAATTCTTCTTGTGGTGTTGAACGAAGTTTGCGTAAAATATCGAGTAATCCCTGATAGAAACAAAAGACAATTATTTATGATTTTATTTGAAATCGACTGACCATGATGAATGAGCAAAGAATTCACTAGGTTTGGACTGAATATATGTATATAAAACAAGATCTGAAAATAATGAATTGAACAACGATAGAATGCACATTATATACAGTATTCTGAAGTCATCGGAAGAAGAAATAATGAGAACACTATGGCATCATGCTGCAATCATAGTAAATACTGTTTCTATGACGCCGTCGTTGTTGACATATTTTAAAATAAAATTTTAAAATTGATTTATTTAGATAAAATTTTTTTCTTCATTTTAATATATCTATTATCACGCTTTCATTAAATAATAAATTTCGTTTTTTTTTCTATGTGTGTAACTAACTCCACCTATCAATTTAGCTTCACTTCACGCAAATAGCAGATGCTTTTCTATTTAAATTCTTTAAAGCATTGACATTCATTCACAGATTCATTTTTTCAGTTCTGAAATATTCTCCTTCAATATTTTAATCTCTGGATTTTTAGCTGTGATATAGTAAATCACGGTTATGCTATTTAAGTGCAACTGCTGTGTAGTGACATCTGTCTGTTTTTATTGTACGATGCTCGTTTGGTCAGTAACCAATAAAAAAATTGAAAACAATAGATTGTACGTTGCTCATGCTTGATACAATGCATGTCATCACTAGTCTAATGAGTCGGTGCTGTATCAAAGAATTGATCAGATAATTCTTCAACACTAATCGATTTTTTTTCTCTTCATAATCAAAACGAAATCTGCAGATTATACGCATTTCTGTTTGTCTTTAAATCAGCATTCTTTAATAGACAATCTTAGAGGTCAATGATTTGTGTTCCTTTATCTGTTCTTACAAATACATTTCCATTACTTATTACCTCAAGGCATGATTAGATGTCGAAAAAAAAAAGAGAAGTTATTCGACGAAGGTCAAACATATGCTGTCGACAAATCAGAAATACTCACTGAATTATTAATCTAATTCATATACATATTTACTTGTGTCGACAAAAAAAAAAGAAATTCCTATGTGAGATCAATTTTCACAATTTTTCTTTCCTTATGTAACAACTGTTGTTCGATCATCTGAAGTTTCATTCTCGTTTTAGATCTTCCGACATGAAGAAGAAGATCTGTTATCAAAATATGAACTTCTTCATCGTCGAAACATAAACACACACAAGAAAAAATCTCTCTTGGTAAGACTTACTCAAAAAACGAAAGAAAATAGAATGATTGACTTCTTTTCTTTTCTCTTGTTTTACAAACATGAAAAAAAAAACGGGTGAAAATGTGAACTGAACACGTAGAAATTTAATTACATCTAGGCGCACTTGAGAAACTAAAAAAGAAATCTATTGTATGTAGAAATATTTGTTTCGTAATAAATAGAGAATAAAAAAGTAATACAAAATGGCTGAACGTTCGAAATTCTATATCGAACAGTTCGTACCCACCGAGTTTGCTGGACATCTCGATGCAAGACTCTTAGTCGAACGATCCCAACGACTTATTCGATATAGAACTGAACGATATAATTATTTTTCTCGAGTGAAATTCGATACCATTGAATTTCTAATAAGACCTTGTTTTTTTTTCGTTTGTCGTTTAGCAAATCATGGGAAATTGTATTAATTCGAATCGTTCTCGGCCACAGCTGAGTCACACTCAAACACAACTTCAACCGATTCTTTCACCGTCATCTGTTCAATTCACGCTCAATCGTCAGACGACCAATGCCAATGCTACTCCATCGTCATCAGGCGTTTCAAGTGCTTCATCGTCAACCACATCTGCTATTGTATCGAAATCGAATTTAGATAACACACGTTTTCAATACGTCGTTCTGTTCGACTACGAGGGACGAGCTGAGGACGATTTGAAACTACGAAAAGGCGATCTATTGGAAATTCTCGAGAAAAAAGCGGCCAATTGGTGGAAAGCACGAAATGAACATGGACAAGAGGGTTGGATACCATCGAATTATGTTGCCAAACGAGACAGTCTCGAGTCGTTTCCCTGGTATTTCAAATCACATCGTCGAATTGACGCTGAAAAACAACTGATGTCAGATGGTAATGAACATGGAAGTTTTCTCATTCGTGATAGTGAAACGAAGAAAACGGACTTTTCATTGTCGATTCGAGATAATGATTCGATAAAACACTATCGAATTCGTCAGAGTGAAGACGGACGATTTTTCATAGCTCGTCGAACGATGTTCAGTTCGTTGCCGGAATTAGTTGCTCATTATTCGAAACATTCCGATGGTTTGTGCGTCAATCTCCGACGGCCTTGTCTACAAATTGTCAAGCCTGAAACCGATGGTCTCTCACATAATCTCGTTGACAAATGGGAAATCTCTCGACATGACGTGAAATTAGTTCGTCGACTTGGTCACGGACAGTTCGGTGATGTTTGGGAAGGCATTTGGAAGGAAAATGTGCCCGTTGCTGTCAAAACTCTCAAGCCAGGCTCGATGAATCCGACGGATTTCCTTGCCGAAGCGTCGATTATGAAGAATTTAAAACACGCCAATCTCATTCAATTGTACGCTGTTTGTACGATTGAAGAACCGATTTATATTGTCACTGAATTGATGAAAAACGGAAGTTTACTGGACTATCTGCAGAGTCCTCGTGGCCGACAGTTGAAAATGTCGGCGTTGATTTATATTGCTACGCAAGTTGCACGAGGAATGGCGTATTTAGAACAACAGAATTATATTCATCGAGGTAGATCATCGATTGAATTTTATCGAAAAAAAGAGATTTGATTTCTAGATCTCGCTGCTCGAAATGTACTCGTCGGAGAGAGTAATACAGTTAAAATTGCTGATTTTGGTCTAGCAAGAATAATCAAAGTTCGACAACGGAATGTTCGAAGTTTTTTTTCAAGACGATTTTTTGTTCTTTTAGGAATATGCTGGTGGAATGTACGAAGCAAAAGAAGGCACTAAATTTCCCATTAAATGGACCGCACCTGAAGCCGCACTCTACAATCGTTTTACTGTGAAAAGCGATGTAAAATTCATTTTTTCCTCTTTTTTTTCTCAAATTTTCTTCGAAATTTAGGTTTGGTCGTATGGTATTCTTTTGACTGAATTGATTACATTCGGTCGAACGCCTTATCCCGGCATGACAAATGCCGAAGTTCTCCGGCAAGTCGATCAAGGTTATCGTTTGCCGCAGCCTTCAAATTGTCCGCCGTCACTCTATGAAATCATGCGTGACTGTTGGCATGCTCAACCCGACAATCGACCTTCGTTCAGTACGCTACAATATCGTCTCGAAAACGAATATACAGGCGAAAATCCTGAATTTAGCAATTGATTTGCATTTGTTTATTGTCTTCCATGATCTCTTTCTCTTTCGCTGTGTGTGTGCGTGTGATATATTTTCTATTTTTCATCTGATACGTAACTTCATATCTCAATACAATCGCTTGATAAACGAAGAACAAATCAAACATCTCATTTTGTTTGTCCGTTTTTTTTACCAAAAATATTATTTGTATTATTATTATCTAGTTGTTTAAGCATTTTTCTTCTTCTTTTCGTTCTTGAATGTGAATATTTGTTCAAAAACAAAACAAAAACGAGCCATTTCCTTTGTCTTTTGTTTCTTCTCTTTCTTGTTTCTGTGTCTAGAATAATAATAATTGCTCACTAATACTTTTCGTTTTTTCAGAACAACAAAACAAAAAATGAATTCAGATTCAAATAAAAAAAGCTTCAGTCTTTTTGGAAATTATAATATGTATGATTCAACACCGAATATACCGGGTACAGATTGACGATATTCTGTGATGGAAATTATATATGAAGATTTGTTAATTTTAGTACACTCAACACCGGGAATGAATTCGATATCGCCATATTTAAATTTCGATCCAACTGTATTGAATTCAGTAAGAAAAAAATAAAAATTTTGTTTATCCGAAGGTTAAAGATGAATTTAAAGGGTAATTCACAATTTATTGTACCGGAAGGACAAAGTGAAAAACGTGGTCGATTGGAATTGATGTTTTTTACTATCGGTGGTTCAGTTATTGCTGGTTTGCTTCCATTGAAAATTGAAAGTCTATTTATTTATTTTCTGTAGGAAGTTTCATTGGTAGTGCATCGGGATTGTATCGAGGTATTCGTGAAACGAAAGAGTTAACTGGACCTGTTCGGACATCACAGTACGATGATTTCGAAATCAACAAATCGAGTTCTTCTAACAGTTGTTTATTCTTTGTAGGATTATCAATTATGTTGCACGTCAAGGTGCGACAACAGCATCTGCTCTTGGTTCTATTGCGTTGATTTACAGTTTACTCGGTACCGGTATTAGCAAAGTGCGTGGTGTTGATGATGAATTGAATACAGTTGCAAGTGGTGGTTTAACCGGACTCCTCTATCGATCAACTGCCGGCTGGAAAAGTTCTTTGCGTGGTGGTCTTTATGGTCTTGGAATAGCATCCTTATATGCTCTTGCCACATCTAAAGAACGTCTTCAACCGTATATGTAGTTCCTTGATTGTTTTGTTTTTTTTTTATTCTTCTTGAATCTTTATAATTGTTTCCGAAAAATTTAATAAACAATGTCCTCCGGAATAATTAGGGAATTATTTTTCTTTCTTGTAGAGAAATAATAATAATAATTATGTCTGTTCCTGAGAAAATGCGAGTAGTTCTATTGAAAGAGTTCGGTGATCGAGGTAAGAACGTTGATTGATTCGATTGATTAATGTAATTGAAATTCTTGTGATTAGATAATATGTATATCGGTGAAATAGATGTGCCGCAAATACAAGTAAATTATCATTGATAACGAATAGTGATTTGTTTTTCGACGAAGATTTGATATTTAGGATGGTGAAATTCTTGTGAAAGTACATGCATTCGGTATCAATCGGGCTGATACAGTGCAACGTAAAGGTCTATATCCACCTCCACCTGGTGTGACAGATATTATCGGATTAGAAGCAGCAGGAGAGATTGTCAGTGTTGGCAATGAAGCTAAAGATAAATGGAATATTGGTGATAAAGTTATGGCTTTACTCGCCGGTGGAGGTTATGCAGAATATGTTGCTGTACACATGAATTGTGCAATAAAAATCCCTGAAGGATTTTCAATGGTACAAGCTGCTGGTAAATAATATTCGATCGTTATCTCTTTCGAGTAAATCTATCGTTTGTAGGCATAATGGAAACATTTTTAACAGCATTTCAAGGTTTACGTTTGATTGGTAACATTAAAAAAAACGATCTCGTACTTATTCATGCTGGTGCCAGGTAGATTAAATAACTGAAATCAAATTTTCATTTCAAATATCAATTTAATAGCGGAGTTGGCACAGCTGCTATTCAATTGGCGAAATATTTCGGCGCAAAAGTCGCAACAACTGCTGGTACCAATGAAAAAGTTGCTTACTGTAAGAAACTCGGTGCAGATAAAGCAGTTAATTATAAACATGGACCTTGGTAAGAATTTCATATGAACACATTGAACATATTTACGATGAAATTGTTTCAGGGTTAATGAAATGAAAGAATTTGCTCGAGTATGGAATAAAGATGGTAAACAATGAAATATTTATTTTTTTTGTCGATTAGCAAATCTAATCTAGGTTTTGATATTATCTATGAAAGTATTGGCGCAGATTATGTCGAAGCAAATCAAGAAGTGATTGGTATTGATAGTTCTTGGATTGTATATAGTTGTCAAAGTGGCGCTAAGGCTGATAATCTATCACTTAGCGTATTGATGAGAAAACGAACGACACTCACTGGAACAGTTTTACGTGCAAGACCAATTGATTATAAATCGAAATTAATTCAACAATTTGAAGACGAAGCTCTACAAGGATTTACTAATGGTAAACTCAAAATTATCATTGACAAAACATGGCCTTTTGAAGAAATAGCCCAAGCACATAAATACATGGAAGATAATTTAACAATGGGAAAAGTTGTCATGGTTATCATTCCTGAACAATAATAACTTTTTTTCATCCATATCATTCAGCGTAGCTGTGTGTGCGTACTTTTATTTTTACAAACCTGATTGATTGACACATGATAGCTTTTAAGTGTGTTTTTTGATAATAAATTCTCCGTTCGTTCGTTCGTTCGTTCCTTATTTAAATCTTTGATTGGACCGGTTTATAGGCTAATACCAATCGAGAAAATAAATAAAATCGAATAGATCATTGTTCTCCGATTATACTGCTACGTGAATGATAATGTTAACACGAAAATTATCTCGTTTATTTTCAAATAAGTATTTGATTTCATTCATTCGTCATCAAGCAAATGTTGCACAAAATCGTGATCAACATTTGTCCAATGTAACTGTAACATCATTTTATTGTCAAAATGACGTTGAACAACTTGCTCTCAAAGTATTTCTATTTCATTGAACTTGAAATCATGAGTTAGGATTTCATTGATTCTATTAGCAATCAACACGTCTTTCACCGTTAACAATGATGTATATCAATAAAACCGAAGATGGCCGTCATCTCATAGTATTTGCAAGAGAAATATTGAAAATGTCTTATCTTTTTTTCTTGGTGTTTGTAGCGATCGGCTGAATATTTACACAAAGATTTGCCAATTCGTTTCGCTCATCGAATAAACGACTTTCGTAATTTGCCATTTGTTGTAGCATGTAATCCACATCTTTTAGAAGTGGTATGCTTATATCCTTATGTTTCCTTCTCGTTTATCTCACAATTGCTAATTTTAGCACGAACGTTTTATTAAAATTTTTCATACACTTCATTCATTTCCACCGGTAGTTTGTGTTAGTTTATTGTTTTTTTTCTTATTCATTTTTATATTCAATTAGATCAAAACACTTGAACAAGAAAAAATCTATACTGAATTATTACAAAATACATTAAATTGCAGTGCAGATACGTTGCCATTACTAACTGAAGGCTTTCGAGAATCGAAACGATATATCAAAGTACAAATGATTTGCTCAAATAATCGAATTGGAAAAGTTCGATGTTTTTTAGCAAGATATGCTCGTACGAGAATTTCTCGATCGTGCATTAACAGCTCGATTAGCAATCAAAATGCTTATTGAACATCATATTGAATTACGTAAAAATAAAGTACATTCTATTTTATTGAAATAAAATTCGAATATATTTCGTTTAGCCAAATTATATAGGTGCTATTTGTATGAGTTTTTCTCCGAGAGAATTGATCGAATCATCGGCGAAATATGTTCAGTAAGATTCTCGAAAATAAAATAGATTGGTTTTTTCCATATTTTAAACAGAAAAATATGTCGGTTGACCTATGGTCATGCGCCAAGTGTGACTATTACGGGACATGTTGATGTTTCATTTCCGTACATTCCAACACCGCTCTGTTATATTATTCCAGAAATGCTTAAGAATGCATTTCAAGCTACTGTTGAACATCATCGAAATTCTGATGACAGTTTACCGAATATTGAAGTCACCATATCTGTTAATGATGATGAACTAATTATTCGGTAGGATATCAGAAAACAAAAAGTGTCAAACTAAGAATTTTGTTCTAGAATACGAGATCATGGCGGTGGTATACCACGTTCTTTACTCGAAAAAATCTTCAATTATGATTTTTCTTCAAATGAATTATTAAAATTATCTTATACAGATTTTGATAATCATTTATATGATCAACTTGTCATGGGCAATCATTCCAATCCAATGAGCGGGTAATCAGATAACAACAAAACCAAACTTTTGATATTTAACAACGATTCTTTTTAAGTTTTGGCTTTGGTGTTGCAACATCTCGTGCATATTGTGAATATTTGAATGGTTCATTAAATTTCGAGACATTGTATGGCATTGGCACTGACGTGTATATTCGTCTAGGACTTTTAACTTCAGAATCTCGCATAGTCCGTTTGTAAATAATGTCAAACATCTTTTATTTTCTTCTTTTAATAAACAAACATAACTGATTGAAATATAGTGACAGATTATTCTCGAACCTTTTGTTCTCTCTCTCTCTCCCTCACATAGAAGTGGTCGTACTTCTTTTCTTGTTGTCATGTGGGTGGAATTAATCATTGATATCTGCAAAGATTCTCTTTTAAATGGATATATATATATATATATATAGATATATACCATTAAATGACTTAACCTCTGATTTTGTCTGTCAGATTGACAAACAGATATGTCAAACAATTTTCAATGCTATGTTTGCGTGCATTTATTCTAATTAAAGAAGAAGTCGAAGACATTAAATGTTCGCCTACGTAAGAAAAAAGAAATGTTTTTGCCATTTTCCGAATCTATATATATATATATATATACATAGAAAAAGATATTTTCTGTGCATTTACAACGACAAACAATTGATTTCTTTCATGTGTTTTTAGATTTAACAATGAATTATATTCATATTTATCTTGCGCTCTTTCTATTCGTTCTATGTTCGCATATTTATTCGTATCCAACAACGCCTGCTCCTGATACATCTTTGAAAGATGCTGAAAATGAACAGGCAGTCTCATTCTGGTATCAAGTTTTTAATAATCTCGAGAATGAACCAGGTCAGAGATGGATCGACCGATATTACAAACGTTTTCTACGTGATATGGCGTTATTACAGCGGCAACGCCGATTTGGTAATACGAAATACGGACGGCGTAATCTACTGATTGACGAGCAAAATGAAAGCTTTTAACGAGTGAATATTGATTTAGATTCATTTTTTTTCCTAAGTATTATATATTGTCATTTTAATAATAAACATATCGACATAAAAACCAATTATATGTGTTATAAACATTGGTTTTTCTACTAAGGAAAAAGAAGTTCCTCAATGAATTGTTAATCGATTTACAAAGTGAGTCAGTTGTTGTGTACACTGGGGACGAATTTTGTTTGACTGCAGATTGATGAATATAATTGTCTGTAAAGATACGAACAGAACAAAAATATTTTTCTCTAGAAAGAATTAAACTTCAATCTGACGTGATTTTTTTGTAATAGATTTGATAGATAATCTAAACCTTCATTGTCAATAGAATTCCAACCGAGATGAAGTTCTTTTAGTGTCTGAAAAATGAAAATCATTCAATTTTAGTTTCTTTTTCTCAGTTAATCTATCCAACATTATTTTCAAGAAGAGCCACTGACAAATAGGAAAATCCTATGGATGTTATTTGATTCATACGAAGATTTATTTCAAGTAATGTCTAATAATAAATCTTGATATTACGATGGATTTATCAAAATATTCTTATATTACTTTATTTTTGTACAAAGCATCTGCTAAATATCGAACACCATCAGAACCGATTTTATTATCTGACAGTATCAAAGAAGTTAGCGTCTATGTAGATTGAGATATCGCAAGAACAAAAAACTCGTTCTCTCACTGTATTAGTTTCTAACATTATTGCAAGAGCATACGCGCCTGTCGGATCGATTTGATTATTTGAGAGGATCAATGTTTGCAGTGTCTAAAGAAATAAATTGGTTTTAATTATAAAAAACTTAATGTTACAATGTTCTTTTTGAGGACATGAGCAATATGCTCCGCTCCAATATTACCGATGGCATTAAGCTGCAGATTTAGACTTCTTAATGTCTAAATAAAAAATGTTTCTATTTTTCAAAACAAGTTAATCTGTTACATTATTAGTATAAAAGATGTTCGATATATATTGTGCACCATTCGAGTCAATTTGATTCCAACCAAGATCAAGTTTTTCTAAAGTCTAAAATAAATAATTCATGAGATTGAATATAAAATCGATTTTGAATTATAACTTGATTATTCATTAAAACACTTGATAATATTTGTGCACCTGTTGATGTGATTTTATTTCCATAAAGCGTTAAGATTGTGATTGATGATGGCAGACCATCAATAAAATATTTAAGTTTTTCATCATTGATTTGACTACAACTGAGATCTAATTCTGTTATTGTCTGAGTATCAAAAGAAAAAGATAAAACGAAATGAAGACTTTAAATTTTATCACTTGAGTAGTTTTCAATGAATCTATCAGACAGGAGAATTTGTGTTCAGTAAGAATCTGTCGTTGAAGATTCAACACTTTCGATGTCTAGATAAATTAGACAGATTTCTGCTTTGCTATTCTCAATCGATATCAACTTGATAGTACTTGATATCTCGGATAGGAATCAATAATTCGATTGAATCTTTGACAAACATTTCGAAATGATGTATGTATAGTCAATAGATCGAACTTGTCGAGTATCAAATAGATTAGTTCGATAGGCGCTGTCAGTAAAGATACATGCATTTTCACAGCCATTATTAAATATTTCTAAGTAAATGTAAACAATATCAAAAACACTGGAAAATATCTTTAGAAATCAATACTGTCAGTCATAAGTAATTAGAAAAAAACAAAAACGATAGAATTCAGTATGAAAAGCATACAGCTGCTGTCTATTTCATATTAGTCTTACCCTTCGCGTAAACAAGTATCTCAAAATATCTTTTTTAATTAGAACGTATGAAAAGAAATACGTAATAAGACTAATCGTTATCCAAGCGTTACCGTCTTTTCTCAAGGATAAATATTTATTTTTAAGCATTCGATCGATCTCAAAGTTCGAAAGTATGCATGTGACTGAATCAGAAAGAAAAAAAAATACATATTATCAATGATTAAATACTGATAATATCCAAAACAAATTCCGCAGCGCCAAATGCGAATCCCAAAAAACCCAAAAACAACTTTGCTCCAGCTCCAAGGACCTTTTTAAACATAAATAGATCGGCATCATATTTCGAATGGTATATCATATGATCTAAATAGGTACAATCAGACAACTATAATCTCATCAACAGTCGATTCTGTCCTTTACTTTGTCTCGCTCTATCGAAAACAGATTGTTGTAAATAATAATTTTGAGGGAAAGAATGTAGCATCATTGATTTGTGTTTGTCGAGAGCAAGTCATTTGAAAGTATATATATAT
>ERZ778027.1275-NODE-1275-length-44373-cov-11.381989_pt1 | contig 44373 bp, 54 predicted proteins | sample MGYA00375757_ERZ778027 | MGnify/ENA primary metagenome ERZ778027 (study PRJEB29350, sample SAMN05389817) | bioreactor metagenome | isolation source: Ammonium sulfate bioreactor | place: South Africa: University of Cape Town | collected 2014-02-18 ...
AGAGAGAGAGAGGAAGAGGAAGTAAAGAATAAGTGACAACCTGAGCTGTGCGTTCTGATGGTTGTTTAACGACACTTTGACGGAATGATTTTTCGATGCCATTTGTACACAATGACATGTTGTTTGTCTTCGTCTTTTTATAGCATATTCATATTCAAATAAAAAATATCTGAAATGTAAAACCCAACCCATTGATTGCTCGAGAAAACTGTATGTTTTTTATTCGGATACATTACAAAAACGAACAAATATTTATATATGCGTGTTTTTTCTGTTTTTAATGAAACTCAAAATTACAAATCATGCTTTTCGTTTGTGAGTATCACATCGTTGCTATTTAATGTCGTTGTCATCGTTGAACTTGATGTATCTTCATCATCACCGTCTTTATTTAGACACGTTTGAACCAATGCTTTTCCTGTTTCACTAGTTATGATTGGTTTTAATTTCGGAGTTGCATAGGTATAAACATGACCTAAAGATTATTATATTCATGACTTTTTCGTATTTTGTTTTTCTTTCTTGTTCTTTACCGGTTTCGGATGCAACGAGTAGCATGACTTCAGTGCCTGTTAGTGTCGCTAATTCGTAAGCTTTCTTCATAATACCTGATTTTCGTTTTGAAAATGTTGTATATCGACGAGTTTTATTTTGAATAAACTTTGTTTGAATTTTCACACGACCACGAGTTTGTTTCTTTGTTATTTCACAACTGTCGACTGATGATATTGAATCATCTGCTATTGTTGAGACCGACATAATGTAGATTTGAACCGAAAGACAAAACACTTGACGAAAAACGATGATTTTTATACTCGATGAAAAACATTTTGGCACAATGAATCATAGATATACAAAGATATTAAATAGCCATTCAGAGAGAGAGATTTGCTGTTTTTTTTTATTGTTGTTTAAGAAGACAGACTACGAAAAAAGAGAACGAAATATTCTGTTTAGTAATGACATCTATTTAAATTCGTCGTTTGTTTGCATTTGAAAAATGTCATGAATGATTTGTCATGTTGTTGAAAAAATATTTCATGATTTTCAACGAATTTTTACATCGAAAGTAAAATAAATAAATATTACTGATTTTTACTATCGTTATTCAATGCTGACTAGGTTCTTTCTATTAGGAAAGACGAATAACAATATAAATTAAATACGAAAGAGAGTTATAGGAGGATTTTTTGAAATTAGATGATGAAGTTTGTTGATATTTATTCGGCAGATGTCGTATAAAAAAAAGAAAATTTGCCAGTTTACCTATGAATCATCTTGACTAGTAGCCATGTCATCAAGCAAAAAGAAAAATAAACCGAACGCAAAATGCTGAAATCTTTTCATATATTGTGAATAAAATAAAAATCATGGTGTTGAAATTACGTGAATTATTAATCAAACATGTCGCACAACATCTTCCTAATTTTCATAATGATCTATGTCAACGTCTTACTATTGAACAACGAGAACGTATTCTTCACTGGTTAGTTTCTCATGATTATTTATCGTCTAATATTCTTCCATCAATAACTCGAAATCTTCTTTCAATTCCATTACATTCACTTGAATTCTACAAATGTAAACAACTAACAAATGATATGTTAATAAGTTTTGCTAGTGCAAAGAATTTCACGCGATTAAAATCGTTGATTATTCATGATTGTAATCAAATTCAAGGTAATTAGAAAAGCACAAACAAATTTTGGCATTACCTTCATTGTTATAGATTCGGGCATTTGTGCGATAACAAAAGGACAACTTTCACTCGAATATGTTGCACTAAGAAAATTATCTAATCTAACAAATAAAGGTCTAGATGGTATTCATTCGGCATTTTTACGTGAAATTGATCTTCGTCGAAATGACAAAATACATGATCAAGGAATATTTACTATTGTTTCGAATAATTTAAATCTACGTTCGATTCATTTGATTAATTGTCATCTATTAACCAGTCAATCGATTGTTCACATCGCTCAAAATCTTGGAGAAAAACTTGTAGAAGTTTTCGAATGATTTGAAAATAATCTTGCTGTTGATTTTGTAGGAAATATTGGATATCGAAGGTTTAAGAAATTTAAATTCAGATGTATTTGTAAATCTTGTTGATTATTGTCCAAATATTCGAAAGTAGAAAATAAAGATATGTATATTTTTTGAAACTTTTTGAAATTTTTTGAAATTTTTTAGTTTGAATCTATTCGGCACAATTCATATCGACGCTGATGGATTATTCACTGTAAAGAAATTGTTTTTTTGCTCTGTTCGAAAATAATTATTCGATTTTTTTTCTCTCTAAAGTTATTCGTTCGATCCCATCGTATGTTAAAATTAAATCTTTCGTATACAACTTGTTTTCTATCGGAATCTGTTGCTGATTATCTATGTTGTATGCCAATATCATTAGTCGATTTATGTTTATCCGGTACACAAATTTATAATTCAGAAGTTTTGATACGTTCATTAACAAGATTGACAAATATCGAACATTTAAGATTGAATGGTCTGTCGACAATTAATGATCGTTCTCTTGAATCAGTGAGTTTGATTTTTAAATGAAATGAAAAAACAACAACAACAAGACAAATATTTGTTTTCCAGATCTTGAAAATTGTTGGTCATCGATTGAAAACTTTAGAAATGAATGGATATATCACAGTTGGATCATTGACTGATGCTAGTATTGAACATATCGTTCGTTACTGTCATGTATTAGAACATTTATCATTAAATTTATTAAGTTTTACATGTACACTCGATGCTCTTGCTGAGTTATTCGATACTCCGGAACGTGCGTTGAAATTACATACGATTTCACTGAGCTCATTTCGAAATGTAATATATATGCATAAAAGAAATTTGATTTCTTGTGTTTTTTTTTTCATTTAAAAATAGATCAATGAACGAGTTCTTTGGTCGTTAGTTGATCATTGTTTGAATCTCAAACAATTAGATCTATCTGGAATTCTTGCTGTTAATGATACGATGATATCATCATTGAAATCGTGTCAAAAACTATCACATTTAAATATTAAAGGATGTAAACATGTAAGAATTTGAAATAAGTCGAATTATTTCTTTGAAGCAAAATTTCTTCTCTTAGATTGATGATGCGTCTATCTGTGATCTTCTTGGCGTATGTAAATTTATTTCACTTGTTCTTTCGGGTTGTTGCAATCTAACGGATAGGATTATTTTTGCTATGGCACATACACAACCGTTTCTCGAAGAACTTTACATATCCGGTTGTGCGAAAATATCGCCTGTAGCTGTTCGATTTCTTCAGGATAGTACAGTACGACGTTTATACATTGATCATAAGATTCCCAATGCGACACCTGATTCACTTATGGCGAGAAATTTAGACACTGGTTTATTTGAACAAGTCAGATAAAAATAACAATTTTTTCGAACCGAGTGAACTTGTTTTATTTTTCAAATGAACATGTGATCGATTTCAATAAAATCTGTTTTGATGAATTGATATGTCTGATTGCCTTCTAACCTGAAGGTTGTCGTTTGTCTCATAAGATAAAAGAAACAAAATCATCTCAGCCTTGCTAAATGTGTGTGTGTGTGTATACGCATGTGAAATGACGCGTATCGTCAATGAATAAAGATAAGAAAATAGATTCAATCATTAGAGTAATATTGCATTTTAAATCGAGAGCCAATTAGACGATAAGATTCAGCAAGATGATGTCAGCAGGGATAAATGCAACGAATGGAGATAATTCGGAAATGCCAGGAGGTTATGAATCATGGCCAGCACCTGCTGCTCGTAAAGCACCTTTTCCAGCAACAGGCAGAACGCCTTTTCCTGATATTCCATCAACAAGTCGAATACCACCGAGTAGAGGACCAATGGTACCGAAAAAACGTCCAGTAAGAGTTCGTTCGCATCGAAGAAGATCGCCTATACCAAAAATTGTCATAGAACAAGGTCATCGATGTCATTCATCGTGGGGACGCGATCGAATAATCACTATTCCACTTGATCGTCGTCCAACACTCGGTTTACGTGGACCACCAAGACGTTATATCGAAATTGAACGAATACCGTGTCGTCGACGTCGAAAACATCGATACGAGTGCTGTGAATACGAACATGATCATCCACCACCGCCACAACAACAACAACCAGTAATGATTGCGAATTCGAATTTGCCACAAGGTCAACCAATAGTTAATATGAATACTGTTGCTCCTAAAGCAAATCCTATTGCAAATTTAACAGTAGAAACGATCAATAATTTGCCGAGACAAACTATACATTTACCGGCAATTCATTTGCCAGGAAGTCAAGCTGATGAAAGTACAGAACTTGAAACGATCGCATTTCCTGCTGAGATTATCAATCCAGTTGATGGAACTCTATCAATCATTCAAAATAATCAAAGCTTTTTGCCTAGTATTCAACCTCAATTAATCAATATACCTGCTGCTGCTGTTCCAAGTAGAGGAGTTCCTCTCTCTCCAGCAATGACTGCGGATCCATTTGCACAACGATTTCGCGATCTTTTTCAACGTTTGACTCTCGCACAGTCACAACCTACTAATCCACCAGTTATTCAATCAACAATGCCAAATACAACAACACAAAACAATTCACAGATTATTCGACCGACATTACCAACAATGACAGAATTTAATCCAGCAGCTATTCGACCAAATATCAATACACCTAGCACAGGAACTTATCCATCTGCTAATATACGACCAATAAATCCTGGATCCTATCCTCGAGCCAATATCACACCAGCAGCTCCTTCGAACACTTCTACTTATCGTCCATCAAATTTTACTCCTTCGACTCCAACAAACAATCCTATCTATCGCCCGAGTAATAGTTCAGACATTGGTCCATATCAACGAGCAAATATTACACCATATGCAAGCAATGTCACTCGACCTGCATATAGTCCTCCATCGACTTCAACAACACGTTCAGGTCCTTTCACACCATTTCCTAGTTTAGCTGCTTCGTCTGCTGGTGCTTATGGACATGCTCCATCTCCGCCACCATCATCATCAAATCCTATCCAATCGATTAGTTCAACTCCGAAATCAATTCTTCGCAATCCATTATCTACTAATCCTTCAGATACTGTCTATACAAACTTGACTTCGAACGATACCATTCGCAAAACAGCGAGATTTGATTAAAGATTTGTTTCTTCTATCAAAAACCACATATTTTTTTAACGCCAACATGAAATATTTTTCTATTTGAATAAATGTAAAAAGGCAAAGCCATCTCAATAACACATATATCTAAGACAAATAATAAGACGGCACTTTTTGTTTTCGAAATATGTGCAATACATATGTCAATTGAAAACTAATCGATCAGACATCGATATCGCACTCTTCAATGGATGTTAAACGATCGCTGTCGCCTCACTCAAAAAATTCTCGTTGGTTCCCTGAAAATAGACTTGCAAGTTCCATAGACTATAATTTTCGTATTCAAACAGCTCCACCACTTTCCCTACAGCAATACGCTCGTTCAATAGCTACTATTCCTGGTATTCCGCCATGGCAACACCCAGGTCTCTATCAACCACCCGCGCTGCATTCTTATTTATCACCTGAAATTCGAAAATCACGGCCAATGCCTGCCGTACAACCTTGGATTTATTCGTATCGACGAAAATATTCGATTCCTACTTATTCGTTGAAAAACTACAAAGATAAACTACCGACTGCGCCTGAACCGATCTGGCGTCCAATAAGTCCCTATGTATCCAAACGACCAACATCACTTAGTCCGGAGAAAAAACCGGAACGAATTGTTCATGAACCCGTTTGGCATTCGCCGGGTAGACCGAAGTATAAACCTGTACGATTCTTTGATCCACCGGCTTTACGATGGTCACTTCAGGACCTACGAAAAACAATGCCTGATTTACAAACAAAAACATTTCGTGTACCGAAAAAAATTGATAAAAAATAAAATCTTGAATTTTTCTCCTATCCGAATCCGATTATTGTTTAATGTTGTACGATCTAATCGAATTCAATGATAATTCAATTTCAATCGATTCTCTCAGCATCAGCTGTGGGAATAAAAATCAATCAAAGTACTTTGACAATCATCATTCATCTGAAATACATCGATGTCTGTCTATCGACCTCGCAAAGAAAAACAACATTGACCGTTTTGAAACAATAGACTAGAAAAAAAAGCAATTGAATATGTTATTGTTATCTTTTCATCTATGTTGTCATTGTCAATCGTTGAAGAGTCTCACATCGAATTAGACTTTTCATATCGATCTTCTTTTTTTCTTCTTCTTGTTTTTATTCGATTAATACGAGATACCATAGACATGCATCTGTAAACGGGCTTCAACGCAAGAGAGCGAGAAAGAATAGGAACAAAAATAGCACATTCGATTTTCATTCTGTTAATTAATATTTTTCGAACATTATTCTATTCACGTGTGAATTTTAATCTGCTTGAGAGAGAGAGAGAGAGACGAAGAAAAAATGACTCGTGGCTATTCTCATTTCATTACACCTGTTTCTCTTCGAATCGATTAATTATTCATTATCGAGATAAATCAAGACGAATATTTGATTGACACAAAATACTGCCAATCATTGAAGCAGATTGCATGTAAAAATCTTCAAGGTTTACTCGTCATTAATAATTCAAAAAAAATGAAATAATAGAAAAAGAAGAAAAAAAAACGAACACGAGACATACTTATATTCAAATGTAATATATTAAAAACATCTGATATATTTCTATTCTTACGATAGTTGTCATATCCGGCAAATTGACAATTCGATTCCGTTCGATGAAAACATGATTTGCTTTTCAAATAAATGCATTTCTTTCTTTATTTTATTTGATTAATAATATATATTTGTTCATCAATATAATTTGTACTCTATTCACCTTGAGTATACAAGAAGATTTGAACAAACATTGACATGTCGTTCTCTTCTCGTTTTTTTCTCTTCGTGAAATGAGCAAGATTTGAATGACTGGACGAAACAGATGGTTGAGAACAAATCAGTTAGATAAAAAAAAAGAGAGAATCGAACGGGATCCGAAGCAGATGTATTTGTATCAGAAAAAAAAGAAAGTTATATAAGCATCATTGATCAAATAATTAAAAAAATTCTCCGTTCTTTTTTTCTTCGATGACAATTGTTTGTTCACAGACATTAGAAAGAGAGGGAATCTAATCGAGTGTATTCAATGATCATCGCACTTCATTGATCATCCATCTCTCGTAATCACTTATACAATATCTTTGTTGATAAAAAATAAATGCAATGCTTGAAATCTGTCGTCACGTTCTTTCTACCAAGTTAGATCATTTGACATATAGAAAGAAAAACACACACTTACAGATACAAAGTTTTTTTTCCGCAAGAAAAAGAAACAATAACCTATCATCAAGAATCATATGATGTAATCATTGAACAATCGATATGTTCAGGAAATCGTAAGTCTAATTGAGATGAATAATATTAAAAAATGGAAAGTTCTCTTCTGAATCGATTCAAAATGAAATTATTAGAATTGTGCAATATGATATTCAAGATGTCTTTTAGTTTCTAATGAAAGGTTAAAACAAGCTTGAAGATGCTGATCTTCATTGTTTTTTCAAGTGAAAATTATTTTTTAAATACATTCGACATTTGAAACGATTGTATCTCTTTACTTTACATTTACAATTACTTGTATACATTTGTGAGCGTACATTCTTCGATGTCGGTCAGCTTCTGTCTGTCGTCATCGTCATCAATTTTTTTCTCCTCTCTCTCTCTCTCTCTTGTTCTCTATATTCTCTCGATCTATTTGCTTGGAGCAGTATTGTGAGAAAGAGAAAAAGAAGAGAAAAGGAAATTTGATGATGATGATGATGATGATGTCTATTCTATGGCATCGTATATATACATGAAGAAAAAAGAAAGCTCAAAAATCAGTCGAGAAAAAAAAGACGAATAATGAAGATTTCTATCTTCTATTCCAAGACAATGATAGTTCAATGTCTTTTCCTATTTATTCGAATTGTTCACTCAACAAAAGAAGGTAATTTCAAACGAAATTCAAATATATTCGAATGTATTCGATTTGGATTTTCAGTTGTCTTATTGGACACACGCGATGCTCGAGACAGTTTAAATTGGTTTAAGATTGCTTCGAACGGAAATTTCAATGACGGTTGGGGTGAATTAAGTTTTGAAGCCAAGACATTTCCGTCATTAGTTTTATCATCATCGAGTTCGACTTTATGGCGTACGCAATACGTTTGCGATATAACATCCGAACGTCGAGTTGACAATTGGCTTCGTTCGCCGTATTTAAAACGTCAACAAGCACAACGCATTGAAATCGAATTAGGTTTTTCGATTCGTGATTGTTCAACATTTCAAACGCCGAATGAAATACGTTCGTGTCGAGAAACATTTGAATTGTATATTCATGAAAATGATATTGAAGATAAGAATCAAAATTGGTCGTCATATAAATTAATTGATATCATCGCAGGAAATCGTTTTACATCGAATAATTACGGAAATCAATTGTCGACCAATCGAAATAACCTAACAGTTAATATTAAAACTCCAGGCATATCTGTCGAAAAATCGGGTTTCTACGTTGCATTTCGTGATCAAGGTGCTTGCATATCGTTGTTATACGTTAAAATCTACTATCGTCTATGCGAAGATCGTTTAATTGGTCTTGTTCAATTTCCTGAAACATCGATTGGCTCATCATTAACTGATATTGTCGAACGTTATGGAGTTTGTTCGATAAATTCCGAATTAAAACGCAAACCGATTGGTTTCTGCAAAGGCAATGGCGAATGGACATTCGAAGAGAATTCTCTTCATGATAGTTGTCATTGTCAGCAAGGTTATGAATTCTTAATCGAAAATAATCCCAATCTATTATCTCGAGCCATTTGCAAACGTACGTATCTCATTTAATGATCTCATAATCATTCTGATTGATTATATTGTTTAATACTCACGAGACAATTCTAACCTTGAGAGACAATTTCGAATGTTCGAGACACGTTTTTTGCTCATTTTAGTTTGTCCGATGGGAACGTACAAGTCAACAGTTAGTAACAATCAATTATGTCAAACATGTCCATTGAATAGCCATACGATTGAGAAAGGCGCAACATTTTGTCAATGCAATCATGGATTTTTTCGATTGAATTCATCATTAATCGACTCGGCATGCATTGGTAGATAAAAATAAAAGAGAGAGAAATAATTATTAATGAAATTTTTTTCAACGATTGACATAGGAAATCCGGATGAACCAGAAAGTATTGCGATTGATGAGATTGATCAAGCATCAATTCGAATTTCATGGAAGTACATCGATGATCGAGTGTATCATCTTGAATGTCATCAGCCGACAACATGTCCAACATATTTTATCTTTCAACCAAATCGAACATTTATCAATAGTTCAAAGTATTTGATTTTTCTTTCAAATGAATTCGATTGTTGAATGATTTTTAGTGTGAGAATTTTTGGTTTCGAAGAAAATACGAATTATAAAATGAAAATCTTTGCTGAACAAATGTCGACAGGTTTATTAAGCAAAGCAATTGAACTGTCGTTTACAACGAAACGATCGAGTATATTCGACGAAAGAACATTTTCTTTATCATTTTTCGAGTATTTTTAGTTGAAAAACAAATTCATGGAGTCGACATTCAACGTTTAGCATTCAATACAGTTCGTCTCAGTTGGTTAGCCGATGATTTTCTTGAATATGAACTTTTATATTGGCCAATGATTAATGAAAACGAGAAAATTCTCGTTCGATTAATCATAAATAATTATACATTGACAACTACGAGTGATTTATATAAATTTCAAATTCGAGGACGAAATCCACTTGGTTGGACAGCTTATACCGAAGAGAAATTAATTTCCTTACGATCGATGTCAATCGATGAATCGATTATTTCGAATTCGACTCGAAGAAATTTATTTTTACTCTCAGGACCCATGTTTATTCTCGGATTGATAGTTTTCGTTCTTATCTGTGCAATTATGTGTTCGAGAAATAGAAAACGTCCATGTCGATTGAAAAACCCAAGTGATTGCGAATCATTGGATTATCAAAAACGTCAAGGTTGATTTCATTGAAAATTGAAAAGAACAATTGTCGAATATCTATTTTTAGGTCTCGGTCATTACGGTCCAGATGCATTTTTTAATTCAAATTGTAACTATCTCTTTCTTTTCAACTTTAACCTTGAAAAAAAAATCTAAATGAAACATCATCCTTCCAGGGACAGCTCCATTATGGCCTTCAATGTCAACGACAGCTAAGACTTATATTGATCCTCATACAGTTCGTATTTGTCTGTCTGTATTGCTTAATTCCATTTAACTGAATTCGAATGCTTTAGTACGAAGATCCAACAAAAGCTATTAGCGATTTTGCACATGAACTCGATCCGAATATGATCGTCATTGAATCCGTCATTGGTGGCGGTATGAGATATTCTCTTTTTTGTTTCATTTCTTAACATATAGCCTCCGCCCTTTTTTATTTTCAAGGTGAATTCGGTGACGTCTGTCGCGGTAAATTACGTCAATTAAATAGCTCAAAAGAAGTTTCTGTCGCGATTAAAACATTGAAACAAGGCGCTAGTGAAAAAACTCGCTTAGATTTTCTCTCCGAAGCGAGTATTATGGGTCAATTCAATGATGAAAACGTGATTTATCTCCAAGGAGTAGTGACCAAACATCATCCGATCATGATTGTCACTGAATATATGGAAAATGGTTCGTTGGATGCGTATCTTCGCGTAAGGGAAATTCGATCTGAAGTCGATTCGTTTGCATTTTTTCTTGATGAGAATGTTTTTAGACAAATGAAGGAAATCATAATCTTGATGCGTTACAATTAACAAGAATGTTGAAAGGAATTGCATCGGGAATGAAATACTTAGCCGAGATGAAATATGTTCATCGAGTAAATAGAAAAGAAAGAAACAAACGTATCTATTATTAATTGAGGAATTTTTTTGTCGTTGTTTCTTTCAGGATTTAGCAGCGAGAAATATTCTTGTGAATAAAGATTTAGTTTGTAAAGTTGCAGATTTCGGTTTAAGTCGAGAGATTGATCAAAATGATAGTTATACGACTCAGGGTGGCAAAATTCCGATACGTTGGACGGCAATCGAAGCGATTGATTATCGAAAATTTACATCGGCGTCGGATGTTTGGAGTTTCGGTGTTTTAACTTGGGAAGTATTATCGTTTGGCGAAAGACCTTACTGGAATTGGTCGAATCAAGATGTTATTAAAGCTGTTAAAAACGATTTTCGTCTTCCACCACCATTGGTTTGTTTAAAAAAAGAAACTTCAATCCAAATTCTCTGTTTTTCTTCTCAAAATAGAATTGCCCGGAGATTTTGTATAAACTAATGCTTGCTTGTTGGAATGAAAAGTATCTCGAACGACCAAAATTCGACGATCTAGTTCAACAACTAACATATATCATTCAATTTCCTAATCGTCTTACGCCATTAGCTAAACAAAAGTTCGATAGACAAAAGAATTTCTTTCACATACTGAATAATTCTTGTTTCTGTTTTGTTCTTAGACCGATCTTTGTTAATAATCCGGATCAACCTAACCATGCTCAATTAACTTCAATATCTTATTGGCTAGAAACTCAACAATTAGATCATTTAATATCATTTTTTCATACACATAATTATACAAATCTCTCGCAAATCTGCCATTTTAATCTCTTAGATTTGACTACTCTTTTTCCCAATCATATTTCGTTGAATGAAAAAACTCGTTTATTAGAAAATCTTGCTCATTTGCGTTCTCAACTTGTTCTTATTCCATCGAAATCATTTTCAACAACCGAAGGTTTTCTTGTTTAGTCACACAGTGATGTTCAATCTAGTCATTGACTATCTATCTTGATTGGTGATTTTCCTTTCTGTGTAAATAGAAATCGTCATCATCATGTTTTTATTTGAATAAATTAAAAATTTTCAAACACTACAAACTAAATGATACGATTTTTACGATTTCGAGCTAATGCTTCAGCGAAATAAACTATCATTCCAACAAAAGCAATGACACAAGCGATATCAGCACCTACGAAATCAATAACAAGTTGTTGATGATTAATGAGAATTCAGTGTCAAAACGAATGACTTACTATGTTGATGTGTAGTACTAGCATGCGATCGACTGGCAATAACGGCTGCACCGATACCAAAAGCTAAAAGAGCCATAGTTGCAACTAATGCGTAAACAGTTCGAAGACGATTTAATGGAGCAACTGTTCCATCGGTAATTAAGAATTGTTCGATTAGAAGAAAACTTGTTAGACATAATACTGAAAACAAAAACAAACATTTCTTTTTTCATTTTCAAAGCATTTTTTTTTTCTATTACAGATCGGGAAAATGATTGAATAGCTCATTTCATAGATTGACACAGCTGAATATGTCGGATAATTAAGATGACAATGTACAATACCAATTACATTTGTTACACAGGATAAAAACATTATAATAATAATTGTACGTCGAAGATCCATTGTACGATGCAAATGAAGCCGAAAAATCCAGAAAATCTTGCTTATCAATTGATGAAATGTCTACTGAAGATAGATTTAATCAAGGCTTCTGATTAGATAATATGTGCTACTCGTTATGCTTAGTAATCAATTGTATCGATGAGAGAAATTCTTTTCGAGAAGAATATTATGTATAAACAACAAAGATAGATTCTCGTATTTTTTCCGTTGACTACTTTCTTTCGAAAGAAAACGTTTATTTACAATCAACAAGTAAAAAAAAACACCGAACTGTTCGAGAAAACAAAAAAACTATCAACGTAAATTTCAATCGAATTCATCATCAGGATCGTCGATGATATAATCTGTTGAATCGATTTGTTGTTGCATTGTTTGATCGTAAGTGAACATCGTATCTCGAACGTAATTAGACATCGATGAACTATCTCCTATGGATAAACTTTGTTGTGTTTGCATATTGAGAAAAGTAAATTTTATCAAATAATTATATCCGTGAGTTGGATCACGAACTAAACCGAATGATTGATCGAATACACCTCGACATGTGCCACGTTGATGAATTGTTCCATGAATTTGTATCATAACTAATCCATGTTTCGATTCGTCGACTTGATTTGATTGAATATTGGGAATAAATTGTAGTTCTTGATTGGCAACATAAGATCTTAATGTTTCGTGAACATAAAATGATCCGCAAATTCGACGATGATTTTCATGAATTAATGTTAGTTGACAATCGGGAAAGAAATGATCACTATTGAATGTCACAAGATTATTCCATGATGTGTAAAACCATTCGGTAAATTGCTGAGATAATTGAAGAATATTTGTCGATTGAATTGATGTACAAGACGAATTATTATTATTATTATTATTCGTATTCCAATACTCGATGATTTGTTTAACGAGTTTAACCTAAATTTTTAATTTTGAAAATCATTTTTTTCGTTTCGAATGACTTGGATTTACTTTATCAGTTCCAGCGCTGACACCAATCGATTTCTTGGCTAAATACTGCATGAGAATATCTCGTCGGATTTTCTTTCGACGTAATAATTGCATAGCTGATTGTGAACATCTTAAACAGATATCAACTGCTTCTGACCTCTGAAAAGACAAAAAAAATGTAATTCTTCAAATCACTGAATATCATCGATGAATGCATACAGAATCTGCTGGTATCATTGATTTCGTTATTGTATCTTTCAAAGACATTAGTTCATCATCGGCTAACATCGAAAGAAGTTCTTCTGCTCCTGATTTTTCAAATTTATTCATATCTAAAAAATAATTATTCATTGAATTCTCATTCGAACTACATAGGCTTCTTATTATTTTTGGCCATCCGTTGTTTTTGTCAGAATTTTCTTTGTTTTTTTTTGTCGTAAATAGAAAACATAAAATTCACAAATTTGGACAACAATTAATTGATCACAAAACAAACAAGAAACTGATATTCGGTTCATTAGATAAAATGTATTGCAAGAATCAATTCTCATTTTGAATAATATACACGATAGTAGAGTGTTTTCGAACGCCATAATGAATAGCTATTGTCGAATTTGAGAAGATAGATGCCTTGGCCCGGATACGGATGACTGCCCGCATAGACTTCTTCATGACAATCACGACGATAGATAGGAACGATTTCATCTTGACGTGGTTTGGGTGGTTTATTTGTACTTCCACTTCCTTTTTCGATGTCTTTCTTTTCACCTGAATATAAAATTGAAATAAATATTCAAGTAATCGTATGTATGTATGACGAATTACCCTCATTCTCTTCTTCTTCATCACTTGAATCACTGACATGAACAGTAACGGTATTCGATTGCGCTTTTGTCCATTCGAAATAAACGCCAAAGCCAAGATCGTAATAATCGGTTGCAAATTCCCAAAAAACTAATTGACCATCTTCATGTGTAGGAACTCGAACCTAGCAGACAAACAATTATTTTTAAAATCATAAAATAACTATCGAATAAATTCTCCTACAGTGACAGTTTCACCACTACTGATTTTAATCACAGCTTCTTTTTCTTTACGTATTTGTTCTTTAAATTCCTTAATATCTTTACGTGTCCACATATTTGCTGGAATAATGTTTGGTGATCCTAGATAAAGAAATGGTTTCCTTTTGATGAAATGGATTATGGTGAAATATTCACCTGGTTTTGCATCATCAGGTATAGCTGATGCTTCACCATTTTCATCAGCCGGTGGTGAAACAGCAAGTTGACCATTGATCAAATCTTGTGAAGGTGCTAAGTCACTGCTTAATGATGCAACTGATGGTTGACCAAAATCATTGGCAGTCGGTTCTGATGGTGAATTGAGATTTAATGCTTCGAATTGACTTTGAACCGGGATAGTTGAATCAAGATTTGGATTAGGAATTACTTGGAGAGGAATATTTGATGATGATGATGGTGGTGGCGGTGGCGGATGAGCCAAAGGAGGAAGTTGAGCTGGTGCTGGACCAAGTGGTGGCATTTGAGCAACCGATGGCGCAGGAACATTCGATGCAATTGTTGATGGAACATTAGCAGTTGGAGAGGTTGCAGTGACTGTATTGACTGGATTGAATACAGGAGGAGGTGGTGGTGGTGGTGATGTCATACTCGTTGGAGTTGAAGTTGGAGTTGTTGTTTGTAGTGGATACGTGTTAATTGGTGATGTTGCTTGTGGAGTATTACTTGACAATGTTGATGGAGCTGTGTTAGCAATGGGTGATGGAATAACGATGTTTAATGTTGATGGTGGAACAAGAGGCACGCCAGTTGGTGGAGTTGATTCTGCTTGCTGTTGTTGTTCCATGTTTGGTTTCTATTTCAATAGAAAAGAAATAAATTAGAAACTTAATTCGATTCGACAGATATTACTATTCGATGTAATTCTTGTTGATCGAGTAATTGTTGTTGATAGACTTGTTGCATGTATTGATGAAAATGTTGTTCTTGTAATTGTTGAATTAATTCCTCTTGCTAAAACAAACAACAATGACAATAACAAAAAAAAAATGACGTTTTCTCTCTTTTGCTCTGACAACTATATTTACCGCTTGTCGATTATCTTGATATTGTTGCTCAGCGTATGCCTTGAATTGCAAATATGTTTGTTGGTTGAGAATGTCTTGTATTTGTTTCCTATATGAATATGTAAGTTGAAAACATTGAAGTTCATTATTAGTTTTTTTTTTTAAATTACCTTTGAAATTCTTCTCGTTTTCTATTTTTCTTTTCTAATTTAGTAACTTGTTGAAGCTCGTATTGTCTGACTTTTTCTGCTTGTTCTTCTAATATTTGACGAGTTTCATCATCTTCGCTAAAACAAAACAAAAATAAAAATATCCAACATAAATTCAACAATCTTCTTTCTATTTAGCCTTTTTATTCTCAAATTTGATTAAAAAACTGAACAAAGAACCTTGAAAAATCTGAGCAGAATTCCATTTTCTATTCCTGTCTGTCGACTAACGTCACAATGACAAAAAAGACGTTCAAGAAAATAAAAGAAGAAGAAACTAACAGCGATGCATCTCCTTTTTTTTCTTCTCTTTTGTTAAGTAGATTAGATCTGACATAAGACTCTAACGTTCCGTATTCTTTTTTCTTTTTTTCCTTTATTTTTTTTCTCTTTCTACTTCCGTTGATTCTCATTGGTAAAGAATAACTCTAATGAGCAAAAAATACTGCCGAAAGATCGTGAAGAGAGAGAGAGAGAGAAAAAAAGAGGAAGAACTCTCGACGGTTTCTGAAAACAGAACTAACTCGTCACGTCAAATAATAAAGTAGTGAAATTCTTTGAGAATTAAGGAGGAAAAAAAGCTCTTTAACAGATAATAATAATGATAATAAAGATGCGCAAAAGGAAAGGAACCGGCTAACTTTGAATGCAAATGCGACGGTAAAATGAAGCTTGAAAAAAGCGTCATATTAGATCGAGACGGATAGTCAAGATAGGATTTTTTTTTCTCTTTCTTTCGTTCTGTCGTTACCTTTGCTGATTGCTGTCTGTGTTCTGTAAACGATAATTTTCTAAATGAATGCGAAAGAGAGAATAATGTTGCAATAATAAATTGACATATTCCTCCATAGCGAGTTCTTTTGACATATTTCCTAAGGAGATCCAAGCTTGTCTGCAAATGAAAGTCGTTCAAAAACAAAACAAAACAAGAATAATTTCTCATTACTTTCGATCATTCCCAATGACATCAAGAAAACCAATGTTTTCAGTATAGGACGATTTCCATGCGCCGATTTTAATCTGCTTTAGTAGAGCTATCAATCGAATATTGTCCGAATATTTTATTTGAATATCTTTATTCTGTTGAAGAAATTCTCGAGCAAGCTGAAAGATTTGTTCGATCGAAAGACGATATTCATCTTGAACTTTTAGTTTTGGTTTCGTTTCAATCGGTGTCGAATTTTCTGGTGTTGCTGGTGGAAGAACATTGATTTGACCAAAACAATTTCCTGCAAGGATTTCATCATAGTGTAAAGACATGTGAAAACAACGATTTGACCGAAAAGGAACATTACTTTTTCGGCCATTAAATGGGCAACTAGTTTGACCAATAAAAATATTGAACTGAACGTGAGAGAGGTTTTACTGAATATGCCATGTCGAACGAACGGATCTGATTGGTTCGAAGGAAAAAAAACGTAGGATGATGATGCTGCGGAATAAATGTAACCTTAACGTACGCCGAAAAAATATCAAAACAAAATCCCACGATTATTTAACACAATACAGTTACACAATGTATTAGCCTTCACCTTGATATGCTTTTGATCTGACAGTTAGTTGATTGTAAAACATGATCGAATATCCTTGGAAACATCACGCGCACCGTAGTTTTGTTTACTCATATTCGAAATACAAAATAACAACTTGGCTTACTAATCAGTGTCCTTGATGGAATATTTTCAATCGATAATCTACGCAGGTTAATTATTGTCTATACTATAAAATGACATAATTTCGCGTTGTTTGAGTATGTATTATTATTCTTAATCGCGCTATTCAACATGAATATTCGAATTTTATTATTTGTTTTTCAAAGTATTTATTTATTCAATCAAATTACCGGTCATGGTTATCTAGCTGATCCACCGGCACGTAGTTCAGCATGGTTGTATGACAGAACTTTTCCTCAATATTACAATCATTTGGAAATGTCATGTGGAGGAACATATCATCAATGGACAATTAACAGTAAATTAAAAATCTAATTTCTTTGTTTTCAAATGAAAAGAAAAATCTTTCGATTTCGCAGACGGTCGATGTTCGATTTGTGGCGAAGCTGCTGATGCAAAACCGAAATTATTCGGCATGGGTGATGCATTGTATACCGGAAAAATTGTCCGAACATACAAACAAGGTGCTATTATTCCAGTTACTGTTGTTGTAAGTTCGATTGTTTTGACTGTTGATAATCAACGAAAATGATTGATATTTAGATTACAGCAAATCATTTGGGCATATTTCAATTTCGTGTTTGCAGTCTCGATGAAACTCCAAATAAAGATGCAACACACGCTTGTCTCGATGCTAATCTTTTACAAGTTGCTCCTGGTACAACAGATTTTGCAATTAAAGCTTCGTATACAACTGTTCGTATCAATGTTTCATTACCACAAAATTTAACTTGCAAACATTGTGTCTTTCAATGGAAATATCGTACTGGCAATAGCTGGGGATCATACAATGGCAAATCATGTCTCGGTTGTGGACGAGAAAATGAAGAGTTCTATGGATGCTCAGATATTTCTATTATCCGTAAAGATAAATCCATCACTGAACCACCACCACCACCAACAACAACAGCAGCAGCAGCAGCAAAAAAAGAAGTTACACCAGCAACTCGAACATGCGGATCAGCAATTACATTTAGTTCAACATTTGATTTATTTAATATTATGGATCAATATTGTAAAGATGTTTGTCCAAATAATTGCGCTCAAGATAATAAACCAGGCAATGAAATGCTCTACAATGGTTGTGTTAATTCATGTAACAAATTATGTTCATGTCAGTAAAAACATTCGTTTTCTTTTTTTGAACGACAAAATACGTTCATCATACCGGTGCCTGTACATTTTTTATGTAGTTATTAAACAGAAAACTAATTTTTTTTTAGAATTTCGTAAATAAAAGTACTAAATCATAACAATATTTGATATTTATCGTGTCAGTTAATGATCAATTGACGAAAACAAGTGTATGTTTTGTCCTTTTAGTACATATTTGGAAAGTTAGAACACGTGATTAAAAGTATTGTTATGATTTTTTCGAATAAGAAATGTCTCAAGAGCATACGGGCAATCTGTCGTTTTAAAGCTTGTGTTTTTATTGTGGTTAGGAGTAACCTATAAATAGATGTCGTTGGATATTAGTTGTTGATGAAAAATAAAACCTTATGATCAACAAAAAAAGAAAGAAATATAACGACGTAAAAGAATGTATTTTTCAAAAATGTTTAGAACATTTTAATTGATTTTAATGCATTTCTATGCTTATCTAAATCTTCAGCGAGTCACTTCGGTGTACGTATTCGGTCACATGCATACATACCCATCCAGCTGATGATATATATAAAAACGCTTTTATATTGGTGTTTATTTTCGAATACACAACGAGAAAGAATAGAATAGGTAGGAGAGATAGTTCGCCGGCGTCCACGATTAAAAGAAATCGAGCTTTTATTTAACATTAAAAACCAATCGTATGCTTGTGATTTTATTTGGCTTTAGTAGCCGACAAGAAAAAACCTTGAGATTTGTTTTTCTCCTTGCACACACCTTCGACTACGACCACACAGATTTTGGTTGACAAAAAAACTGTTTTTTTTTTGTGTTTCAGATTTTTCTTGAGAATGTAAAATTAACTATTGGTACTCAGTATCAAGTATGTTCACGATCGAATCGAATTGCAGTATTGTTGTTGTTGTTGTTTGCTTCTTTTTCCTAGAACACAAAATGGTATCTGTCGTGCGCGCCCAACAGATTTTATTTAAAAGTAACCGTTTGAATAAAATATCCTGGATATGTCGTCGTCCAACATCATCAACACCGACGCCAACAACAACTGAATTAGCCCAACAAGTCGCTACTGATGCTGCTGCACCAGGAAAGAAGATCATAGCCGGCGCACCGTATAAATCACTTTCGATCGGTGTACCCAAAGAAACATTTCTAAATGAAAAACGTGTCGCTCTCACACCGACGGTAGTTTCAACATTAGTTAAAAAAGGTTTTACGCTAAATGTCGAAGAAAATGCCGGCACTGGCGCATCATTTCAAAACGCTGACTATCAAAATGCTGGTGCTAAAATCGTCTCGAGAAATACCGCATATACATCGAACATTATTCTCAAAGTTCGACAGCCAAGTCCTGAAGTTCGTTTCTTTTGTCAATCGAATTCATACAGTGTTTTTGCTTTTACTCTTTTTATTTCGATTATTTTCTAGGATATTAGCATATTTCAAGAGAAATCAACATTGATTTCATTCATCTATCCTGTTCAAAACAAAGCACTTGTTGATGAACTTGCTAAAAAACATGCAACTGTTTTTGCTATGGGTAAATTTAGAATTTTTGTCGTTTGTTTTTGTTTGTCAACAAAGAAATTTTGATTTAGATTGTGTTCCGCGTATTTCACGAGCACAAGTATGAAGTTCATCATCGTGCTTTGTTGAATTAATCTTTGAATTTAATTTCAAAGGTTTTCGATGCATTGAGTTCAATGGCCAACATTGCAGGATATAAAGCTGTTATCGAAGCAGCCAATAGTTTTGGTCGATTTTTCACCGGTATTTGATCGAACGAAGAATTTTCGATTGATTATCAAAATTGATTCTTGTTTAGGTCAAATAACTGCTGCAGGCAAATCTCCACCGGCTAAAATTTTAGTCATTGGTGGTGGTGTGGCTGGTCTAAGTGCGATTGGTACGGCAAGAAACATGGTAATTGAGAATCTATTTCGAAATTTTGATGAATTAATATTGTCGAATAGGGTGCTGTTGTTCGAGCGTTTGATACTCGTCCAACGGTCAAAGAACAAGTTCAATCGATGGGTGCAGAATTTCTTGAGCTTAATTTTAAAGTAATAATTTTAATAATAAGAAAAATTGACGAAGAAATTTGTTTTCAGGGGGGTGAAACTGGTGAAGGTTCTGGTGGTTATGCAAAAGTAATTTGATTTAATCTTTCGATCGATGAAAAATCTCTTTTGAATTAGGAAATGTCACCGGAATTTATCGAAGCAGAAATGGCTCTATTCGCTAAACAAGCAAAAGAAGTCGATATTATCATCACGACAGCTTTAATTCCTGGTAGGAGCATTCGATTTGTTTGAAATCTAAACAATCGATTTATTCGTCTAGGTAAACCGGCACCAAAACTAATTACCAAAGTTGGTTTTTTCTTACAAAACAAAATAGATTTGAAAACGAAATTCATATTTAATAATATAGGAAATGATCGAAAGCATGAAACCCGGTTCAGTCGTCGTCGATTTAGCTGCTGAAGCCGGTGGCAATATCGAAACAACTCGTCCCGGCGAGAAATATGTTTACAATGGTGTGACACACATTGGTTACACAGATTTACCATCGCGTTTAGCTGGTCAAGCATCGAGTTTATACGCAAATAATATCTCGAAATTTTTACTTTCAATCGGCAGTCAAGATCATTATTATATCGATTTAAATGATGAAGTTACACGTGGTTCACTTATTCTACGTGAAGGTGAATGGATGTGGCCACCGCCGAAACCAGCTGCTATCGAAAATCCACTTTCGAAAAAAGAGAAAAAAGAAGATAAACCAGCCGCAAAAGCTGCAGCTGAAGTTCTACCACCGAATTACTTTGGTCAATATCTAAAAGATTCAATTTTATATACAAGTGGTCTCGGTGCATTGCTCGGCTTAGGCATTATTTCACCAAATGCTCAATTTGCGAATATGATTACAACATTCGCATTATCGGGCATTGTTGGTTATCATACAGTTTGGGGTGTTCAACCGGCTTTACACAGTCCACTTATGAGTGTTACAAACGCAATCAGTGGTATAACAGCAGTCGGCGGTTTGTTATTGATGGGCGGTGGTTATTATCCACAAACAGTACCACAAGGATTGGCTACGGCAGCTGCATTCATTTCGAGTATTAACATTGGTGGTGGTTTTATCATCACTCAACGAATGTTAAACATGTTCAAACGACCAACGGATCCACCTGAATATAATTATTTGTATTTAATTCCTGGCGCTTCATCAGTCGGTCTCTATGCATGGGCGAGTCAACAAGGCTACGAAGACATCAATCATTTAGCTTATCTAGCAGCTTCACTTTGTTGCGTCGGTGCATTAGGCGGTTTAAGCAATCAAACAACAGCGCGTCTTGGTAATTCACTCGGCATGATCGGTGTTTCATTAGGTAAATCAGAATAAATTCTCGTCGAAAACAAAAGAAATGATTGATTTTCAGGTTTATCTGCAACACTCGGTTCGATTCATCTCGATATGCCATTGATCACACAAATCGGTACAACCATGGGTACTGGTGCATTAATTGGTTCAATCGTTGCTCGACGTATTGCCATCACTGATCTTCCGCAATTAGTCGCTGCTTTTCACTCACTCGTCGGTATGGCTGCTGTTCTTACTTGTATTTCGCATTACATTGCTGAATGTGAGCATTTCGCCACCGATCCAGCTGCATCAGTTATTAAAACTGCCTTGTTCTTGGGTACATACATCGGTGGTATTACATTCTCGGGCTCATTGATTGCCTACGCAAAACTACAAGGTTTAATGAGTGGTGCACCAATTATGCTACCAGCTCGTCATGCATTAAACGGTGGCTTAGCTTTGGCTAATGTTGGTGCATTAGCTTATTATATGATGAGTGCCGATCCACTTGTTGGTATTTCAATGTTAGGTTTAACATCAGCCTTGTCAATGACCATGGGTTTAACATTAACTGTTGCTATTGGCGGTGCTGATATGCCTGTTGTTATTACTGTACTCAATTCATATTCAGGCTGGGCATTATGTGCTGAAGGCTTTATGCTTAACAATTCATTGATGACCATTGTCGGTGCACTTATTGGTAGCAGTGGTGCTATCCTTTCGTATATTATGTGCAAAGCCATGAATCGTTCATTACCAAATGTTATTCTCGGTGGTTATGGAACTGATTCAACTGGTACTGGTAAAGCCATGCAAATAACTGGTACACATACCGAAGTTAATGTTGATCAAACAGTTGATCTTATCAAAGAATCATCATCTATTATTATCACTCCTGGTTATGGTCTTTGCGTTGCTAAGGCACAATATCCAATTGCTGAAATGGTTGAAATCTTACGTAAACGTGGTAAAAACGTTCGTTTTGCCATTCACCCTGTTGCTGGCCGTATGCCGGGTCAATTGAATGTTTTACTAGCTGAAGCTGGTGTCAGTTATGATATTGTCCATGAAATGGAAGAAATTAATCACGATATGGCCAATGCCGATCTTGTTCTTGTCATTGGCGCCAATGATACAGTTAATTCAGCAGCTGAAGAAGATCCAAATAGTATTATTGCAGGCATGCCTGTTCTTCGTGTTTGGCTTGCTAAACAAGTCGTTGTCATGAAACGATCACTTGGTGTTGGTTATGCTGCTGTCGACAATCCAGTTTTCTTCAAACCAAATACATCCATGTTACTTGGTGATGCCAAGAAAACATGTGACAAATTATTAGCTAAACTTAAAACCGATTACGATGAAGGAGGTGCCAGTTCAGAATCGTCCAAAGCTGGCCATTAGAAATATTAGAAGAACTTTGCCTTTTTTTGTTTTATATAAACCCATTCTTCTTATCTTCTTATTATTAGTAGTTTAAAAAGGAACCACTTGAATCCCACGCGCTTCTTTTTTGTACTCTCTCTCCTCTCCCTCTGTTTGCTATTCTCCATTCCATAGAGCTTTGACTTGATTTGTGAATTTTATTACTTCAAAGAAGAACAAAAGAAAAACACAGAAAATAAATATTAGGTATACGATTTGATTCCTGTCTTCCAACGTGTATCGAAATTAATGATATATTCCAATGGTTCAGTCGAATGAATCAATTCGCACGTTGATGTTTTCGAATTGTAATTGTATGCATAACAATCCTCAGTTGGATATTCTGAATGTTGTAACGGAAATTGCACACATGCATGCATACATACTGTTGTACTTGAGCTATCAATTGTGTAGATATATTCATCAGCAATATTTTCTATTCGACCGGAATTATACGTGATTGTCGTATGATTTCCCAATGAAAATATCGTTTGAATAGATACGAATAAAATAAGTAATTGTCGACATGAGAGCATGTTGTGAGTTTGAATGAAAAAAAAATTCTTATGAAAAGAATCAAAAGAGTTTTTCTTTTTAAATCAAAGTTAAATTACTATTTTTTCTTTTTCTTGTAATAAAAGAAGAAAAAAAGCATATATTTCGTACGTGATGATTCACAATCGAACTAACTTGCGTGTCAATCGCATGGGATGTTCGTGTTTTGACATATGTCTTCAACAAAATAATAATTATGATAGAAATCGGAAGAAAGTGTTCGTTTCTTTCTTTCTTTCAGATCTATTGTTTATATTTTCGACAACGAATTAATCAAATCATCAATAGTTCATGTTTGACATCGAAATTGAGTTCAAAATAAACACGATGTCGATGTTATTCTCAACTTTTATTAACTCATAGACCAAAAAATAAATATTATATACTGATCATCAATTTTCATTAGTGTATGATGAATATGATAAAAATAAACAGAAAACCTAATCCGAAGAAATTTAATACAAAAGACGAAGACAAGTCTTGTTAAATAAATCAAATTAATGATTAAATAAACATGCATCCAACTATCCATTCATGACATTTATTCATTGCCTTGGTTTTTCTTACAAATAACTCATGCAGAATTCAAGTTTTTTTTTGCCACTCGTTCTTGTTCTTGTTTATCTTCGACGTTCTTCGGCATTCGTCAATCGATGATAGTCTAGTTGATACTTGAGCATCTTTAGTATTTATAGTTATTTTTAAACATTAAACAAACTGAGAGAGAGAGAGAGATTGTCTACTCAACATCAAATGCTGATATTCTATCTAACATCGCTTGTTTCCTCGTTTTTCTTTCGACATTTATACTTCATTCAGACAGATAGAGAAAAAAAGGTAGAAGAAGTGCGGAATATTCTTGTAATTGAAGATACTTTTATCCATTAAAATAATTCAATTTTATGGATTAGTAGACATCTGAAATGTCGTTTCTTCGCCTTGCACATTTTCTATTTAATGAAGAAAAATCTTTCTTTTTATTATATATGCGCGTGTGTGTGTGTGTGTGTGTGTGTGTGTCTGCTGATGACAAGCGTTCGTTGATGATTTTCAACTCTATATTTTTTCCTTAAGAGCCACAGTCATATAAACGATGGGAATAGTTTATCATAATTGATGAAATTTCATGTAATTAAAAGAATTTCTTTCTTGAAGACAAAAGAAATGTTTATATATAACCTTAATCATTTCCTCATTATTTTGTCAAAAAAGAAATGAAAACTACATATACACGTATATCTATATATAGAGAGAAAGAGAAAAGGAAAGATAAAACGTCATTTAGATTTCCCGTTATTTCATGATAGAATTCTTATTTGTGTTTTTTTTCTTATTCTTGTGTTCAATTACTATCATTCGAAGATTGAACACTCATTATTTGAATGGTTTTTTTTCTTTTTAAGATACTATCTTGTCGTATATATATATATATACATGAAACATTAAATACACCAAATTGTCATCTCCTCATGTTACTATTCATAACGTCTATTTTATTGTTAATTTCTCATTGTTCATCGGCACTTGTTGATAATGATCAAACAAATGAACAATGTCAATCGATTGGACAATCCTGTCAACAAAATCAAGATTGTTGTACAAGTTTAAGTTGCTATTCAATTGAAGGTATTGAAAATAATTTTCTTTCGTTCATATAAGAAATTCGTAGATTTAGAAAACAATTTATGTTTACCATCAATAAAAAAATCTCAATGGAAACGTTATTCTGACGACGGTATTATTCCACCGTATTATAATCCGAATAATCAACTTTATCCCTATGGAATTAGTAAGCCAGCATTACCATTATACAAGGGAGACAAATCGAAAGAAGCATCTCCTAGTAAAAAACTCGGTACTTAGAAAAAAAAAACACAAAACTTTTTGTTTTATTGATTTGATGTTTGTTTGTTTTTTTGTTTAATTGAAAGAATGGAATCAATGTCAATTTCATGAAGATTGTGGCGAAGGAAATTGTTGTTACGTTCATTTTCGATTTCGTAGTTTACCGAAATGGTTTTGTCGACCCAATCGAACTCAAAGCAATGATCTATGTGAACCATTAGCCAAATATCGTTCACTCAAAGATGTACCAGCTTGGCAAGAACAAAATAAAACCCCCCAAGAGCAAAGATGAATGCTACTTTTATAAAAATGCATATATGTCAAACAGAGAAAAAAAAGTCCGAGATCATTTCTCGAATAAAAAAAACACAGACTCAAAAAAAAACTGAATTTTATTTCTCTTTCACGTGATCTACATACGTATATATCTACCGTTCGTTCTTTGTTTCATATTCTATTATGCTAAAAACAACACATTAAGTTCATTAAACCTACAATTAGAGCGACAATATCCTTGTCTCTTTGTAAAGTGGTGAGCAATGAGTAAAACGAAATAATGAGGCTTGAATGTCGTCGTTCGTTTTCTCTTTTTGACCGCCAATGGTAAAGGAAAATTTACGGATGGACGAATTAGTGATTAAATGATCGATGAACAGACAATGATAAGAAAATATGTACGAAAAGATAGGTATAGATGACCAAGTTTTGTTGTCTGTCCTTATTATTGTGAGAAAAATAAATCAAGCACGACGAGTTCAATGTAGAAAAGAATGAAAAGACATGCCTATCTAGTGATTGTGACCGATCAGATTCAAGTTGCGCATCACTAATCACACGATATATAATGAAATAGAGTCTTCTTCTTTCTCTCCCTCTCTCTCTCTTTCTCTTTGACTGAGTATAATCATCGCTCGTTTTTTTTTCGAAATATCAATCGTGTGACATTCAAATAGATCGACACTTCTCAACGACGTGTTTCACTTTTTCTCTCTTCGAAATCTAAACAATGGCTGATACAGTCGCGGCTACATATCAATCTGCACAATCACAAGGAACTGCTGATCAACAACAATTTGTGCAGCACCAATATGCCTATCAAACACAAGCAGCAAGTCCAGGCGGTCATCAATACTACAGTTCAGCAAGTGGTGTCGAACAACAACAACAAGTTGGACAAAATATCGAAGCTCAACAAGGTTTTGCTCAAGGACAAGAAGTCAACTATGAACAATATACACGTAGCGGGGCTGAATTAGCAAATGAACAGCAAGGTGCTGGTGCAAGTTTTTCTGAACAAGATAACGCAGGCATTGTTCAGCAATATGCTGGTGCTACTGGTCAACTTGCTCAACAACAAGGACCGAATGGTTACAAGATTAATTTCGATCCTAATCCGCAAATCATTCGTAAACATGCGAACGATGCTGTTACTTATAAACAAGAAGTTGCTGTTCGATATTTACGTCCACCAACACCACCACCACCTGGCCCTTTGATTATCAAAGAAGTACGTAATCCAGCATTGCCAGCTGCTCCACCTATTGTCATTCGTCAACGACCACCTCGACCTGCTACACCACCTCCACTTATCATTCGTGAACGTCCACCACAACCACCAGCTCAACTTGCTCCGAAAGTAATTACTAAACCTTTACCACCACCGCCACCACCACCACGACGGGTTATTATCGAACGTATGCCACCTTTACCACCCAAACCGCAAAGGTAAATCGTATTATTTTTTTTTCTTTCGTTCGTTCTTTTGAAAAACAAAAATAAACTAAATTTCAGTATTATTGTCGAACGTTGGCTACCATATAAACAACAAAAACGACGTGTTGTCTATCAAAAAGCTCCTCCTGTTCAAGCACCAGCACCACAAAAAAATCTTATCATTCAATGGGAAGGCACACAAGCTCGTGTCGTCAAAGAATTCCGTAATTTGGGTATTATCAAAGCCGATCCAAGTACCTATGTCCAACAATATGGCACACAATTACGACCTACACAAGGTCTACCTGATTTTATCAAAGGTCTACCAACACCAAATCTCGGTCCTGAATACGTACGATTCACTCAGTTTCTTTTTGATAATAAAAAATAATTAAATATGTTTTTGTTTTTCTCTTTCGATCTAGCAACCAATTGGCAATCCTGATCAAGTCGATCCTGCTCTATTAGCTGGTGCTGCTGGTCCAATCAGTGGCTATGAAGTAGCTGGTGAACAAGGTCTTCTTGCCAGTGCTTCGCATGGTTCATTATCTGGCGTTGGTCAAACTGGTTTCGTTCAAGAAAATGTTCAATATTCATCCTACGGCAATGTATCTGCCGATCAATTGGATCAAGTTTCTGGTGAACAACAAGCTGGCTTCTATCAACAAACAGCCGACTATTCATCGGGCAGTACAGTTGAAGGACAACAACTTCAAGTTGATTCTCAAGCTTTTGAACAACAAGGTGCTGGATTTGCTCAAAATGTTCAATATCAAAATGTTGCTCAATATGGTGTCAATGCTTAATTCTCTGATAAATGAATTCTTTTCTCTTGTTTCATGTTCTTTTTCTTTTCATCTCACTCTCCAATGTCTTTCTTTCTCATTCATTTCGTTTTAATCAAATTTGTGTTTTTCTTTTTCAATCGCGTTTTCGTTTTTAATTCTTTCAATACAAAGCATCTCGTGATATACAATTTGTTCATACATCATCGTAGCTTAATAATAATAATAATAAAACATACTGTCTAGTGAATATCAATATCTTCAACAAATAAGAAAGAATCAGTGAAACGAAACAAAACTCATTCCAACACGCAGATAAAATCAAATAGCAAGACAGATATATAAGAGAGAGATGAAGAGAGAATATCAAGGCAAAACAAAACGAAACAATAATCACCGGACTAATTCGAATCTGACATCAACGAAAAGAAAGAAAACAAAACTAGTCAGTTTTAAATATTCCATAAGGTATTATAATATGTATGTAAATATTGAATAAATATTGTCCATGTATAATGAAATATTAATGATGAATCAGCTTTTCGTACTTGATTTAAACATGTATGAACAAGTTCAGCATTAGTTTCGAATTCGAACATTAAATTCGTTTGAATATATTCGAGTATTTGTTGATTATTAAGAAGATGATTAATGAATGTACTATTATTATTTGTATCATTGGATAATTTCTCGCATAGTTGTTTGTGTAAATCCAAGAGAACGTTTTCATTTAAATGAAATTGTGAACGTTTGATATGAAATGTTTGATAGAGTTGATCGATAAAATAGAAAAGAAATTCAACAATAATCGAACGATTTGAATCGATGAAATGATTGATTGTTGGTAATTGTTGTGTATTCTCAAGAAATAAATTGATTGAATTTAACCATTGTTGAAAGGTGTCCGTATTTTCATAGAGATTCATTTCATGATCGAAATAATGTCGAATAGATTTCGTATTGAGTTGAATTTGAATATCTTTTAGAAAGTGAATAAGTAAATCTCGAAGATTATCAGTTGAATGTTCACGTTGACTACAAAAAAAAACAAAAATAAGAAAAGAACTTTTTGATTATTATTATGATTACTTTGAAAATGGTAGTCCGTATGTTTCGCAGTAATTTAAAAAGCAATGTTTTAAACAGATTCGAATTTGTTGAGTCGATGAAGTAAATAATTGTTGACAAAGACTATAAAAATAGAATGTTGTTTCGTTCATTAATTCGAATAGATCACGTTCGATAGGATCGAAATTGAGTTCCCATTGATGATTTTGACCGATGGGAATGAGAAGAAGAGGCTTTTTAATAAGAATATTAAGATGATATTTCGATGGCCATTTACGTGCTCGAATCGAATAACTTTCAAGGAGATTTTTCGGCCAACGATGAAGTTGAAAAGCAAATGAATATTGTTCGTAATCGATATGTATCGTATCATTCGACGAACTTTTATTATCAGATAAAAACCGAGAAGAAAACGCATCAACAATCGGCGAGATTTCATGATGATCAATCGTCGATGATATTGAATCGTTGAGATGCATATAAGGTGGAAGACGTAGAGCAGTAAATGTAAAATTTTGTTGTTGTTTTATTGAACATGTTATATGACTACCGTCACCGATAAGAAATCGTTGGGCAATTGTACATGTTTGATTAACAAGTAGTAGTGTATTGAGCCATTGTTGAATTAAATTCGATGATAAATATGATTGATCATCATCGATTGAATGGTAAATAAATGGAAGAAAATGTTTGGCAAGTTTATCTTGTTCGATACGTAGGAAACCTTGATGAAATGACGAATGATCGGAGATAAATACACACGATGTTTCGGGTTCGATAGGCGTTTTTTTAGTTGAAGAATTTTCGTCCGATGAACGTTGTTGAGTGTCTAAACTAATGACAACATGTGTTCGATCGAGTTCGATACATTTTCGTTGATATTCTTCGTCGTTAACTTCGATTTTACGATTTGTTTGAGGAATAAAATAACATTTCGAACGTAATTGTTCGTGAATTTTGTATGTACTATGTTTATTGACTGAAAGAGTTGGGAGAATGGATTCGATAGGTGTAAATATGTCGAGATGTAAATCATCGGCAAATGTTTGATCGAAATTCATCGACATTGGATAGATAATAGTCGATGATGAAAAATGATTTTTCAATGTTTGTTTGATTTTTGATGATTTTAAACGAAGAAAAAAATCTTTAATATACATATTTAAATGAATTTGTTTGGCAAGTGTGAGAAATTCACGATTGAATTTCAATGTAAAAATATTTGGATAATCATCTTTGATCACATTCGATTCTGTATTAATTAATGATTCTTTTTCCTAGAAGAAAAGAAAAACATCGAGTTTTAATCAAACAAAACGAAAAGAGACGCAATTACTTCTCGATATGAACCATTAAGAATTTCATCGGTATATTCATCTCCAACAGTATGACTTCGTTTGATTTTTTTATTATTTGTCGATGCTACTGCTCGATTGGCATGTATTGTTTTATTTCGATTTAATGAAGGCGTACCGAGAACAGGCAATGAATCGATCCATTGATCGATACTTGCAGCGCCTTGAAGTGATTTTTCAAGATCTTCAATCGACAATCGTGCATGTTCAATCGATTGAGAATAATACGATCGTTTCGAATTGCCCAATGTGCCACGAAATGATCGACCTGTTGGCGGTAATTTCGAAACAGTAACCGATTTGCCGGGTGGTAATGGCGGTTTACTATGAACAGGAGCTTGTTCGGCATTGTCATTTGTCGGCAATGTTAGAATAACATTATGTAGTGAAACCGATCGACGATTATTTGATGTTAAAAGATTTTTTTCGAGTTCACCATCGGATAAAATCGTTCGTGGTAGATCGTGTTGTGTTGGTAGAACTTTATCATTTGATGTTAAACGATCAAATGTTGGAAGATATTTATCTTCAATTGAAAGCGATGTCGATGATGATGATTTAGTAAATGTGCATGGACAACAACAGAATGTTCGTTGTTTCGATGATTTATTTCCCATTGTTGTTGTTTTTTTATTGTTAAGATTTGATTTTCATCTAAAATTCTACGTCAATATCGATAGACGTGCAAAGTTCACCGACAATCGTATAAAATATAAAACTGATTGACGCAATAAACAGCTTATCTCTCTCTCTCTCGTTCGTGTTTGAACGTACAGACAGAAAATGTCACGATTAAATTAGTTTTTTCTTCTTCTTCTTTCGCTGATTAACTATCTGATCAGATTTCACGGCATGAAATGACAGAGCGAACGATTATCGATCGTAGAAAAGAGAGAGAAAATAGACAAATAAGGAAATAAACGATTAAATATTAAGGGAAAGACTATGTGTGTATTGTTTGTCGATAGTTGATACTTATCGTTACCGTTTCATCCGATCCGACATTGACAAATTCTTCTCTCTCGGAAAGAAATGCGCATACGATAGAAAACGAAGAAGAAGAAGAACGAAATGTGTATTCAAATGATTAGTCTCCTCCTATTTAATCGTTTCGTTTCTCTTTTTTTTTTATGTCTTCTGTCTACTATACTTGAAAACAACGTAGTCTTCAATGTTTATTTTCATAAATGAACTTTATATGTATGTTCGACGCACAACGGGGGGTGGGATGATTGAATGAAATCTATTCGAGCAATTTCAATTGCTTCCACTTCAGAGATTCTTCTTTTCTTTGTAATACAGACAGACAAAGATACAGATCAAATTGCTATGTTTGAGAGAAAGAGAAGAATAAGACAAGCATAGACTTGATTGATAGTATAAGTGACGATGTTAGTAAACTCGCGTAAGAGATAGTTATGTCATCAACTAGTATGTGTGTGTGTGAGTGTGGAAATATGTTATTATTATAAAGAGAAAACATCTGTGTCTGTCTGATTGTCTTAAAGTTCAATAATTAATAGATTCAACGAGTAAAATCGAACTAATCGAATATCTAAATAAGTATTATCTTGATGATAGAAATCAAAAGAAAACCTTCATTCATACGATTCATTAACCAGAAAGATAAAATAATTACATATCAACAAACGAAATATCTGCGTATCTACGTATACATATGTTTACATAATAATAATAATAATAATAGTAGTAGCGGAAACTTGAAACTAAACAAAAGACGAAAACGAATAATAAAACTAGCAGATAAATCTATTTTTCATTCATTGTTGTTGTTGTTGTTCTATTTCGTCTTCCTGTCGTGGCATCATCGCTGTTTTCCTTATTATGATTACGACTACGACTAGTTTTTCTTGTCTGAATTGGTTGGTTCATGTTCAGTTACAGATGACACTAGAAGCTGGCTGTATTTCATTCGCTTAGTTTAGGATCGTTTTGTTTTTTAAATAAATTTCTCATTTCTTGTTTTTTTTGTATTTCGCAAAAAAAAAATAAACAGAAAACAATTTATCTTTCATCATCAATCTCTTCGAGAAAACATGTTTCTGTATTTCCACTCATAAGAACACCGATTGTTTCGTCATTGATCTGTTCATATTGATATCGTTTACGAGGAAAACCCCAGAGTAATTCGAAATGATTTGGAACAGTCGGATTCGACCAAGCAAATTCGAATAATAATTTGGCTGAATCAGTTTTTCGAAATCGACGGCGAATAGGCTCGTCGGCTGGCAAACGAATCGATACTTGGATTGTATCGTTTTCGGTTGCTGATGGTTCTGAAGGTAGTGATTGTTTGATTTGTTCTCGAAAATCAGCAAATTCCTAGAAAATTTCATTCGTTTTTTTCTGTTTCTGCGGAAAGAAATTGAATTTTACTTGAAGTTTTCGTTGTTCTTCTTCTTCGATTCGACGTTTTTCTGCTTCCTCTTTCAAACGTTGTTCTGCCTTGATAAATTAACAAATTTATTCAAAGAAACATCAATAAAACAACGACGAACTTTCTCTTGATCAGCTCGAAGAGATTCGAGATAAGCCTCATTTTGTTCTTTGAGAAGACGATCTCTCGATTGACTTTGATTTCTTCGCTCTCGATTGTATTGTAATGCTTGATCAGCAATTTGCACACCGTTTATTATCTCAGCCAAACATATATCACGATCTACGCAATTACAATAACAAAAACATTCAACTATCTCTCAATGCTATACCAGTATAACGATCGTATTGGAATTGAATCGTTTGCTGCGAGCCATGATGAGCAACAATACATAGATATGGAAATTTTGTGGCATTTAGTAATTCAACAGCTAAACATCGAATAAAAAAAATAAAAGGCGAACTGAGTGAATGATTTACCTTTAACTCCTTCTTGAGTATCTCGACTTGAACTCCACAAAAGATTGTCTCCTATCGTCGCTTGTAATGCTTCTTGACAAAGTACTTCGCTAAATAACAACATAGTTCAAAATCAAACGTTAATCATTCGATTGAATTCGAACTCACTGACAAAATCGATCACATAACTCGGATTTTTTATCGTGTAAATAGATAAATAACAATCGAACTTCTTGTTGAGCATCTCGAAGTGCCTGTAGAAAACAAAAGTTTATACCTTCAAAGATAAAAATAAAGCCGAATGATATACTTGATTCAATGTTCCTCGATAGAACGGCGTATGTTCTGATCCGTATTTTTGATTAAAATAGATACAATAATTTTCGATCTGTTGAACTGGATTTACCGATGACAATGACGTCGGTCTCGTCCATAGGAATGATCGAACTAAAAACAATAATTATGAATAGTAAAGTCAACCATTATGACTTACAAAATGTAAATGCAATTCGAGCAATATTCCATGGCAATAACGGCTGAAGTTTGACATAAAAAGTATATAAAAACGAAAGTGGCATACGAAATAATTGCCTATAAAACGAGAAATTAACAAATTTCTTGAAATTTCTTCGGACATACAATGCACGAGCCGGTATATACCGAGTAATGATCGATATATTATTATTTGTTGTTGTTGTTGTTGTTGGAATTGTTGGTGTTAATTGAGTTGTTGTAATTGGCGTTTCAGGAGTTGGTGGTTCGGAATTCGATACTAGTGCTGTATCTATCGCACGTTCAACATCCCAATTATGAGCTGAGAGATACTGAATTGCAGTTTCAGTTGATTCAATTTGTGTGAATTCCTGAGAAGAAAAGTCTTGAAATCGATTCTAGTTTTTCAATTCAATAAATTCTACTTGAAAATGAGCGAGAGCATTGCTCTGCTCTTCTGTGAGATCGTCATTATCCATACAAACCAAAAGTAAAAGTGTGTTGCAATAATCGACTGTAAATTGCTCGATTTTCCTTCCTTTTCAACTGACTCATTGCTAATCGAATCATATTCTTTGTCGACAATGACAATTCAATAGATGTCACTTTGCGAAAAAAAAAACAAAAAATTTTTTTTCTTCTTAGTTTGTTATTTTTTTCCAAAATCAAATCTCTCTTTTTTTTCTTTATTAATAAACATTTCAATATGTTCATAGATGTCGAAAATCAGGTTCATATTGAACAACAATGAGCAGCTAGTTTCATAATTTGATTCGTAGAAAGAGAATCTTGACAAATTATTGTTCACAAATGACAACGAAAACAAAAACAGGTACGTTCTTTTCTCATTCGTTTACAACGAATTAATCAATATGATTCATTGATAAAAAAAAAAGAAGAAGAAAAGTTTGATTTATGTTTATTTCCCATTGGTATACGAATTAATCAAGTTGCTTTTTGTTCTTCTCATGAGTGATACTCTCGGTCAATATTGAGATAACGGATCAAACGTATCAATAAAATGTGTGATCGATCGATTTTGTTTTATTTTACTTAGATTTTCTTTCGACAACTGATATCCATCATGATTCCCGAACAACGATTGATTTAATACGAAACATGACTTGTTCATCACCTCATCTTCAGCAATATGCCAATTTAACTGTACTCGATGTGTACGATGAAGCTGCATTGATTGGCAAAGATTTCGAACGGATTATCGAAGGTAAATTGATGTTGAATTCTTTAGTTTTGTTTTTCATTGATTGATTTGATGAAATAGTTTATGGAACGGAAACGATTCGTGATCTTGTTCCGAAAGTGATTCGTATTCTTGAATTACTCGAATTACAAGCGACGAAAAACGAAAAAGAAACCGATGAATTGATGGAAATGAGAACACGTATCGAACGTTTAGAAATGGAGAAAAGCGAAACACGAGAATTACGCGAAAAATTCGATCAAGAATTAGAACTCATCGAAGAACAATGGCGAAAAGAAGTAACAATCAATTAGTAAGAAAACAAAAAGATCAATTCAGTTTTGTTTTTCATTAGGCTGATAATCTCATGGCACTGGTTGCTAAATTAGAAGATGAAAATCGTCGTTTACGAGATGAAATCCAACAGAAAAATGCGATTACCGAAACATCACAACATCAGTCCGCACCTGAAACAATCAGTTAGTTAAATAAATCGATTTTATTTACTGTAAAACCGTTCGTTTTAGGTATTACACGTGAAGAAGTTCAGTGTATAAAAACTCTAACCGATGAAAATCAAAAACTAAAACGAACATTAAAAACCAAAGACAAAGAATTAACACAGAAAAATCTCGATGTCGAATTGGTAGGCAATTTGTTTGTTCACTTGAGAATTTCATGATTTCGTTTAAATTTTCTATTCAAGATTCAAGGTCAACTTGAACGTGTTTGTAAATTAAATTGTACATTACGGCAAAAGAATACATTTTCAACAAATCAAACTCAACGATTAATGGTCGAGAAATTCGACCTTGAAGTTCAATTGAAAGAAAAAGAATTTTTTATTAATCATATGAAAGATCGAGTCACCGACGACCTTGCCAGTCCAACGAGTCCAACTGTACGTAGGAATTTCGAGTCCACATATGAAATTCTTTCATTTCTATCTATAGAATCCAATAAATGATCTAGCAACATACGAAGCTCATCAACCGAGATTCTCACTCGAAGAACTACGGCAAGTTCTTCGCGAAAGAAACGATCTGAAAACGAAATTAATGGAAGTCGAAGAAGAATTACGTTTATTCAAAGAACAGTAATAAATCATGAAAGGAAAACACGCAGAATCTCATATTTGTTTTTCTTCTTTGAATAGAGAAGAAGATGAGGACAACAATGCAGCAGTTCAAGGTCCAATTCCTCTCGAACCGGATGAGAAACTCTACGGTCACAAACGTGATGAATCCAAAGTTCGACAATTGTAAGTAGATCTATTCGTTTTGCGTTGTCTCTGCTTTTTGTCTGTGTGTGTCTGTCATTGATTTTGTCTTTGTGTTTAGTCTTCGTTCGATATTTTCACCGAAACGTTTGCCCTCTGGAGAGAGTCATTTTAATCTCGATCAAAAATCAATCAATTCAAAATAATCTCTTATCTGTTTTATTTTTTTCCTCGACCCTTTTTCTGTTATTTGCTTTTGCCTATGTCAAATATTAATATTTGTATATTTACTTAACTGAAAACAAAATCATACATCTGTGAATTTATTTAGTTTTCGATTTGTATTTGGGGATTATCAATCCAAAACGGCTGACGATGATAACGAGGAATCATCGACGGTTAGTTCAAGAAAATTTCCGTTTATAACCGACGTTCTGAAATAAAACGGCAAACGAATTTAATATAAATGAAAAATAAATAAACATTGAATTGTTTTGTTTTGTTTTGTTTTGTTTCTCGTAACAGTGTTTAAATATTTTCTCTCTCTCTCTCTCTCCCTCTTCTTGTTATTCATTTATCAATAAAGAAAAAATGCGAATTGAAGATCTTGATTTTGTTTTATTTTAGTCGAAGAAAAGAAAAATGAAACAAAATAATAATTATAAGATTATTGAAAATACATTTGATTAATGACGAAGAAAAAAACAAAAGAGAAACGATATATTCATTGTATTGTCGTCGTTTTATTTAATTTTCGCATGAATAAGACACTCGGGATGAGATTTGAAGAGCAAAGAAAAATAAAAAATAAAAAGTAAGTCGATGAGACAAATTTTGAATTCGACTGAGCCAGCAGCGAATGAACAATATTACTTAAGAATTTCGAAAGAACTAAAACAAAAGAATCAAGCAATGTTTTCAAATCGAAATGAATCAACGTACGGAAAACCATCCATTCGATCGTCCTTGCGGTTCGATATTTAATCTCGGTATTGTAATGTTTGGATTGAGTGCTTCGACGAATTCATCATTGAGATCATCGTCTTTCGTCATATCATCGAGCATGTCGGTGACTAATTCGATTTCATTTAAATCTCTCGAATCAGTGAACATACTCGAAACACCCGAGATATTATCGAATTGATCATTGGTTGGTATACTATTCAATGTGCCGAGCATGTCAGCCATTTGTGGACGAGGTATTTGACCTTTTGACATTGGTATACGATTTTCGAGATCATCGAAAATACCGAAATCAGCTTCAGTACGAGGTCCGTTCGTTCGATAGGTCGTATTATACGTTGTACTTGTACTCGATGGAAGTGTATCCGATGCATCGAGATATTGTTCATCATAGGTATTATCTAAACTGAAACCATCCCAAGAGCCGAATGCTCGAGCACCTGTACCCATCGAGGGCATATGTGCACGTGGAATCGTAAATTGTTGTCGTGTAACTTTGCTTTGAGATTTTGATAGCGATGATGATGATGATGATGCTTGACGACATTTTGTAATAATATAAAATAGACACATAGCAAGAGATACGAGTAATAGAAGACCAGCAATGGCACTAACAACTGCAACAATAACTGTCCAATTACGTTCGATAGCTGGCGATTGAAGTATTGATGGTGAATATGTTCGACAGAGATAATCTTCGTAATCAGCAAAACATTTACAATCAGTTTTGTTGTCATTGCAAACACCGCGATCTAAGTAAGAACATTCCTGGCAAGCCGGTAAAGTTACATTAATAAGTTCTAAAATAAGAATGATATCATTGACTATCGAATCGAGTTTTATTTCGAATAAAATTTCTTACCGGCAACACCTGTGTAAGAAAGAACTATTTGTATTGATGATAGGCGATATCTACCTTCAAATGATACCCCATCCTTGAGTATTTCATTAACTAATTCTATTCTTTGTGTAACATTCAGAATCGTGTTTAATACGACCATGACTTGAATGCTTGTTGAAGCATCATCATCACTAAAAAAATGATATGATTAATTCTCTGTTCGTCAATTGATGTATGTTGTTTACCTTGTATTAAATAATTCTACACAACTGCCATTGCAAATGATATTCGTAGAGTTGAATAGAATGCCCGAAATCTTAAAAAAAATGAAATTTAATAACTAATTCTTCAGAAATATTCGTATTACTCTTTCATCTAAATCTGTACTATCCGATGGAATAATTATAAATCGACGGTCGGAGTCAGGATCAGGAACATAGTTTAGTGCAAACATTGTGCCGTTAGAAGCACTAACACAATCGGAACCATCAAAATAATTAAACGGATAATTTGGACAATTGCATGTTTGTTTCGTGCCATTGTAGATAAGTGTATAAGCACTAGTTGGACATTCACATCGTCCTGTTGTCGCACTACAAGTGGCCGGTGTTATGCATAGATTTTCACATAACGCCGAATAATTTGTTAATGAACATGACATATTACTGAGTCGAGCATCGCCAAATACTTGATTATAATCACCTGAAAGAAGATTTTTTGTTTTATAGAAATTGAAAACGACATTGCATACCTCCTAATGAATAACCTGGAGAACATCGACACATATATGAACCAACACTATTTGTACAGTATGAATTTGGATACGACGAACAAGCTGATGCATTCACTGCACATTCGTTAATATCATCACATTGTTTTGTACCGGTGATTGGCTAAATTTAAAGGAAAAAATACAAATTAGTATTTAAAAAAAACAGATTTGTTCGTCAACCGACTTGATAACCAGATTCACAATCACAGACATAATCTCCGAAAGTATTATTACAAGTTGATTTTAACCTATCACAAGTATCAGTGTTTCTTGTACATTCATTAATATCTAATCAAGAAAGAACAATCGATGAAATCTTTGTTTTATTTTTATCATTCGCCAAGATTCTTACCAACACATGAACTATTCGTATTATTTCTTTCGAAACCTGCTTTACAAGAACATATTAAACTAAGCGTTGTTGTATCTGTATAACATTCCGTTGTTATATTACTACACGTGGTATTAGCTTGTATTAGAAAACAAATAAATTATTCGATCAATTAGTTTGACAAAAATATATTCATCAACTTACTGCATAGATCGATCATTCTCGTACATACTGGCGTTTGATATCCTGGACAAGTACAACTATTGGCGACACTTGTTGCATTTGGATTACATGTACCAAACGTACAGCTACATTCTTCTGTACAGCCATAACCGTAGTTCAATGGTCCACATTCTGAAAAATGAAACGATCTGTTTTTATTATGTGTCGATGTGTGTTTATTCGCATACGTTGACATTGCCGACCGAAATTTGCCAGTTGAAAACCAGGTATTTTTGAACAATTACATTGATAATAATCGTTGATGACTTCACAGAAGCCAGGACAAGTCGAATCACACCAAGCTAAAATGTTTCTCTTCCCATTTTCAATATCGTTCAAAATAAAAAAAAATTCACTTACGAACACATGCACCATTTACTAGATTAGCTCCGTGTAGACATGCTGTATTATTCGATGCATCGATACATTTATCACCTTGACATAAACTTGCATTATCTAAAAACAACCATCGATTTAGTTTAGATAGTATTTCGAAAAGTTTGAATTTACAAAGACAAGTTCCACTATTAAACGATGGATCACATAAACAATTGAAACTTCCGTTCGTATTGCTGCAAGTACTTGTTCCATTACAATGCGCTGTGTACTCTCCATTGACATAACGTTCAGTACATTCATCGATATCTGTAGAAAAAAGCAAACATACTGAAAGAGAATTTCAATAAAATAAATTTACCAATGCAATCTTTGTTTTGGAAACGATAACCCGATGGACATGTGCATTCATATGAGCCCTCGGTATTTTTACAACTATAATTTCCACATATTGTTGCATTCGTACATTCATCAATGTCTGCACACATATATCCGTCGGTCACTTGATAACCATCCAAGCAGTTTCCGAGACATATAACCGATCGATTAAGTTGAACTTGGTCAGTTGCATTCAGTGGCACACATACGGTACCATTTACCCAATTTTCTTGACATGCATTCGAAATTTCACAACCGTTAAACGCATTTTCGCAGTATGTTCCTAAGAAAAAAATTAGTAAATCAAATAATTATTTGTTTATTCTTACCATCAAGTTGTGGTGGACAATTACAAGAAGCAAGTTGATATGTCTGCGTTAATGATACAACATCATTGGCATAGTCACAATAGGTTTGATCTGTACATAGACAAACAAATAAACTAATGGGAAACGTCGTTCTTGTATTCTGATTCGACACTGTTTGTATGCTAAATTATCGATTTTTGAAAAATAATATATAGATATCGTTCTTTTTTTGGCTGTAGAAAATAAAATTCTTACCTAATATTGACAAAAGAAGTACGATTTGATGGAATTCCAACAAAAATATTTTGTCCATTAAATGCAACACTACTCGTGCCATTTGTATTGAATAAAACGCTAGTATTAATCGATTCATAGACAGTTACAGGAATCGAATAATTTCGATTCGGATTATCATACGACAAATAAACTTGAACAGGAGAAGTTATCGATATACTCGTTGGTGTTTCAGCTAGAAAAATTGAGATAATCTTATTTAAAGAAAACGTCAAATCTTACAAATAAGACACTTACCAAATGCAACATTCTTTTCTTGAAATGAACTTATTGCTGAAGCTGTTGCTGCACTTGTCATTCGATTGACTCGAATGATATAATCGTGTTCACATTCGAAACTGTTTGAACATATGCCATTGACTTGACTTTGACTCAATGCAGGATTCATCGCTCCAAGAATTCCCGAACCATTAGCTCGATACCAACTGACTAATGTCGAAGGCATGATTGGATTTGCAATTCCGCTTGTTGTATCGCCCGGTACTCGCCCTACGAAAGAAAACCGAAATATAATTTGAAAGATAACAATGGATTCCAATTTTACATGAGCGACAAGCACTGAGAACGGCTGAATCATTGAGAAATGATGAGTTGCCAGTTGCTTGTGATATTGAAACAGTTTGGCTGGTATTTCTATTGACCAAATCATTGGCATAATTGCCATCGAAATTACCAATTAAACCTTCGATATGTGATTTATATTTATTCGGTAAGGATAAGACACATTCGAGATTTTCACCATTGATCACACATTGCATTGATAGACCTTTGAAGATCGAATTAAATCATTAATGAATCAATGAAAATCTTATGAGAACATCATACCCGACCAAATTGAAAATGTCAATTGTGAAAGAGTTAGATTCGGATTTGTTAATTGACTTGTTCTCTGTTGAACTCGATAGATATATCGATCGGATGCATTTGTTGAACTTATATGGTCATAGTTGAGATTATTCGCAAGAGCATTCGTTAAATTATAAGTACCAGAGGTATTTGTCACAGTAAAACCTTTGGGAAGAAAAAAAAACAATGAAAAAATTCGAAGTGACATTTTCTTTTCTTACCAAATTTATCGTCAATTTTACTGATTCGATACGTATTATTCGCTGCAACGATGGTATAAGCCGTAAATACTGATGCCGTACCTTGCATTCGTTCGACGTATGCCATAGCAGGTGCTAATTGTGCAGAACGAACACGTATTTCAAATAGATCCGACGAGAAGAGAAAACCATCGCCATTAATATTTACATTTGCATCATTTAAACGAGCCTGTTGGCTAGCATTGTTTGTTGTTTGAGCGAATATAAATCGACCTTGAATATGACATGTATATCGGCCATTATCAATTGTATTGATATGTGGGTCGCCAACGCCAGTTACTAGAAGAAAATAATCGATATGAGCAATTTGCTGATTCATATAGGCAAAAATATGTTTACCGATTGCTGGTGGTTGATATCCAACACATGTACTTGCTGGATGATATTGATAATAGAGACGGCATGTGTTCCAATCGGATTCGCCAGTTGAGTAGACTGGTAAACAACATTGATCACTAAATTAATGAATAGAAAATTGGAGATTATCACATGAGTTTTGATACACATACTGAAATGGAACTCGTCCGTATGAGGTATACGATTGAAATAATGCAAACAAATCTGTGAGCACCGAACCAGCAAATGAACCGCTGGTTATTAAACTTTGATATTGCAAATTATAGCAACATGTCTAAAAATGAGATTTAATCAATCAAAGAATTTGTTAAATATCGATTTTCTGTACTTGTGATCGAAGTGGTTGGAATACTTCTGCAATACGAGTCCAAAATATAGCGACTGGTGCAAAGCAGACGACGCTATTTTGTGATTCATAGAATGTTTCACTCCATAAACGAAAGAAACGCATATCAGAGTTCGCCTGACGGAATGTGCATGGGCATGGAAATCGTGGATTTTTTCTAAATTTAAATTCGATGTAAAAGATCATTTTAATTCGACAAAACATACGTTGCATCATTTAAGTTTTCCGATGGATTTTTATTGAAATAAGTGGTCTCACTGAGGTAACTGACTTCACATGGAGTCAAAAATCGACCGCCGACATATAGATTTTTACTCACACGTTGTTCTATAACGCGAAAAGAAAACATGATTTCATCGAATTTGCACATTTGTCCACAAAATTAAATACTTAGAAATGCACCGTTTTGATTATTCGCTGGATCATTGAATACATTAATTGGTGAAGTTCGTCCTCGATAACCTAAATAAGTAGTGAATTTATTTAATAAAATTCACGAGAAGAGAAACATTTGACATACCAATAAACGGTATAATATTTGTGAGATTTAATGGAAGAGAACTATAATCAAATCTTAAGTATGATCGAAGAAATGGATAACTATAGCCTGAGCTCGTTAAGTCGTATGTGTTGATTAGAAATGCCGAAAATGAAATAGTCTATTCGAGAAAAACAATTAAATAAATTCGATTACCAAAGAATTATTTACCGTTGATGTATTGGAATTCAAAGGTCGATAGAGCAGATTTTTCCAATCGATTCGAAGAACTCGAGCAACCGCAGGATTGAGTGAACATGATGATGTTGGACACGAATCATTGATCGTTTGCTGAATTATCGGAATGTAAGAATTGACATCACTTTGACTACTATTCAGTGAACTGAACCAACTAATAGTTACATTTGATCTCTGACAAAGAAACATTTTCTTCTTATTACAATGGAATAATTTGAATAGCAGAAAAAACTTACAGTAGGATCGTACGTTAAATTTGCCCAGAATGGTGCAATAATAGCTTGATTATTAAGTGATCGAAATGTGGAACCAGTCATTGTGTGACCATAGTATTGTGTACGTAAACTTATATAGCCTTTATCTGTGATCTAAAATGAATAATGATCAAATATTTGTTTTTTGTAACATAAGATTAATAAACATACTATAAAACGACGAAAATTTTCACCAGTAAAAAACATATCATCCGGCGTTTGATAAGTATACATTCGTAAATTAGGATCACGACTAGTTGCATTCGGTGAAACAGTAAGTACTACAGAGAATAGTTATGATCTATCAATTTGTAATCGGAAAAATGAAGCAAACATACGTTCACAGGGTGGAGAAGCAACACAAAGTTCATTTCTAACAGCAGAAACATTACCGCATTCAATTGCAGAACAATTACTCGAGGTAAATGTATCATAGCATGTTCGAGTTTCTGTTCGATATGCTTCACCACATGATGGTGTACAGTTACCAACCGGAATCCAATCAGTCCAAATACAATCTATAAACAATATGGTAATTACGTATTTATATTTAAATACAGAAGAAAATATTACTTCGTATTGTTCCAGTCGTAGTAGTTGTGGTTGTTTGTGTGCTTGTTGTTGTAGTTGT
>ERZ778027.1283-NODE-1283-length-43972-cov-11.424323_pt1 | contig 43972 bp, 54 predicted proteins | sample MGYA00375757_ERZ778027 | MGnify/ENA primary metagenome ERZ778027 (study PRJEB29350, sample SAMN05389817) | bioreactor metagenome | isolation source: Ammonium sulfate bioreactor | place: South Africa: University of Cape Town | collected 2014-02-18 ...
TGGTTTATTTTTTTCTATATTAATTCTTCAAAAAAAAAACAAAAAATAAAACAAATTTTCTCGTTTTTTTTGTTCGTTTACTTATTCTGAAATTGAAGTGCGTGTTTGTGCCTTCTCGTTCCAGTGCCATCGGATAGATAGCCATTACTATACTCTCGTTTGGATTTACTAACATGTCCACCATCGGATACGTATCCCGCTTGATCTTTTGATCGACTAGAAATTGAACGAGACATATTCGAAATTTGTTGCGACATGGATTTCGGTCGAGCTGGAAGAATTTTCACATGTTGATTCGTATGTTTGTGCGATGTCGGTATAAGATCGGGCTCCTTCGAATATTTTTGCTGTTGAATAATTTTCGTATGATTAAATCGATGATTTCGTTGTAGAGCACATTCATTTGAACAAAATAAAGCACCATAACGTGGAAAAAATGCTCGATTAGCTAATGGTATTCGGCATGTATAGCAATAGAAACACGCATCATTCGCATGCCAATGTTGAGATTCATGTGCCATTTGTGGTTGATCAGTTTCAATACGTTCGCCGCACGTATCACAATATTCTGCATACATACTTTCGAAACATTTCAAACAAAACGGTTGATTTTGTCGCATAACATAACGTTCGCCTCCAAGACGTTTCTTACAATTTGAACAACCAAAATGATCCATATGCCAACTGTAACCTTCAGCTTCGGTACATTCATCACTGAAGATTATCTTCAAACAAAGATTAAAATCATAATTAGATTTTTGCTGTTCAATTGCATGACAAACAGCTAATAACACAACAACATTCTTGTCAATCTCTTATTTAACCAGTCATTTCCTACTGAATACTCTCACGAGATAAACATAACGTCTGTTACGATATGTAAATATACAACTGATCAGTTCATCGATCGAATGATAGTAATACTCGAACAAATATTTTTTACTCATAAAGTGTTTTTTTTTATGTATATACCTTATATCGACGTGGCGGTGGTAGTAATCGTCGACTCATCATGTAAACAATGTCGACTATCAAACGTTTTATATACTTTGAATACCTATGTATGCCTTTGATTTTTATCTCTTCGTAGTAATGATTATATAATCAATTAAAGGTTCTTTTGAAGAGCAACTGTTCATTTTTCTTTCTTTTCATGAATTTCGTTTAACATACCTCATCACATGCTGTACATCGTGGTTTATATAATTCGGCATGATGTCGACCACAATATAAAAGACCATCTTTAGAAAAATAAATTAAATTAATAAGAAATTCTTTGCATTGAATACAGATAAAACATTGTGGATGCCAGAAATTATTTCGACCTAATCGTTCGGCATTTACATAGATCGAGCCTGGTTCGATTACTTTTTGACACTAAAGAAAAAAGATCGAATTCACCATATGTTATCCGTCATGATTTTCATTTATCATTATTAATCAAAGAAATATCTGTTTTTAATTTCACACATACTGAGTACTGAAGAGAACAAATGTCGAACACACTTGGTATTTATTACAATTATTGAACTGATATATCTTCGTCAAATAAATTGAATCTAATTAACTGACCAATCTTCTACGCTTGAGAAAGTTTCATTTCATTTTCTTCTTCTAGTTGTCATATTTCGAAATGTGATACGCATTCTCTCAAGTGCTGTCAGTTTTTCTTTCTTATTTCGTAATATGCATCTATTCATAACGATATGTACGTATGTGTGCTAATCTTTCTTTTTTTCCCCTGTGGTAATGTATACTGACAAAGTAATACATATTCATATGTATGTATTTCTTTAACTTACACCTCGACATGGTACAGAAGACTGCGTAAGAAGTAATTGTTTAGCAACGCCACGTCCAAGTGCATTATGTCGTTGTTGCTCATTGAATATGCGTAATTCATTTTTTTCGTCTTCAGTTAATGAACGACAATATTTCGCATCGGAATCATGTGGAGGTAATTGTTTTTCAAGCATTTTCTAATATGAAAATCAATGTTCGTGTTTGTTTGTTTTTTATAAATAAATGAAATTTGAAAACATACAAGACGATATTTTTCCCCGAGAGAATTCAAAAATGGCACTTTATCTTCTGGAAAACATTTGAAAAATTGTCGGACCTTAATTAAATAGATAAGAAGAAATGAGCACAATATGCATTCAATTAGATACACGTACTTGTTCGGCTTTGAGACCAGGTGGACACCAGGCATATTCTTCGAGAGCACATCCGGAATCTTCATCACTATTCGATGAACGAGAATGTTGCTGTTGAGGTTGTTGTTGTGTTGTTGATGATGATGATAATGATGAAACAATCATTTTATTCTTTGTTGAATATACTACTGGAGAGATTAATTGACCATCAGCACACACACTAGATAGAAGAGCAAATGAGTGAATACAAAATATCTCAAGCAATTCATCATGTCTGAACGTCTCGTCCCTCCTATCGAATAAGAAGGAGAAGAAGAAGAAGAGGGGTGGAGAAGAGATAAATCTCTGTCATTTTTTATACGAGATATACATATATATATATACGTATAAGAACGAAAATGATGTGTACACTACTAATTCATCAAGATAACATATTGAACTTTCATATAAAATGATGAAATAACACTCTAGTTACATTGAAAGGGTGTTTGTTAAAAGGTCGTCCTAGAAAAAAAATCGTTTACTCTGTCACCTAAGCACCAAGTTTCAAGATCAACTTGATGGTCATACTCTTTTCGTTTTTTTGTCTTCTCGAATGTGAATCAATAGATAAATGTGACAGTTATTTATGAAGAGAATGAGAAAAGAAAATGAATCGAAGCGAAACAAAAAGCTGAAAATGAAAACGAGATAATTGGATTATTGAATGCTTCTACCTTGGGTGTAAATAGATAAATATTGCTCAAACAGCTTTCATAGTGATAAAACAAGCACACAAAAATGGTTTATCATCATCAATGTTAAGTGCAAAGACGAGAAAAGCTAATCAAGCGGAAATATGCAAGCGACTTTCCTCGTTCTATTTCTATTTGACAGATTTTTTGCAACTTCTACTACATTTCCGTATGATGCAATGAATGAATGAAGAAATAAACATTTAAAAAAAAGAAAAGAAACTAAATTTCCCTACTGATGAACGATTTTCTTCGTCTTCATCTCGATTGCGCTTATTTTGTTCTCTAAGGTTATGAATAAGTGAACGGTTTGTCGATGAAGATTAGAAGAGAACGAACGGCGTACGCCGACTACCGCTGAGAATAAGGCACCTAATTAACGATAATCGCCAAATATTCCTGCAATGTATGGATGGATACGATCGCGTGCACGTTCAGCTTGAAATCATGCATATGTGAAAGAAACTCTTTCTTTCATGTATGCGTGTGTGTGTGTGTATAAACGTATATATATATCCCCCCGAAGAGTTGTATGATTATTGTAACAAGAAAAATATCTTTACCTTTATCAATCATTAGTATACCATAAAGATTGAATATTGCTCTCTTCGCAATAGATTTTTCGTTGTCAAAAAAAAACGAGAGATACTGTCTAACTATGAAACGAACTCAACGAATGTATAGACAAAGACACAATAAAGCTCGTTCAACGACGACTGATCTGATCGTTGGAGAAAGAAGAAAAAGTTATACGACGATAGTTTGCCTGCTATAGCTACGCTACTGTACAAACAGAACGATGTTAGATGGTTGTTCTTTCGTTCTTCTTCTCTCTCTGCTCTCTCTTCTCTTTCAACTATAACGTCGCGTCGAATATTCAAAATTTGCGCCTTCGCTCATCAATTGTGTATATGCACGAGCGAGCGATATGAGAACACGAAATACAACATATAGGCAAAAAAAAGAAGAAGAAGAAGAAGAAGAAGAAGAAGAAAAGGAAAAAAGATTGTTCAACGAATTCTTTTCGGCTTGTATAAACATCTGCCGAAAGGCGTAGTAAACGCATGTAATGACAATCACCACACTTTGATGTGTCTCTTTCACTCATCAACATCGTTTATATGAGTCTCGTTCGGTTTCTTTGTTAAACACAAGTGTATACATATACGTATATACAACATTTTCGACCCTTCTGGTCATCAGTTCTACTAAATCAAGAAAACGAAACAAAAAAGGGAGAAGTGTGACGATACATTATGAATAAGTAATCGAAAGAATAGCAATTTTAACTCTTGACTTGTTTTTCTTTACTTTTCAATTGTTCATGTGAGTGGATTAACAAATGTAGATAACATATCAATGTACGTATATTATATTCAGACTAATGTCAACATGAACTCGATTCTTATGCAGATGTGTATTCAAAACTTTTGATTTTCAACGGAAGTTTATAATAATTTTGTTCTTGTTTTCTTTTTCTCTTGAGAAAGATATATCCAGTCAAATTAAAGAAATCCGATTAACTCAATAAATAGACATGTGCAATCATCATGAGCAATCAATTCATTAAATAGAGATAAACACATTGAAGTTGTTCTTGACCGATAGAGATGGTGGAATGGCAGGCAAATCAAGAAAGAAAAAGAAAATCAATCGATCATCTTCAGAAGATTTTCGTTTATTTATCAAACATTCTGCTTTGAAGTTATTTTACGTGAAATAAATGCAGTCAATTGTTAAATAATTATTTCTTTTGTTATCATTGAATTGTATCTCTATGAAAACATATTCAATGAAATAATAATTTATAATTATAAACATATGTCTTTCATCGACAAGGACAATCAAAAGAAAGGTTGACTAACAATTTTTTCCTATGAACAGCAGCAAAAAGAAAAAAAAATGTTGCTAATGAATTCTTACATTAGATTCATTTGATAGCAAACAAGAAAGAAATCTTTTTTCTTCTGTATGATGTAATCAATGGATATCAATTCATATCGTCAAAAGAATCCTTGATCGATATGTATACGTATAGTTATATATTTTATTTCTTTTTTTCTAAAGAACAATATCATGAAATAACATCTTCAAGATCATTATCTTGATTTACATTTGATTCTTGTTCTTGTTGATGATGCGTTTGAAGTTTCGATTCATTTCGATGTAACAATTCTCGCAATGCCATTGTTGCATACGATGATTTCGGCAATGAAAATGCAAGAATCAAACCCATATACTGTTTCAATTCACATGTCACATCTTTAAAAAACAAATAATAGAAAAAAAAGAAAAGAAAAAGGTTGTAACAAACTAGTTGATTGTTGAATTAATCGTTCGTAATCACTTTGCAATGGATCGTCAGTTATATTATCATAATAGACAATTCGATGTTCGACTTGTTGAGGTCGTAAAAGAAATTGTCGATAACTACCTGGTAGACTGTAATCTTTAACTTGATATTTCATTTGATTAATATCAATACCATCTTCATTTAATAAATCTTTATACCATGAATGAATATCATTCGATGGATATTTAATATCGTGTCCAGGCAATGGAAGAATGATTTGTTCGAGTTGAATATCATGTCGATTGGTTTCATCGACAATGAAAATTTCATTATTATCATCTTGAAAGTTTTTTACATACAAATCACCGAGAAGAATCTGTTGACCGTAGGTATTCAAACGTCGAGAAACGATTTTATTCCAAATCATCGATTGATAAGCATGAAGATATAATAAACGAGTATTACGTGGTATACATGAAAGTGCACCGATTAGATTTGTTTGACCGTGTTTTTGCAAGCCACGAAGAAGATCGACTTCGATCGAACGACGATACGGTATCGAACCATCGAGAATTGTCGTTAAATCACGTGTTTGATTCCATTGTTTAAGTAAATTTCGAAGCCATTCATGTGCAATATTGTCATCATAGGCTAGAATAGCATCGATAGCCAATGACCAATCATGTCGAAGTAGATATCTGAGTATTAGAAATCAAAATTTGATATTTCAAACAAAAAGAAAGGTGATATATATATACTTTCCAACAGTTTGTGTTGCTAATGTTCGTGAACCAAATCGTTGTAAACCGAAGTAATTAATATAACCATGGTTGATCCAATTGTTAACATAGGTTTTAATTTGTTGTTCTTGAATAGTTTTAGGAATATTTCGAATGAAAATTTCGAAACGATTGCCTTGTAATTGTCCGAGACGAAGAGGATTTTCACAGAATTGAAAATTACCAACTTTAATCGATGGTAAACGTTGATTGATCTGTTTGAATTTACTTGGTAGAACTCTTGAAAACGAAAATCAGGTTGTTTTTCTCTCTCTCTCTCTATCTGCTTACTTATGAATTGTTACTTCCTGACAAGTTTTTCCTCGTTTATCCTTGATTCCTGCATATTGAAACAACGATGTATTCATACTAGACAAAGATTCAAGCTCAAAAATCGATTCTAATCGGAATTTTACTTGAGACAGCCAGCAATCGATTGAATTGCATCCATTGTATCTCGATTTTCTTTGTAAAGAATAAATTTTAGATAGGGTTTGCTTTTATCTGGCCATTGTTCAGTAGCTCGACGAACTTGATTCGCAAGAGCTATTCGAAAAAGAAAACAATTAAACATATTCGAAAGATGCCTAAGTCATGTTATTCACGTTGATAGACGACTTGAATAACATTTTGTACTAATTCACTCTTAAGATTCATATCAATCGAACGAACAAAATGATGAACAGATGTTCGTTGATCTTTTGTCATGTTTTCTAAATCGAAGAGATGTTCAAAAGATTTTCTTTTTGTTTATTGATGCGTACCAACAGGAATGGAAACAGTATCTTTAGCACGTGTTTGTGAGAGAGTTTTCAATTTGTCGATGATGTCATCGTCGAGTTCGATATTCTAGAGAAGATAAAACGATGAGAATTTTGCAAATCTGTGTAAGAGAAGTACAGACAGATGATGAATTCGATTTTGTTGAATTGTAATCTGGACATGATAAATCAGTTAGACGAACGATTGTACCATCTGTTGAGATTTCATTGACAAGAAAATCTGAATAACTACAAGAAAATGAAATTCCCATCTGGAAAGGCTAAGACCTTAACGAGTGCTTTTTTTGTTACCGATATTTAATAATTCCATCGAAACCCTCGTGTGAAGACACGAATTCAGTTATGCCTACATCATCTTCAGGATTATGATCTGGTGATGGATCTAAATACAATCAATTCGTTGTTCTTTCATTGAAACGAATGAATTTTTCGTTTGTCTCTTTTCATTCTTTGACAACGTACCAGGTCTTATTCGTTTTCGAGCTGGTTCATCGGAATTTTCCGTTGTTTCTATCTCCTTAGCATCCATCTAGAAATCTATTATTTGTTTTCGTTTTTTTTTATCTTTGTTTGACAGATAAAAAAAGAATAGAGAATATATACTCATAAGAACTCATCATCAAAAACCGATACATCAACATAAGAAATAAAGAAGAAAAAAAAAAGAAGAAGAAGAAATGAAAACTGAAAGAAACCAGATAGGTTCACCAAGAAACGAAATGAAAATTCAAGAATACATATATATATCATATGTATAAAGTTTAGCACAGATAAAATTTTTGAATGCGAATGCTATTATTGTTTTTGCTTTGGTTTAATTGTTGGAATCTGTATTCATCGTATTGAAGTCGTGTACCAATGAATCGATATTGTTTAATGTTGTATCTATACTGAAACTATCATAACGTTGAATACGATTTCCATCTGCATCACAAGTTTGAATTTTCGTTCCGCCACTATTATAAATAATTTCTGTTTTCGTTCGAATACGACGTTCCGATGCATCGAATTCAACGAGAGCATCTTCAATTGCCCGATCAGTTTGACAATTCTAAAAGAAAACAAACGAATAATAAAAAAACAACAACAACAACAAAGAAATCTTCGTCAAACCTTCGGTTTCGGACGATGCGTATTAACTGCTTCGACTGGCAAAGGAATACATTCCATAAAACATCCATAGGCCATGGGTGTTAATTTAATAACAGTATGTAAAGGTACTTTCGTATACGGAAGATCTTCTACAATGAGAAAGAAGAAGAACTTTTGTTTTTCTCTTTGATCTGAATATGAAAGCAAACGAACGAACCGGCATCTTTGTTGAGAAAATACGCGAGAATACATCGTGCAACAGCTTGATGACAAATAACAAGCACATTTTCTGCACGTTCTAATTCCATAATAACTGGCTCAAGTCGAGCAACAAGATCTTGATAGGATTCGCCTCCTGGATAACGATAGTAGAATTTCGATTGATCACGTGCAGCGAATTCATCAGGAAAACGTTCAGCTATTTCACGATATGTCAAACCTTCACAAATACCCTTCGAAAAAGATTCTCATATTTTCTTATTCTCAACGATAGATTCTTGTTTTTTTATCTTACAGCATTGATTTCATTTAATGCCTTCCATTGTTCTTTGGGTGCACTGATTTTCGCCGCTGTTTGAATCGTTCGTTGCATTTGACTTGTCCAAACAATTAGATCCGGAATTTTTTCTATGAAAAATAAATAAATATTGAACAAATGACAATGACAGTCAGTTTCTATTCACCATTTTCCATATATTGTGCTAATGCGTCTGCGTACTAGAAAAAGAAAAGACGAATTGATTAAAACAACAGAATTATCTATCGTACTCGTTTGCCATTTTCTGAAAGAGGTGGATCACCACCGATACGTTGTTGTTGATTTAATTCTGATTCTCCGTGCTAAAAACGAAATACATTATCAACAAATTTATTTACTTATTCGTTTTTTTTTTGAATTTACTCGAGTTAAATAAATCGTTCGTGGTAGAATATGAATATTCATTAAGAAATAGATCACACGACTTTGAATATGACCTAGATAATATATTTATTTAAGTATTTCTACATCAAATGATTCTTACCACCAATCTTATGAACAAGAAAACGTTCACCACAATTAAAAATCTTAATAAATGAGTAATTCTTTTCGAGTTTTTCATCAATTGTTTCATAGCATTTTTCATATTGTTGAATACGTAGATGAAAATCAGAGACAGCTTCTTCCGGTGTCACATCTCGATAGTCAGGACTTTTTAATTTCACTTCCTATCAATCAACAAAGAAAGACAACATATACGCTTTGCAAAAGACTTGACGACATACTCGAATGTTAGCATCAATCATTTCCTTTGAATCACAAATTGATTCAACGAAAAATACACGAAAACAAAATGTTTGCGCACAATAATTGTAAATCGTTTGTCGACGTTCCTTTGTCGTATTGGTAGCATCGAATATAGCTACTTCGCCTTCATCAGCAAGGTAACTACACATATCTTCGAGTGCATGTTGAGCACATTCACTAATTTAAACAAAAATAATTCAAATGATCAAACCAAAATATTCGATTGAATTTCCATACTTTCGAAGTTTAACAGCTTCAGTATTATTAGGGTCAAAAAAATCTTTGTCAGCATAGGATTTCACAGCATCACGACGATATTCACCGACATTAAAAACTAGAACAAATAATTTCCTTATTTAGACGATGATATCGCGCACTATTTGGGTACACCCATTTTTTATTTCTTTGTTTCAGGTCAGATCGACCCTCATGCTCAAGATTTCAATATCGATTTATCTCTGAGAAAGCAAACTATGTTAATTTCCGAATTTCTATTTAATTATCTAATCATTGTCACATAAACTCGACTCACTACAGATTAAGAAATGATTATCATAAATTTATCCATAGGAAAACAATAACGTCTAAAGTAGGTCATAAATATTTATTCTGCAAATATGATTTAAAAATAAAAAGAAAGAGAGATAAGCTTAGACTATCTTTGAAAAATACAAGTCGAGATTTCCTTCCTTACCTTTCGTTTTTATTCCAATCCAATGCAAATAACGAGCCAATTTTTTGGAAATATAAGTCTTTTAAAACAATATGCAATCGATTTAAATAACAACGGAAACAATTGAGAAAAATTTGCTCTTTACTTTGCCACGAGCTGGCAAGCCACACATACCCTAAACAAAAGTTTGATATTATACAGCAAAAAAAGCAGAATTCATCGTTACATACAATCACAGTCGGTGTCCGTACTAGTCGATCTCGACATGCTGAAAAAAAATAATCAGAATTCTATTTTTCTTATCAAACAAAAGAAATCATTTTCTAGCAAATAATAGCATAGCACAGGATCATATTACACAAAACAAAAAGCGATCGATGAGAAGATACATAGATAGTTAGAGGCACGATGGGCATGTGCGCGTTTATTTGTTTTTGATTAGGCTCACCTCGACTCATTCGTCGAACTAATAATGGTTTGCGTTGAAATGCATACGAATTACGTTTGCGCCATGCATGAATATCTTCTTTAACGGCAGCATTCGTTGCAGTAGGACAAGATGATTCTTCATCGTAAACATCATCATCTGGCTCCTCAGTGTTGTTCTCCATTGGAGTATTTGAATTTGACATGATTTCTGTTTTTTTTCAATAAGTTTTTATATAACAAACTAATGAACGAAAGTAAATTGACAGATGTTTGTAACTCTCATAAACGAAATAAATCGTTTCGAATATAGATGGACTTCTCTTTTTTTTTCTCTTTTTAAGCGATATATATATATACGTATATGATTACAAACTTATATCGATGTGTCGATCAGAGCGAGAGAGAAAATAAGAGATTGGGGTTCTTGTTTTTCTCTCGTATTTTTTTCTTTCTTTCTTTTCATACTATGTTTACATGTTTAATTACTAAATGCAGTACGAAAACTTTAGAAAAAAAATGAATATTAACAAAAAAAAACACTTCTTACATAAGAAACCCATTACTTATTTAGTTTTATAGAAGTAAATAAAATCATTGATAATAAACGACGAATTTTTCCGTTCTATTCTAAAGAACTAATGGGAAAATACGACTGACTGATTTCCTCAGCGAATCGTTAGATAATTTGCTTTTTTTTTCTTTCTCTCGAATGAATCATCTTAAATACCGACGAAGAAGACTTTCTCTTGTATCTATATTCGTTTTCTTAGCTATCATCACATGAATACTTGTTGTTTTTTTTTCTCTTCTTCTTCTTCTTTCTACGACGTTATTTCATTGAAAACTAATTAGCTCATGTTGACACGTTTTATAGCGTTTACGTGCGAGTGTTTTGAGGTGAATTCAAGTACATGAGATTAATGATATTTTCGTGCAAAACAAGTCCATCTATCGATGAAAATATTTACATTCGATCGTTTCGTTGGTTAGCGGAAACCGAATAAATGTAATGAAAATTTTAAGAAATATTTACCTGTTGATGGCATCGGTACATGTCGATACGCGGATCCATGTTCATACTGTTTGACGTTTGATAGGAAACCATATGAACTAAACATTGTATCGGTGAGAAAATATAACAGATATATTTAATATCAAAAAGAAACAATATTTAATGAGAGCAACGAACAGATTCGTTAGCTAAATATAATAATTCGATTTTTTTTCGTCTCTACCTGGTATTGAAATAAGGAATAGACATTATTGTTTATCTTCAATTGTAATAAAATCCTAGAATAACGCAAATAAAAGACTAAAGTCAAGAGTATTTATATGTTCTTAAATGTACGCGTGAAACATCAATATTCTCCACGAAATTCGCCTGATAGCTAATCTTAACTTACCATTGATTGTCTAGGTTGCAAATTAATTAGTTAATATTCTCATGTGAAATGAATAAGAAAATATAAATCTGAATAAAAGAAAAAGAAAAGATTTAAATAGATTTATTTACAATGAATTGTTTTTTTTTGTAAAAAAAATCACCAATAAAAAACAAGGAAACAAATGGCACAATTTGTTTATTCAATATTCACAAGATTTTTTGCTAATGAAAGAATATACTCATTGTTTCGATGAAATTTTGTTTGCATAGACTCTTTTTGTTCGAGAATGTCATATGTAACAAAACAAACTAAAGCGAAAGAAAAAGAAAAAAAGTGAATTTCATTTTGTTTTTCTATGTTGATTTGTTTTTTTGTTTTTGTGTTTACCTGGATCATAATGCAAATTATCGTAGAAGAGAAAAACACGATAAGGAAATTTCTTATCTTCACCGAAATAATCAATTCGACCACCTGATTCAGTATTAATCACGCAAATTTCTACTTGATATTCTTCGGTAAGAACAGACAGTTCGATCCCACCGCCCCACGAATCATCTGAGAAAAAAAAACAAATTCATTTTTATATGTCGAAGAATAAATTTTTTTTCGATTCTTACCTCGACGAATCCATTGGCAATAATCAGCATTCGTTCGTCCTAGAACTGCGTCCGAATATCGTATTTGATCGGCTTCGATTTTGTTTGCTATTAGATTTCGAAAGAATTTCTTCGATGATTCATCCAATTTGCCATTGTGAAGAACGAAATCGATCGATGAAAATAAACAACTATTATCGGCTGGCACGGAATAACGTATTAATTGACCAAGATTTGTTGTTGTTGTTTGTTGATTCAATGGTAGATCATCATCGGACTCACTTTCATTTAGAGTTAAATCAATATATAATTCATCATTATTGGACAGATCGAATTTTTCTAATTGATCATAGACAGTTGTATTTGTTGTCAATGGATAGATTAGTAAATAACCATTCGAACTGTTTCGATAGATTGAAAGATGTATTAATTGTTCGAGTTGAAGATGGAGTTCATTGGCAATTTGTTGAAATAAATCGATGATACGATATCGGGCTGGTATTTGCAAACGATGATATTTGTTAGTTTTAAGACGAATTAGAACGCGTAGAAGAGGACCAGCCATTGAGATGATAAATAGAAGTGAGTAAGTGAATGATTTATTTTTTAAGACAGAGACAAGTTGAGAAAGATTAGTGAGAAGTTGATGACGAATGATTTGAAAGATAGTTGATTGAGTTTGTCAATTTAATTTTTTATGAATCAACATTCGAATGTAATGTTTATTTGTAAAGTTATTCGATTTTTATATTTGACAAAATTAGATGTCACTAGTGATTTAGACAAATTCATATGATTCAGGAAAATTCATATTTGTTTTGAACATGAGCTAAATCAAAAATGGGGAAATAAATTACTCATATTGCTAAGTTTTTTAATTATAAAATCATAGATCATTCTGATTGAATTTCAATTTTGTTTGTCATTTGAATAGGAATTAGTAATTTAAAGTCTTTCGATGTAATTAGAACACATTACGTTAGGATATGATATGTTCATGCAATAACACAACACAGATACGCATATAGATTTCGTCTCTGATGATAATTCTCGATAAAATATTGTCAAAAACTAGTGTCCTCTTTTATTTTTGATTGATATTAGTTTGAATAAAAATGATTGGATCAAATACAAAACAACATTTATTTTTTCTCTTAACTGTTACGTTTTACTCAAGAATTTATTTGGAAGCATATGTATGAATGACAGTTTTATTTCGAAGATATTGGAGTAATTCGGTAAGATTTGTCTTTTTTTTCATCATGCATAGATCGAATCTTGAAAAATCAAACGAACGAACGGTTTCGTTTCTGCGAGGGGAATCGAACAAAATGGGCAGATTGACTTCAAACCATTAGTTCCTAGAATCGAAAAAACAAACTTCTTACACACTATTTACTTAAACTTTCGTTGTTTTTTACCTAATGGGATTTTAATTTTCGACCAAAACAAAGCCGTTGCCAACGAAGTCATATGTCCACATGGATGAAACGCATGTGAATTTGTCGATTGATGTTCGTCGTTCGTTCGAACGTAGAATGCTGATTCTAATCCAGGCTGAATATTAATCAATGGGCCAACTGTTCGGCAAAGTGGACATTCGTATGATTGATTATCTGAATCTCTTATGCCCCATTGATGATTGCCCTGAACATGTCCGCAGAGAACATATACACAAGGATTAGAATAGTTCAATAGATAAGGTTGCATTTTAATAACTAAAGTATTCAAACCAACGGGACATTGAGGTTTGCGAGAATTGAGATTTTCAAGATCGAGTTCGAGAAAACGACGAGTCTAAAAACGAATAAAATCATCGATTTTTTTAAAAAAACAAATCAGATTTACAGGTGTATGTTTGAGACCATCAACGGATCGCCAAAGTAATGTCGCTCCACAAAGATCAATCAAAGTACCATCTCGGAGAATATTATTATCTGTATTATTTGAACATGACTTTACAAAGAAAAAACTAATTCAACTTAATTATCAAGTCAAATGAAAATATTTACTGCAAGTTGATACGTCATTTTGGTTCGTTTTTCGCCGAGATCAAAAACATATCCACCAACTGATACTTCTCTCCATCTTGTTCCTTCAGAATTCTCACTGAAATCGACATTATTCAAATGCATAATCAATATTCCATTTGTAGTGACGCCGTCCATTTCTTGACGATTAGTTTTCCATTTGATCGATTTTTCCTTGAAAATAGACGAAAAAGATTTCTCGAACGACAGACAAAAAAAAGAAAACTCTTCGTCTTACTCCAAGGAAAATATTTTTCGAATCATCAAAACCTGCCGCATAGATCCGTGCTGTGTACGGCGGATGTCGTGATATCACAATTCGACACGCATAACGTGATATCGTCGATTGTAGAACATTCATTTCGTCGAATGTTTTCGCTCCCGGAACTGTATCCATTACAATACAATCGATTTGATCCTCCGATGAACGGCCAATCTGAGAATAATTCTTTTTTTTTCGAGCAAAAAACAAAAAGAAAACTACTTGAAACATATCCAAATGTTCATCCTGTGTGTATTGAACAACGATCGTTTGATTTCTTGATAGTGTATATGCAATTGAATGTACATTGGATTTGATTAATTTCTAAAGTTGTGTGTTCTTTTATTTACATAGAAAATCATTTTGCTTATTTCACACGTACAATCAATCGACACTCGTCTGACAAATATTAGTTTTTGTACAATGATAATATCATTTCCTTTTTACCTGTATTTCATCGGATGTTTTGCATAATTTCTGTCGATGAAATTTTAATCCATTAGCTTGTTGACGTTGTTGAAATTGAAATTTACTCTTTCGTCTACCTCGATCACCATTAGGAATTTGTCCGTTATATCTTTCAAAAAAAAAATAAAGACAACCAAAGTCTCAATTGACTTCATATCGACATATAAATCGAATATTATTTAGATTAAGTTGTTTCGTTTCTCAAACAAACCTTGAATATAAATATACTAGTCTAGTTTTCAAGGATCTGTTCTATTGAAATAATTAAAAGTATGTTAGTCTGTCTATTTTGGTAGATATTTGCATAAATTTCGTGCATTAATGGCAACAAGTCAAGAAACTAACGAACAAACATTAACACCCTCACGACTCGAACATGGTCGTTATACGAATTCATTCAATCCTGAATTTAAAATGCCAGATTTCAAAACAATTCTACGTTGGGTCACAGGAGCACCTAATAATACGAATTTGCCTCGTACTCCTCAAGAACTTGATGAGAAATTACCAGTACATAAACATGAACGAAATCAGGTGCGAAAAACTTCACCTGGCATTCGATTTATTTGGATTGGTCATGCGACATGTTTAGTGCAAATCGATGATTTTATGTTTATAACTGATCCAGTGTTTAGTGAACGATGTGGTATTACACCCATGATCGGACCTAAACGTTACCGTCCGCCAGCATTAGATGTCGAGGATTTGCCTGATGAACTCAATGCAGTGATGATTTCGCATAATCATTACGATCATTTGGATGCACCAAGTGTTAAACGATTGAATGACCGTTATGGTAATAAATTAACATGGTTCTGCGGTCGAGGAGGAGGTCAATGGTTTCGTAGTGCTCATATAGAAAATGTTGTTGAACTCGACTGGTGGGAAAAATGGAGCTTTCAAGTAAAGATAAACTTTCAATTCAAAAAAGAAAAACTAATCGAATATTTCAAATATTTATTTAGGATAAGAAAAATATCCAGATAGCCTTTTGTCCAGCTCAGCATTGGTAAAAATCCTGTTTTTTTCTTTTCTTTTCAATGTAGTTCAACTATAAAAGATGATAATAATAACAATTCTACTTCTTTCTCTTAAGGTCTCGTCGTACACCGTTTGATTTAAATAAAAGTCTTTGGGGTGGTTATGCTGTTCATTGCTATGAATACAAATTCTACTTTGCTGGAGATACTGGTTACACTCATAACATACCAATATTCAAACAAATCGGACAAGAATATGGTCCATTCGATCTATGTGCTATTCCAATAGGCGCTTATGAACCTCGATGGATGATGGAAGCTCAACATGTTTCACCGAAAGAAGCAATTGATATTCATAAAGATATAAAATCGAAAAAATCCATCGCTATTCATTGGGGTACATGGGCATTAGCAAATGAATTCTATTTAGAACCAAGAGAGCAACTTAAAGACTTATCAAAAGATCAATTACCGCCAGATGCTTTTATTACTATTGATCATGGTGAATTTTTTGACTTACCCGAGAAGAACTAGTTCACCATATTTAATTTGTTCTTGTTCAACATGGAGTTTCTTTTTATTTGACATTGCTTTTTAATAAACACGAAATAAGATTAAGTTTTTAATGCACAAATATCTACTAATATTTCGCTGTATAGTAAAGAAAGAAAGAAAAAAAAGAGTCAATGAATGTTTCGTTTTTATACAAAAGGAAAGGACTATATTCTTCCTCTTTTTTTCCTTTTTATTTTGTATTATCGTTCTCCTCCTCCTCCTTCTTCTTCATCATCATCATTTTTTCTACTCGCTCGATTTTACTGTATACTTCTGATGCTACTTATTGAGTACAAGAGAGAGAGAGAGAGCGGGCGACAGCGAACATATGCGTACGATTGTGTTAAGTCAATGCATATATGTATGTATATTTAAAAAGCAAGTATAACACTTAACGAACAAAAAAAAAGAATGATTTTTTTTTCACTATTATTAATGACGAAAAAGAAAACCTCAAACTCGTGTGCGTGTATATAACGTATATTTCTAACATATTGCGTCTAAAGAAACAAGAAGAATAGACATTATACATATGCAAACATGTTTTTCTTCAGTTCAATCAGAAAAAAAGCTAGTATCGCGGTTATCTGTATGTCATGCCGATAGCCAGACAAAACCTAATCATTCCATCATCAATGTTATTGCGAAAGAAAAATATATCTCATTATCTCATGAAGAATAATGACTCTAGTTTTATCAAGTACAAGAATAGATTTTTCATGTATGTTTTCATTTCAAATTGAGACAGAGACAAGAACATTTGTCAACGAAATTGTCTTCAAGATTATCTTGACAATAGGAAACATTTGTTTAAACAAGGGATAATTGTTGTTGCTTCTTATTATTTTCTTTATGACGTATATATGAATTAGACACCCGACATTAATGTATTATTGAAGTGAAAAGTGAGAAAAGACGAGTTAGGTGAGAGATGGTCATTTCATTTCTCTTGACTATGGACACATTTCGAGATGCACTATGTCAATAATTCGGCTTATAATGAATACTGTTCATGTCGACAACAACAAAAAAAGACAAATTATCCACTAGACTTTTATTCTCATAAATGGAAACATTTCGTTTAGTTAGAAATACTGATCAACAGATTGTTTGTTTGTTTGTTGGTTTGTTTGGTAGCATTCTTCACCTTGATCGAATTGATTGTTTTTATCTCTTGAGAGACAAACATTTATGCTCATAACGAACAACGAGCAACGAAAATGATTTGACTCGAATAAATATCACACTTCGATATACAGCAATTAGGCGTCGCAAGCCATTTTCAGATAGATTCAAAAGTGAAGAAAGCAATTTCGTCTCTCTACACTAGATATTTTACATCAAAGACGTAATAAGGATTAGTCTATGTGAATGTGAAGGAGAGAAAAGTGCTCAACCATTTATGGAATTAAGAAATAAGGATCGTTTTCAGTTGCATTACCTTTTCTATTGACTCTCTTAACCGAAAAATAAGCCGACCGATGAAAATTTTCAATCTTGTTTTAGTTCTTGTTCACTTTTATATGTGTGTAGATTAAAAATGAACTTGACTTTCTTGTTGTTTTATTATGCCGAAAAGAAAAATTAAATTACATCGTTTGTTGTCAATTGATGCGGAAATACGGATCAAATCAGAGTGAATAATATAAAGCTGATTCATAGGAAAAAAGATCAAATTCCTGACTTTGAAACGATCGGATTCTCAAGATCGATATCTATCGATTTTGAATTTTCAAGGCGTCAGAGAGAGAAAGAAAGAGAAAAGAACAATTATGTCACCTTTTTTAGGCATTGAACCAATCGGTATATTCTGTGACAAATATTTCATCATAATCCATTGGCTATTTCATAAAAGAGAAAAATAGAGAGAGAGAGAGAGAGAGAGGGAGAAAAGGTGAGCGCCCTCAAGATATAAAATGAATGTGGATACTTCAAATCAATATTTATTCAAAGAATCACAAATTCAACGTTCAGTTAGATTTCTTTCCAATGGATGCCGATTACTACTTTTCTCAAGGTCCATTACACGAACGTAACAATCAAATTCTACCAGATTCTACTGAATATTTATCATATAGTACATCGCCGTCCGATTATCATGCAGATAAATTTTCGAAAAAAATCCATAATAAATCCAAAGCTCTACATCATCGTTCTCGACCAAAGAATTCGTCATCAAAAATCAAAACACATATTACTGAAAAAGATGCTCAAGAAGCTATTATGCGCGGTTTAGTTACTGAAACCAATGATATCGATATCAGCAAACTATCAGGTAATGATAGATATCGAATAGAAAATTATCTTTAATAAAAATCTGTTCTTAGGTACATCAACACTCTCTCAACAAGGTCGTCGATTTGGTCCTAGTGTTAAACCACCTTGTAAGAAGAAAGATTTATTACTGATCGACTAAACTAATTTACTCGTACGGTTTTTAGATTCTTATATTGCACTTATTACATTAGCTATTGAAAGTTCAAAAGATGGAAAAATGACATTGAATGGTAAATGAAGAATATAGTTTTTCATTTTTGTTTTCAAATCGATTCTATCGTTTGGTGTTGTTGTAGAAATCTATCAGTTTATTCAAGATCGTTATCCATTTTTTAACGAACAAACTGCATCACGTTGGAAAAATTCCATTCGACATAATCTTTCACTAAACGATTGTTTCGTTAAACTTGCTCGAACCTCATCCGATCAGAATTCTTCAGTCGATAATAAAAGTAAAGGCAACTATTGGACATTACATTCCGATGCAAAGAATATGTACGGTAATGGAACAAGTTTTCTTCGTCGAGCAACTCGTTTTAAACAATCATCGAAATCATTAGCTACATCAAGTTCAGCAAATAGTAGTTCGAACGAAGGTGAAACATCATCATCATTCGATTACGAACAAATTCCATCAACAACAAATAATTTATATGTACAACATTATCATCAAGATTATTCGTTTGGTTCCACCTCATCATGGCTTCCTCCTCCTCCTCCGCCTCCTGTTTCATCAACAATACCAACACCTATTCATGATTCATTTCACATGGCATCACCAGTAGCACTGCCACCTTCATCGACAACAACAACAACTTTTCCCTACTATTCGAATCAACTAGCATCATTTTATTGTGATCAAAATAATTCCACCGGCTATTACACTTCAACTAATCTCCGATAAAAAACATTTTTTTTGCCGTTGTTTTCTTCTTTTTTGGAGACTGTTTGTCATCTATTTTTGTTTGTGTGTTCTAATGTAAGATGTTTATTAGACTTCTTTTTTTGTTTTCTGTGCATTGACTTATTCTATATAATACGAAGATATGTGCATCTTTCTCAATTAGGATGATAATGTCATCTGTTATTCTCAACGACAAAGATTTCTTTTTCGTATATCAATATATAGACATGGATCGAGTTTGAGGACAGGAGCAGTTGCATTAACATAGAAAATATTCAACAGCTCTCGTTTATTTCTTCTTCATCAACAGCAGCAGCAGCAAATGATGATAGTAGATGTGTGCGAAGAATTTTCTTTTCTTTCTTTTTTCCCTTTCTTCGATGGTATCCTTTCTAGTATACCAATGCGCCGTTTCTGATCTCATCCGATAAATGCAGCGTATAAGTTGGGAAAATGTTAGCATCGTTAAGCAACACGTTGTCGACACTACCGTCTTTGTACTGCAGCGTAAATATTTTTAGATGCGCTCTCCGCCTTTTTGTACAATATCGGATAGAGCAGAAAAGAGAACAAGACAAAAAGAAAATGCACAATTCGACGACGACGAAGAAAAGGAAAAAAATTGCTCGTATTCAACCACTACGGATAAAGCCGTCAATGGCTTTCTTTACTGATGACAAGTAAACATACAGAAAAGAGAGACGAGAGCGGAAAAAAGAAGCTAAATCTATCTGTTTCTCTATACCCATATGCGGCCACATATATATATATATCTATATGTATATATACGTATGTATATATACGTAACTAATAAACCGCAATTTCTTCTCTTCATCGTCAATCTCTACTACTACAACTCTCAGCAGCAGCAGCAGTACACCCACATATAGCAACAGCACGATACGCAAATGCGTTCGAGAGAGAAACAGAGAGAGAGAGAGAGAGGGAAAGAGATAGAAGAAGAGAGAACTTCTGTATACTACATCTTCAGAGAGTTTGTTGTTGTTGTTGTTATTATTATTATCTGTACGCGTAGGCATTAGGAACTGCACATCGTTTTTTTCCTCTCCGAGGTTCTCTATTTGTGTTGGACACAATCGTTTCCTTCTATGCAGTAGAATAATATCTTTCTTCTTCTTTTTTATCCTCTCATTACTATTCAGTTGTCTTTACTGAAGAAATATTTTTTTACATTGACTTCAGTTCTGGATTCCTAATCGACATTTTTTTTTAGATCTGTTGGAAGTGTAATTGATCTAGTTTTTAAAATTCGACTTCATCTTTTCAATTTACTAATTCATACAGAAATTAAACCGGTCGAAACATGTCGTCAAATGCAAATACAACAGCTACGATGGATTCCATCAAAAAGAAAATGCAAGCTATGAAACTTGAAAAAGAAAATGCTGTCGATCGTGCCGAACAAGCTGAAACACGTCAAAAGGAATTCGAAGATAAACTCAAAGCCGTACGTTTGTTTCATTGAATTTTTTGAAAATTTATTTTATTTGTTTATTTATTATGTTTTATTTTGATTTATTCGTTCGTTCTAGTCCGAAGAAGAAGGCAATGGTTTACAAAAGAAAATCCAACAGATCGAAGCTGAACTCGATGCTGCTCAAGAACAATTAGCTGAAGCCAATGCTAAACTTGAAGCTAAAGAAAAAGCTGCTACCGATGTAAGTCTCCTTCGGTTTTGTCTTTCCTTCTTTTTCTTTCCTTTCATAATATCTCTCATCAATTCCTAAAAATATACATATCCTCCATTCTCTGACGGTTTATTTTCCTTTTTTTTCTTTCTCTCTATCTCTCTCTCTCTATCTCTCTCTCGTTCTATGTCGTACAGTCCTTGTTAAGAGAATCGTCTTCTTTTCTCGTTATTTCTTCGCAGAAATAATATACGGAAATCTATTCGTACCATACATCTATCTATCTATCCTTATGACCGAGAAAGAAGAACATCAATACAAACTAAGAGTATAAACGAAGAAAACGTTTTGTCTATCTCCGTGTGTATTATTGTTATTGCTTATCGCGTTTCGAAAGAGAGTGAAAAAAAAGTCAAAAAAACGATTTTCTATTCATGACACAAGATAATTTGAGTATATTATTGGCGAAAGGCCAAATCAATGCCACCGAATTTTATAACTTATTCAAAAATCGTCATCCACCTCCGCCGCCTCCGCCTCCGCCAACTAATAAATCAACAAAAACGAAATCCAATCGATCATCAACTTCAACAACAACGACGACAGCATCACCCAAAGCACGTTTTCAAATTTATCAACAGCCCATCCAACGATCCAATCATGTTATATCCAATATTCTCCATAATGAACGTATTAAGCAAATTCGTCAGAAATTCTACGATCACGAACGTTTACGTGATTATCGTTTGAATGACAATGACGATAATCTATTTCATATATCATCAGATGATAATGAAATGTCTTGTTCGATATCTTCTTCTACTTCTTCTAATTCCTCATCTTCATCGACATCTGTAAAAAATCCTCGTCGTCCAATAAAACCCGGTTGTGAAGTCTATCAAGTTTCACCCTATTCATCGCAAATAACATTCAATCTTAAAATTTCCATTATGCAAACCGAAGTAACAGATATTCTAAATGTATTAAAAGAGGTAAACAACGAACATTAATCGACGATAAAGAAAAAAAACATTTGATATAATCAATCATAAGATTCTTTCTTCTCTGTTCTCTATCATTCGCGCGTTAAACATCCTCGCTAAATCCATCAATCAATCAGATAAAAACTGAATTTACTTGGAATTTTAGGCTGAAGCTGAATTAGCCGGTCTTCAACGTCGATTACAATTAGTCGAAGAAGATCTTGAACGTGCTGAAGAACGTCTTACACAAACAACACAAAAACTCGACGAAGCTTCACAAGCCGCCGATGAAAGTGAACGGTAAATATTTTCCTTATTTGAAAAAAAGAAAATCTCGACTTTTTTTTTCTTCGCAGTGGTCGTAAAGGTCTTGAACAACGTACATATCAAGATGATGAACGTATTGCTACACTTGAACAACAATTGGCTGAAGCACAACTTATTGCTGAAGATTCCGATAGAAAATACGATGAGGTAAGAGTTCAAACAACAATTATCAATCATCGATTGAATGTTCTTCGTAGGTCGCACGTCGTATTGCTATTATGGAAGTCGATTTAGAACGTGCTGAAGATCGTGCCGAAGCTGCTGAAGCGTAAGTTAAATGCATTTATAATTTCTGCCATCTGTTAGCAATTGTTTTTGTTTACTAGTAAGATTCTCGAACTCGAAGAAGAACTTAAAGTCGTTGGTAACAACATGAAATCACTTGAAGTTTCTGAACAAGAGGTTCGATTATCGAGATTTTCTTTCGGCAAATGTTTTGCTTATGATTTCAATTTCTTAGGCTATGCAACGTGAAGAAAGTTACGAAGAACAAATTCGTGATTTGACAACACGTCTCAAAGATGTACGTTAATACTCAAATTGATTCGAAATATATATTCATTTGTTTCCTAGGCCGAACAACGTGCTGATTTGGCTGAACGTACAATGGCTAAATTACAAAAGGAAGTCGACCGTCTCGAAGGTAAGCAAATCGTTGTCTTTTCCTTTTTCGAACTATATTATTTTTCAGACGAATTACTCGCCGAAAAGGAGAAATACAAGGGCGTAAGCGAAGAACTCGATATGACATTGAACGAATTATCGGGCTATTAAAACAACAAAATTCAATCAAATTTTCTCATTGGTGGCAACATCATGAGTCTTCTTCTTCTTCTTTTTTTTCTTCTTTCTTTCTTTTTTTAATATGTTCTTCTTTTCTTTTTGTCTATTAAACCCATATCTCCTTCGTGTGAATTTGTATGTGCGCAGCAGTGGCAACAGAACAAAATTTGCTTTTAATTCTTCGTCTTTTAACCACTGAAACAAAACAAAAAAAACACAAATTGGTTTTTTTTCTTAAAAATTTTCTTTCTATTAGAGCATGCACAACTCACACTCTTCTTCTTCTTCTTTTCTTTAAATTTATCATTTTATGTCTCTATAACTAGTTTGTTCTTTCTGAATTCTATTATTTAAAATCATACAAATAAATGACAAAGAAAAATCTAAAACATCATCCGATTTCTTTCGAAAATAGTTTTATTCAGTAACAAACAAACAATTCTCTTAATCTAAATTCTTATGTGTTTCACCGAACTGAACGCCCGGTTCGTTGATCCTCTTTTTCAAATTATTCGCTTTTTCTAAGAATTCTTTTTCACGTTCAGCATCTTTCGGTACGCCATCGCCACGTCGACACATAATCGCTGCATTGACACAACCTTGAAATAAATCTAAATCACACGCTTTTGACGCGTATTCAAGTGCTGCTGGTCCGTCTTTAACGACATCGCCATTTTGTCCTTTGAAATAAGCCGACCAAAGATTCAAACATGATTCAGCAATTGATCCTGAACAAGCTTTTTTATAATAATCTAAACCTCGTTTAACATCTTTCTCGCAGCCGTCACCTTGCATATAAGCAATAGCAGCATTATGACAGCCTTTGGCAAAATTCAATTGACATGCTCGATCGAAATACTTCGTCGAGACCGGAATATCTTTCTCCATTCCTGATAGAAAAACCAGAACAAAAAAATGTTATGTTTAATCTTTTGTTTTTTTTTTACCTCGTCCAAGAAATGCAAACGTTCCGTAACGATAACATCCATGTCCGTAGTTCATTTCATCGCATGACATTTTATAGATTTTGCCTGCAGTTACATGGTCACTTTTGATAACTTCATGATAATTAGCTAATCGATAACAACCTGAACATGATCGAATATTTAGTTTTTGTTTTCGTCGAAATTATTTCGATTTAATTTAAATTCGAGAAACAAGTTTCAACATACCATCACCGAGTTTTTCACTAAAACAAGCAAATTGGTATTCGACGAGTAGATTATCCAAATATTCTTTATATTCTTCTTCGGATTTTGGCGCGAAATATGTCATATCAATCTGTGAAATTTTAATAGATTAAAGATCAAACTTTATTTCATGTTTAAAATATATTGAAAAGTAAAGAACAAACATAATAATTTGTAAAACAGAAGATCCTCGAATATCACCGAATGATTTTAGTTTTTTTTTTCATAATTTAAAAAAAATACTCTTTAATATACATTTCACGAAACTATTTCGAATGAAAGAAAAATGTAAGTTTGATCTTTTTGTTTTTCTCGTTGAATCGATTAACCAAGAAGAATATTGATAGCCATTTCTTGATTACGATCGGCTAATAAATACGCTTCCACGGCACGTTCACGATCAAAGCCCATTGCTTGTAACTAAAACGAAATAGAAAATTTTTGTCGAATCAAAAAAAAAATCATTGCGAATGTGAGATTTGAAAAAATGGCCTCAGATGGTAGTGCATGTTAGTTCGAATCGTCAAAGAAGTTTCGGTTTTAGGTGAACGATTCATCATCATCGGCCGCTTTTATCTAGATTCGATCCTTGTCTAAATTCGTTCTCTACGATTCAAGTAAAATAAATACGAACTTGTTCGATGATTTGTTGATCATGGTTTGAAAGCGTAATCGTTGGTTGAGTTGAAGAACTTGGAGAAGCAGCAGGAGCAGGATTATTCGTAGGTGAATTTGGTTGCGCATTAGAATTTGTTCCATCGGTGACTTGTTGAAGAATACTGAGAAAAGCCTGTGGATTATCGTCTATCATCTAAAGAGAACAAGGAGAAGATAAATGAGAAAAAAACATTTTGTTTTGCTTTACTTGAGCAACTTCAGGATGTTCAGCTGCTAAGGTTTGTTTGATCATTTGAAGTTGTTCAGGATTATCTCTAAGCATTTGACTTATTTGTTGTAATTGCGCAGTCATACCTAGAAAAGAAGACGATATGAGTCAATTTGTTTGTTTTTATTATCGAGAAATATCACGAACCTCCGTCACCGCTACTTGCTGAACTAGTTGGTTTTGGTTTCGCTGTTGGAATTGAAGTTGGTTGATTCGATGCTGTTGGTTTTGGAGTAGAAGGTGTGCTTGATTGGTAAACTTTACCCTATAGGAAAAAACAAGAAAAATCGAATGAAATTTTCGTTTTCGATTGCATACTGAAGTTATATAGTCAACGGCTGCTTCGACATTATAAAAAGTAGCACGTAGAGCCTTTTCAGCTATATTTTCTTCGAAGCCCATGCCAGTAAGCGTTCTTAATGCACCTTCACGATCTTCTTCTGTTGAAAAAGCTTCTGGATGAACATCCTCAAATCCACCTGAACCTCCAGATGGAACGTATGCTGATTGATTTGTCGTCGTTGTTGTTGACGCAGCAGCAGCGGCAGATGGATTATAGGTTGGTTGTGGATACGACGATGCACCGCCGAATGGAGTATGTTGAAATGGATTTTGCATCATACCACCTGGACCTAATCCACCGAAGCCACCAAATCCACCAAATCCATTCGAACCAAATGCACCCATTCTATTCAAAATAAACAAATTGAATCTATTTGTTTCGAGAAAGAAAAACAAAGATTCAATACTAACCCCATAGGATTATTAAAGTTTGGATATTGTGGTTTCTTTTTTGGCTAGAAATCAAACAGAAACATTATCGAATGAAATCAAACTAGATTCTACAAACAGGTGGTTTAGGTTTGCCAGGCAATTGTTTAACAAGTACAACATAACCTTCAGCATCGATCGAATACTTGTCAACTGCATCTTCATCATCCATAACTTTTCCTTTGTGTAGTAATTTTATTAATTCAGGATCATATTTTTCTTTGATTGTAGTTTGTTTGGCTATTATCTCTTTCAATTCTTTGATCTTTTTTTGAAATAAATATTCAAAAATACAAACTATCATTCAATAAACAATAATAATATTCAACATACCGAATCACCACCGTCACAATCGACTCTAAATTCTTCATTATGTAAGTTCTTAACTAAGAGCTTCATTTTTATTAATTGACAATAAATTCTAACGCAAAATATGTAAAAATAAATATGTTGGAAAAAACAACTCGTATTTACTGTGCGTGCGCGCTCGAGCAGTATAAAAAGTATTTCTTCGTTCTGTTTCTTCCTATCCTATGCCCGAATAGAAAAAAACTTCATTTTTCTCGCTACGGACATCTATATTAAAATTCGTATTTCAAATTTCAAATCACTAGAAAGATGTCCGAATAGATCGATCGGTACATGTCAAACGATTTATTGAGATTTTATCGAAAAATGTCATGGGAATTTGTTTTAATAGAAGTATTTTGATATTTACTGTTTAGATCATCTAATATCAGAAACAAAACCTCGAATTTAATTTCGATTAAAACAAGTTGAAGATCTAGATGGTGCCACATAATATCCCATTCATGGGACATTGACCTAATGGTCCAGTGAATAATTGTTGTACATACTGACCGATCGACCTATCGCTTGAGAAATTAGCCGGTGAGAGTATATATACTCTACGCGAGAGAAGAAGAAAAAAATAAGACACACGAAAGGTGAGATCATGGATCGCGAAGATGAAGATTCAATGTCGATCGATCAGGAAATTGTTACGAAAGACTTAGTTATATGTTTGCCGATGTTAAGTGAATCAGATATTGAAATGATGATCCATGGTGCCGGCGATTCATCTCAATCGTATGTTTCATCATCAAATGATGAAAACGATGATGATGATGATGACGAAGAAAAACATAAACCATGTCTCAAACGTGATCAACAACGAATTAGTTTATTAAATAATCCCGACTATGGAATTGTACTATCATTCATCGATAAATTTCGTTCGCATATTAATTTCAAAAAGTATCCATTACGAATTTTCGAAGATAATCTACTTAGTGAACAGGAAAAAAGTATGCTAACCAAACGAAAATCCAAGATTTTCGAATTACATATGATTTTTGTCTTCATATAGTTAGCGCACGTTTTATTGATTTTCATATACATTTATTAAAAAAAGCAACAGGTGGTAGAATAACTGCACGGACTCAATTTATTCCAAATATGATTAAAGTATTTGATGATCGATGAAATCATATCAACGTACCTTTGTCTTTTTAGTTTGCCTATCGTTTTAATCGTTACGATGGCGCACAATTAGAAGAACATGGCTATGCAAAAATAAATGTCGATACAAAAGTTCGAATTTTAAAAGTAATTGATCATTTTCTTTGAAGACGGAAATTAGAACTTCTTCTTTTTTATTTTCATAGAATTTATTAGAACAACAACTCGATCGAAATCAAAGTTTGCAACGTGCAATTACTGATCAATCGAAAATCGATTTACATTCGAAACCAATCGGTCGCGATCGACTCGGTGCATCATATTGGATATTCTCAGTAAACGTTTTTGTTTTGAATCCTAAAGATAAAACACAAAGAAAACGTTGTTTTCAAGGATAGAGATTGTTTTATGCGGTTATTTCGGGAATATATTGATGAAAAACGCGCATGGACTAATGTCGCTAAGTGAGAGAGAGAGAAAACTCACGGAAGAAGTTTCGAGATGAATAATTTTTGGATTTAAATTTAGAAATGCCGATGAATTACAAAGTATGATTGAAATGTTGATATCAGATTCGGTTATTCAAAAGAAATTTCCGAGTAAATATTTGATTTTTATGAAATGAATTTGGTTGAAAACATAATCGAGTGTTAATTTAGATTGGAAATTGAAATATGAATGTTTTAATAACTTAACGAGTTCGAATAAATTCGAAGAAGAATATAGTTCAAATTATTTCCTCCATTCGAATCCAATTCAAGTCAAAGGAAGCGATAGTCCAATGTCGATTGTATTGGGTTCAAGTAATTTCTTATTGAGAAAAAAAAACAAGAAAGATTATTGAATCATCTCTATTTCAGCGTCGATCAAAGCGGAAAATATTAATCTAGATCCAATTGTTAATCTTGATCGAGCTGTACCACCCACCACCTCCTCTTCATCATCGTCGTCATTAAAATCACGACCGGTGGCGAAAAAAATCATAGGTTGATTTAAAGAGATTTTTCTAATGAAGGCCGTTTTTCAATGGAGATAATTTCTAGAATCATCATCTGATAATGAATCGATTAATTCAGATATTATTACTGGAAAACAACAAGCTCTTTCATCGTCATCACCATCATCGTCGTCAGAATCTTCAGGTGAATTTCACAAAAATAATCGTTTGACGTTTGATTTGTTTTATCACATGACTTTCTAGACGTCATAGCTAATCAAAGAGTGTCTACTATACAAACAGTTGTTCATCAACGTTTACGTATTCCATCATCACCTTCAGCTCTAACATCTCCACCAACGAGACATTCTTCAGGTTGATTTCGAAAGATTTTCTTCGCTCTTTGATTTCATCTGAACTTCTTCTAGATCAAGCACCTATACTTACATCTAGTAGACCACGAGGTTGACTCGATTAATTCTCTAATCTTCTGAATTAGCACACTATGTTTTAGAATCATCATCCGATCATGAATCGATCGGCTCGCAAATTATCACTGGTAAATCTGCGGTTACTTCTTCCTCGTCATCGTCAGATGTTAGTGATGAAGTTTTTGCATATGATCTACCTTCGAATACAACAGAACAGATCGTTGAACCTATGCAAGTTATTTCGTTGATACAAGGTATCAAACGAAAATTAGTCGATTATGATGATAGTGAAAGTGATAGCGAAAGTGAAAGCAAAATCGAACAACAAACTCCGAAATCCAAAGCGGATAAACGATCGAAAATGAAAACTACGGAACAGCCTATTGCATTACGTCGATCGAGACGTTCTTGTCGATCACTATTCGTATCGAATTCTCAAGATTCATCAAGTGCAATCAGTCGATCTTTATCTGATGTAACCAAACTTTTTCTACTTGAATAAATCAAAAATTCATTTTCATTGATTTAGGTTTCGACACGACAAACTCGAGATAATTATCGTCGATCGAAGACTGCAAATCAAACACGTCGTTGTCGTCGTCGAAATCGAAAACAAAAATATTCTTCAACGACAACATCCGATGAACATCAACAATCCGACGACGATCTATTCGACGAATATACTTTACAGAAAAATACCGCTCTCGATAGTCTTCTCGACGGCGATCTAGTCGAAGAACACGATCCAAACTACGTTCCTCCACGTTCAGCTCGAACAGTTGCACAATGTCCAACTGAATCGAAACCTTGTTTTCGTTGTTTACAAACGAATCGACTCGAGAGTTTAGTTCTATGTGACAGCTGTAATGATGCATATCATCTCGAATGTCTTCAACCGGAACTCATTTCTTTGCCTGATGAACCATGGGATTGTCCGTTGTGTGAACACAAGAAGTTATGCGAATCTTTAATTGAAAAATACAAGGAACTTGTTCAAGAAGAGAAACAATTCGAAGTCAAACGTCGTATATCGACTGCAAAACGACGAAAACGTTTGACAAGTGTAACGGTTAATCTCGAACGTTCGGACGAGATCGAGCAAATCATTCGACCGATGAAAACGAAACGATTTATCTCGAGTGACGAAGAGCCAGTTGAAGTTAAGAAGAGATCCAATCGAATCATTGAAGACGACAATGATGATGATGATGATGATGATGGGGACAGTGTTTATGGAAAGAAAAATGATGAAAATCGTAAACCATCCGATGAAGAAAACCAAATTGAAACCGATGGCAAACGTCGAGTTCGATCGTGTCGAAAAAAACAAACGAACTATAGTTTGGATGATTATGATAAGAAAATTAAGAAAGCTATTGTAGATGCAGGTGTTCATAAAGATTTAACTGACAGCGATTCTAGTAAATGGAAAACATGTTGTTTTTTTTCTACTATTGATTTATTTCCTATACGTAGATAATTCTGATGAAGTATTATCATCGAAAAAACGTTCACGTTATGAAGAAGACGAAGATTTCGAAGGCGTGAAAAGCAAACAAAAAACTGATTCACTAACTTCTCGTCGACGTCGGTAAGAATCGTTGTCAAATATTTGAACTTTCTCTTCGAACAAAACTTCATTTAGAACTGTGAATAGTGATACACGAAATGGTAATGACGATAGTCGACCAATGATCGAAGATAGTCGAAGTGATGGACGAGATTTCGATGATTTCGATGACTATGGCATGAGTGATGATGATACAGCGTGGAGGAATCGACGACCATCATCCGGTTCATCGACTTCGAAAAATAAATCGAAAACCAAGTAAATACTGATTTCAATCGTATTCAAACATTTCTTTCCTTTTCAATAGATCGACGATTAATCACAAAAAATTCATCATTCCATCCGACGACGATACGATTTGTATACAAATTCAATAGGAAATCTCCTTGACCGATTTTGTTTTCTTTAGCCTACGATCCAGATGATAGTAATCTAACGTCAGCAGAAAATCTTTCAAATCCTGTTAAAGTTAAATCCGAACCGGCAAGTGAATATCCGGGTAATATATTCGGTCGAACTGAAATCGTCAAAAATATCTATGATAAAAATCGTATCATCGAAAATGTTGTTTATACAAGTGAAGCGGCGAGTATTATTAATAAACCTCGTCGTTCGACTGTTCAACGAAAGACACCGGCAAAGAAGAAGAAAAAACCGACGATTGCCGATGAACAATCACAACAAGAACCCAATGACAATGAGAAAACGCCGAAGAAACGTGCCCAACGACGAAAACGTCTTGGTAGCAATGACTCATCGCCGAATAATGACGATGATGATTATGAATTAGCTGTGAATAAACAAAAATTATTCACGCAAGGCAAAAATACGACACGAACGAGTATAACAGGACATATTAAAAAATTACTTGGACAAGATGATGACGATGATGAGGACGAGGACGAGGAAGAGGAGGAAGATGAGGAAAACGATGGAGAAAAAACTGAAAATGGTGGTGAAATAATCAAAGGTTTCGAAAATTGTTAAGAAACTATTTAAAATTCTAATTATTTCGTTTGTATTTAATTAGAAAAGAAAAAGAAATCAGATAAAAAGAAGATTTCTCAACATGATGAATATCAAATATCAGACGATGATGATTTTCCTGATCCTCAAGAAATATTAAAAACAACTGGTTTAAATCTTAAACAACCACTACCTCCAACAGTAAACTCAAAAATAAATCAAATAATTTTGCTTTTTCTTTTTTCAGAAAGAAATTCCATTTCGAACGCCATACATGTCAACTATTCAATCATATCAATTTGCTATGGTCGATCCGACAGCACAATTCGAATTTACATGTCCAACAGATGATCCTATAACTGAGCCGAGTGATTCAAGTCAGATAAATGGTGATATAAACTCATCGACAACGACATAAATTCATTTTGATTGCATTTTATATTATTCACATTAGATTTTCTAGGGTCTTATCTATTTGTTTTTCTAGTTCGTTTTTTAAAAAACGATTAGTATTATTATTATTATTATTAGTGTTGTCTTTCTTCTGATGATAAAACCATTTGTAATCATTCGATTGTTTGATCTGCGATAAAAATAGAACAAGAACATTTGTTTTCATCTTTCAAATCTGTTCATTCGTTGTATTTTTTTCCTTTCTTTTGTCTTCTCATTATTATCATCACAAACGATAAGAAAAACAAACTATTCCAACAAAAAGAACAGAGAAAAGAAAAACAAACAAACGAAAATGATCAATTCGAATACATACATTTGTGATTAGAAAAGTATAAGTTTAAATTTAACAATTCTATTAAATAGTCGTCATATTTTGTATCTCGTCGATTCGTTCGGTACGATATAAAAAAAAACAACAATAGTAATTGACTGTCAAAGACAAACACAGAAGAAAGAGAAATGATTTTTTTGTCTAAGAAATTTGCTCGATTAGAATTGTATAAGAAAGAAGTCAGTGAAAAAAACATGGAAAAGAACAAGAGAATGAAGAAAAAAGAGATTTTTATCATTTCTCTAAAGGTTGATTTTACACACACACACACGCGCAATTTTGAGTAAAAATAGATCATTGATGACCAAGACAAATGAACAATCAAAAAAGAAAAGAATTTAAGTCATTCAATGGCTATCGAACCTACTTATTGCGTAGGCGTTTCTGACTGGGTCGGTTCAGCGTTTTGTTCTTGTGAGGGAGTTGATTCTACAGGAGGATTTGCTTGTTCATTATTGGATTCTGGCTGAGATTCAGCTGGCGGTGGTGGAGCTGGCTGCCAATCTTCACCACGATACACAAGTATTTTAGCTTCACGTTCAGCAATATCAAGATGTACTTCATTATTATGAACTTCAACATCGTAATCAAATGTCCATTCATGCCACCAGCCGTTTGCTGGCAGATGTGGAATGGTATAGTTAGCTAAAAGAGAATTGGTTGTACAATTTTTGTTTTCCTAATTTGAAAATTTCGTTTTACCAAGAAAAGTGCCCGAAAAATTAACGACAATAACAACTCGTTCGCCTGAATCAGACCTAGAATTCAATAATGATTCATTTGATAAAAGGAAAACATGCAAACAAACGGAATTTACCATCGTTGATAAGCTAACACTTTAGCATCATGATCCTCATGAAAAAAGTCGAGATTTGTGCTGAAAAACGCTCGATTTCCTTTACGTAAACGAACGAGACCTTGATAGAATCCGAGTAAATTCTTATTAATTTGATTTGAATTATCTTCTCGATCAGAAATCAACGACCAATCGACTTTGGCGATGCCAATAGTTTTCTCTTTATATTCACCAATTTCTTCTCCCATCCAAATCATTGGTATGCCAATACTTGTCATCTGTAGAACAACACCAAGTCGAATACGTTTAAAAGCTTCTTCACCAAATATCGATCGTTCTTTGCCCAATTCCACAAGCATTCGATCATGATCATGATTACCAATATAATTAACAACATTTGTCACACCGAGAAAGCCTTGTTGTCGACAATCGATACCGGCTTTCAAACGGCCAATATCGGCATTATCGTAGAGTATTAATTCTCTCAACGACCAATAGAAACTATCATGCCAACCTAAACGAAAAACTAGGATAGTTTGTTGTTCAATGGAACCGAATTTGTCCTACATCCGTCCATGGGACCATCGATATTGGTGATACAGGGTTCATCAGGTAGAAATTCTGCGACACAATAGAATGGTTTTGGTCCGGCAGCTTTTTTCGCTTCTTTAACAATCCAATGAAGGAAATCAAAGTTCTGAATTTGACGTGCTGCATCAAAACGAATGCCGTCAATGTGAAATTCTTCGACCATATAACGAATTGAATCTCCGACGAATTTTCGTGCAGGCCAAATATTATATTTTGGATCATAGAAAGCTATAGAAATCAAATGTCAATACAAAAAATTCTTTTATTCAATTTACTGTAATTCCATTCAGGTCCCCATGACACTAAACAAACAGAAAAATATTGACTTTTTCAAGAACTTTTTTCATTCGTTTTACTTGTCACATCTTTTGGATGATGATGATACCAGTAGTCATGATCGATCTGTGTTAAAGGCGACGATGAATCCGAATGATTATATACCTAAACAACACGGATTTTCTCGTGAATCTTTTGTTTTCTTTCGTTGCTTACACCATCTAAAATGACTCGAATGCCATTTTTATGTAATTCATCGATCATTTGTTTCAAATCAGCTGTTGTGCCGTAACTTGTTTCAATAGCGAAGTAATAACGTGGATTATACCTAAAATATGATTTCAATGAATACAGAAATATAAAAATTCGAATATTCGACATACCCCCTGGAAAATTCGAAATTAATTTGAAGAAAAAATAGAATAAAATTTCAGTTTTTTAAATCATCGATTCAGTTTATTCTTACCAAGAATGATTTCCTAGAAAACGACAAATTGAATTATTTTGAAATCAATTCAATTTATTTACGTACCTGGATATTCTTTGATTGGCATAAGTTCGACTTAAAATTAAAAGAAAAAAACAGATAAAATTTATGACAAAAAGTACATTCATACTCGCATTAACGCCGAGTTCTTTCAAATAATCGATTTTCTTCAAAACATTTGTAAATGTTCCACGTTCATTACCCTCATTAGAAGCATCACCGGAAAAATCTCCCACATGAATTTCATAAATCACAAGTTCTTCATCAGACGGTAAACTACAATTATCATATTTCCACTCATATTCGTCTAAATGAATTGATTTTAATTTCAAATTTCGATTTCTTGTTTTTTTTTCTTTGATTTACCTATAATACGTTTGCCGTTTTTAATAGTTAAAATACCGACAGCTTTGTGTGCATCATCTTAACAGCAAAAAAAACTAAATAGAGACAAAAAAAGTAATTGTTCGATTTGAACTGACCATTTCCTCGTTCGTCAACGTCAGTTGCATAGGGATCAACGAATGTGTACCAAATTTCAGTGAATGTCGCTTCGTGTTCACGTTGCCGATTACGTTCACGAATTTCATCGACTAATTTTCGATGTGCTTCGGCTTTCTCATCCTTTTCCTCTTGAGCTAAAAAATGAAATCATTGACTCGAATCAAAGGTCATTGACAGTTATCACCGTACTCAACTCGTTGTATTCATCATCTTCATAATTAGGCAATGCTGGTTCAGGTTCTTGTTCGAACCAAGATTTTGTTTGAACTGAAAAATAAAAATGATTTCTACTGATTGACCTTTTTCTTCTTATCAATTAGCAAAATCTACTTTTAAATTGATAATGAAATATTCCATCAGCTAAATCAACAGTCGCACGAAAATATCCGTCAGATTCATCTTTTTCCATGACTGAAACGAATTTTCATTTTGTGTCTTCGAATTTTTAATATTCAATTATGATCACTTACGAATATCAACACCAAACATTCGTGCACTGGCATTTTTTAACTAGAACGAGTAAACGATTATGTTTGAAAATAAATTTTCAAAAGAAAACACGAACTCGTAATGCTGCTTGTTTGTTATAGGGGGCAAACAGTGTAAAAGTAAATGGAGCCATTGTAATCTGAAAGCCAAAATCCGAAGATTGTAGTAAAATAAAAAGAAAGTCGAAGTATCAATTTTACGATTCACAGAAATACGAGAAAAATAATACTAAACACTTGCAGGTGCGTGTATAGATTAGATTTCGTCTAACCAAAGAACTATATCCTTTCTATGGCGATAGAATTATATAACGTGCTCGATGTACTCTTTGTACCCTGATAAAAAGTACCAGAGGAGGCGAGAAAGAAAACGCATCATATGTGTACGTTTTTTCTTTGTTTTAGTGTTCTTATCAAAACTTGAATGTGAAAAAAATGATTGTGTTTTTTTTCCATTTTTCTCAAATCAAAATTTAACAAAAAAAATACTAAGAAAAAAGGAGACAGAATGTAAGAAAAAGAGAAAGAAAACGTAAAAAACACTACTAATGTATAGTATATATATATATATATATATATTATTTGTTCTAACCGAATGAATAGCTGGATGAAGTGAAAATAGAGAAAGAAAAAAAGGAAAGAAAGACAGATCGATAGGCAATGTATCACACATACAAACGAGCAAGCAAAGAATGGAAAATGATCGGTATTGCGTAGAAAATTTCCGAGAAAACCAATAAAAGATCCCAACACAGATGGCAGTAGAAATCGAAAGTGAATAAGATTTATTTCGTTATTAGAAAAGAAAAGGACCTAACAATGTTTATTCAGCGTCATCGGTTGTCGGAAGTTGTTCGATGACCAATTTCACTGTTTGAATTTCGTCATCAGTGATTTGAGTTGGCAGATTTTGTAAAGCTGTTGATGTTTGAATTTCTTCATACGACTGTGGTCGTTCGATAGGACTGATTTTCAATCTAGACACGCGCAAAAAAAAGAAGAAAGTTTATGTTTCATAGTCAATTGGTATTTACAATGAAAGAATCAATTGTTGCAATTCACCGGATAGATTCGATGGCAATTCAGGAGTCCAACCTCGCAAACAAGCCAACAGTCCTAATTGATCTTCACCATGGAGCGGATGCCGACCAGTTGCGATTTCAATCTGAAATTCTCATCAATTTATTTAATAAATCAATCGAATTGTTTGTTTTTTTACAATTGACAATCCCAATGACCACATATCCGATCGAATTCCATAGCCTTGCGGTGATAGAGTACCATCGATTCGTTCAGGCTAAAATCGACGGAACTATGTTGTTTTCCTTTCAATCGAAATCATTCTCTTACAGCTAAATAAATCTTTGTTCCACGCGTATTCGATTCAGCCAAAGAATTAATCAATGGACTGCATATACCGAAATCACATAATTTAAATATAATCGGATTTTGATTGATGAGAATATTCGATGGTTTAACATCACGATGAAGTATACTTTGCGTTTTGAGAAAACTTAGCGCATCAACAATCTGTCGAACAGAAAACACAGTTGAAAATAATCGAAGAAAATCGACTCACATCTTTAATCATTCGTTTAAGAAGTCGATCGATGCATTGAACTAATTGTAATTCATGCATTTTTCGATAGAATTTCTCCATCGATGTTTCACATGCTTCCATGCAGATTAATAACTGTAGGGTTCCCTTTGAAAAATAAAACAGAAAGTCATGAAAATACGTGACTTCGTACTGATTCGAAATACTCGATCAACGAACGCTGTATAGTATTTTGTCACATGAAGATTTTCCCCAGAACCAACTGTTCGAATCGTTCGAAGATCGGTTTGAGTTGAATAACCATGTGGAGTTTTTGTCGAAGGCAGTAAACTCAATCGCTAAAAATAGTTTCATTTGATAGAATTTATTTTCTCTTTTGCTGCTCATCTACTTTAACAGCCATTCGAACGCATATAGAATCAGCGTTCACTTCAGATAGCATGACATATCCGAAATGTCCACGGCCAAGAACTCGAATATCAATTAATGTTCTCACGTTGACACTAATCGTTCGATTTTGATAAACAAAACTGGCTTCTTCTCCGACATCTAATAATCTGCAAAGAAGTTTTCGTTCGAATTTATTCGTGTTTATGTCTTTTTCTTTTCGATTTACTGATAATATGTTTGCGGATCGTTGCTCGATGTATTTTCTGTGTTACTTGTCACTGTTTGAAGAAAATCAATAGGAATCGCATCTAATCAAACAGCTATTCGTTTTTCATAGCAAAACTAATCATCAAATTTACTTGGCCTTGGACGTCTTCCTCGTGCAGTCATTTAAATAAATATTCCAAAAAAAAGAAGAACTCTCATTCAATCATTTCAAATCTTCGGTTTTTACCGACCAATAAAACTTGTTGATGTAATCCTCTACGTTCGAATTCTATTGGTTAGAATATATTACTACATATTATTATTTGTTCGTTGAGTATACAGTGCAGTATAGTTTTTTTTTTTATTACCCATGGCTTCATCATCGACAATAACTCAACAGTTAATAAATTCTTCGAACGATTCTGCTTTGTTCGATTATATGAAACAATTTGTTGAATATCAAGAAACAGGCGTTGATCTTCCCGAACTATCTCAACTTCGACAACTTGATATTTATTTGCAAAGTATTGATTGAAAAGTTTTATTCTTTTGTGATTCTATTCTATTTTATTCAGATTGTTATCATCATATTCAAGAATATGTGACTAATCTTCGAGAGAAACAATATGGAACAGTAAGGAAGAACAAAACAACCATCGAAATAGAACATTTTCTTATTTATTTATTTATTTAGCAAACTGAAGCCAATATTCAAACGAAATTAATCGATGCTCTCATTCAAGCCAAAGCGATTGGTGATAAAAAAATGCAGTTAAGCCAACAGATGCTCGACATAACCGAACGACAATCAAAAAAACTTAAACTTGCCCATCAAAAATATAGTAAATCAATCGATTGATTTCCTTGTACTGATTTATTCATCCATTCATGAATCATATTTTAGTCGATTCCAGCAATCAACAGTCAACATCATCGAACGACAATGATTCCGATCATGAATTCGATGTTGAAATTCATTCGACACGTTCGTTAACAAATAAAGCTTCGACAACATCTTTATGGAAACGCAAAGCAACAACAACAACGACGACGACAACAACACCACCAGCATCAACTGCAACAAATAATCATAATTCAACGCCATCGACCCTCGGTTTAAAACGTAAATGTGTTGTCAATTCCGAACAGAATATCGAACAACGTGAAAGAAAAAAAGTTACACAACGAAATTGTAATTCCAATGGGCAAAATTCTTGCAGTGGAAATCAAAGAAAATTCAAATTGAATAATGATTCATCATCGACACATTCCGACGAGCCAACATATTGTCTATGTTCGCAAGTAAAATATCGAATCAACAATTTGCTTTTTCGTTTCGTATTTCGACTTTTTGCTTTTATTCGTTTAGCTTTCATATGGTTCGATGATTTTATGTGATAGTAAATCGTGTGAAATCAAATGGTTTCACTTCAATTGCGTGAATCTAACAACTAAACCGAAAGGCAAATGGTATTGTCCAAACTGTCGAGATAATCGATCGTAAACGAATTAGTTCTTTCTTTCTGTACATCGTTGTGTGTAAATATTTATTACATTTTCTTGTTTTCTTTCATTTTTCTTTTTTTATTGCTTCGAAGTTATGCATAACTATAGATTTACTTTCAAAATACAAGATATTCTTTTTGATAGAACTATTTGATTTGAAATCATGCAAAGAAAGAAAGAAAAAAGATTCTGTTTATTTGCTTTTGTTTTCAATATCGGCCTTCAATTGATCGGGGTTAGCTCCGACAACACGATGAATTTCTTTGCCATTTTTAAAAAAGATAAATGTTGGCATAGCTTCAATATTAAATTCTTGTGACAAAGCTTCCGATTGATCGACGTCACATTTAAGAAAAACAACTGTATCTTTAAAATCCCTAGTGCTCCACTCTTCGATTTTTGGTCCTATACGAACACATGGACCACACCAACTATTGAAGAAGAGAATAGTTTTGAAAACAAAAACAAAAGACGAAATTTACGTGGCAAAAAAATCGACGACAACTAATTTGTCTTGATGTTGAGAAAATGTCGATTCAAGTTCATCGGTTGTTGTAATTATTTTAACCATGATTGAAATAATTTTAGTGAAGAAAAAACTCCAATGTAATTTATGCAAAATCTTATATTTACAACGGCTTTTTATACAGGTAGTCTCTCGCTTTTTTCTCTCTCATTTTTTCTCGTTAGAAGAAAAAAAAACGAGAGAAAAGTAAGTAAACTTTAGTAATTCTTTTCACAATGACTCGGCAAAAAAAAAAAAGAAAGAAATACCATTAAAAAAGTTGATATGACACATAAATACTCTGCATGATTAATACGTGACAGTCATGTTTCGAGAAACTTTTTTTTCTTCTTCTCCTTTTATTAATATTTACTATTTTTCAACAATTTGATCAGTAAAAATCGTTGCCGAACGATTCCATGGATCTTCGTTACCATCACGAAGATATTTGATTTCTTCGAGCCAATTCATTTCCGGTACTGAATGAGTTTGTTGCAAGATCCTGGCTTGAATTTCGAAAAAACTTTGATTAAATAATTGTGCTTGTTTATTCAATCCAATGAGAATAAAATTTGTCGTCGTTAGACCTCGGTAAACATGTCGAAATAAAGCACGAGCATATGTTTGTCGATATCGACTTTCGTGTTCGTACACAAAATTTCCTAGAACAATTCCATTCGATTTGAGAACACGTTGATATTCTCCGAGACATTCGAGTGTTTGTAATGTATGTGGAATATGTCCGTTCGATGTAAATGCATCGACAAGAATCATGTCGTACTGATTTGAACGTTGACGTTCGAGAAACTGTCGTCCATCTTTGATATGAATACGAATCGACTGATTATCTTCGAATGAGAAATATTTTCGTGCTAAATCAACAATCATGGAATCAAGTTCAACAATATCAATTAAAGTTGACGGTGAAAGCAGATGAAATGTTCTCGGTAGAATGCCAATGCCTAAACCAATGAAAAGTATTCGATCAGGTTTCGAATTCCAAAGAAATGCAAGTAATTGTAAACGCATGTAATCGAATAAAATCACATTGGGTTTTTCAATATGTACAACACCTTCAAAACCAAACATATCAAATCTTAGCATGCGTAATGAACCTGACTGTGCTATGGTTATATTATGATATTTCGATGAACATTTTTCAAGTATTGTTTCTTTATTTAAAATATAACTATATTGACCAAAAGTAACTCGTTCATCTAGACGAATATAAGAATTGAAGTTTGATGAGAATGTCAAAAAAAGCAACACATTCTCGTTCGTCTCACCTCGAGATTTCCATACAAAAATAATCAATAATAACAATGAAAGAGTCGAAACAATTCGTAGATTAAAAACTCGATTAACATAATGTAAAAACAACAGACAATTTGCAGAAGATGCAAATTGTTTTTTATTAAATAAATATTTAAACATTTCATTCAGTTTTGTTTTTTTTCTCGATATAACATTTATTCATCATACAAGTTATACAAAGGAAAAATGTTGTTGCTTAACATTTGCCTCTGCAAAGATGTATAATCAGTACACACGTGTTGTTTTTGTCGCTCTTTACGAGATGTATTTTTTTCCTTTTCCTTCATCAGATGTCAAATAAACTTATATAACCATCGACACAACAGAGTTTCACGAGTACAAAAGTCGAAGGAGTAACCTTGATGGTGTTACATAACGTAATCCCGAACATGCATATAAATAGTCAAACACATAACGATAAAATTTAAAACAAGAATGGAGAAAACAAACGTGCGTAGTAGTTTAACAATAGATGACACGGGTCGTAGGACAGGTTCGTTCGAACATAGTTGGTGGCGAATATTATTGATTGTCCTTGCAATTGTGGCTTTTATTGTCACTTGTGCTTTCAATGGTCTTGCTAGTTCAGGTTCAAGCGGTATGTTTTATTTTTTTCAAAGATTTAAGCATTCGTTTTGTTTTTGTCTATAGGTATTTTCAACCAACGAACAGGCAGTGTTAGCGATCAGAATCTAACAGATTTCACTCCAGCTGGTAATTTAAAATGAGAGATTATTTTCATTGATTGATTATTTTCTTTCTCTTTTTTTTTATCTGAAATCAGGTTGGACATTTGCTATTTGGGGTTTGATCTATTTTTGGCAAGCTGCATGGCTAATCTATGCTCTCAGTCGAATACCAAGAAAATCGAATACAAACTATCTTTATATTCATCCAAATACACTTCATTATAGCGTGTTTATACTCTATATAATCAACATGGGTTTAAATATCGGATGGTTAATTATTTGGGATCGAGCAGAGTTTGGTGTGAGTAAAGAAAATTCATTTTAGATGATTTGATTGAATATATTTTATGTTTCAGTGGTCATTATTAGTTATTTTTCTCATGTTTTTGACAATAATCATTCCGATGATTATCACTCATATTCTTCTTCAACGAAATCGATCGATTTATGTCAATTCAAATCGGTAAAAATATTCTCTTCTGTTTTTGTTTTCTAATCGAAATGTTCTTCGATTCATTTTTATTAGTAAATCAGATATTTGGCTTGTCCGTGTTCTTGTTCACAATGGTTTGGCTATTTATGGTACATGGTTATATCTTGCTACTTTACTCAATCTAACTGTTTGGATTTCTCAAATATACAATCGAAATCCACAATCTGTTACCGATGTATCAACGGCTGCATTAAGTCTTGTTCTCATTGCAATATTTGTTTATTTCATATGTGAAAATTTCATTTTCTATTCATCAATGGCTTACACATTTCTTCCATGGTTTGTTCTTATTTTTGCTTTATCAGGTATCGTATCGAAAAATTCGAAACGTACGGATATTCCTGATCGAAATAAATCATTTGCATTGGCCTTACTCATTATCTGTTGTATTTTGTTCTGTGTACGTGTTATTTTATTTGTTATACGTTATATCAAACGAAAAATTCCAACAATTCAAGATCCATAGCAAACAAAAAAAAATTAGACATCTGTAGATTTGTCATTGAAAAAAAAATAAAATAAAAAGAACGAATACTGATTTGTCGTATGTTACAAAAGAATTTGTTCGTATCATTGGGCTTGTTCGATTTTATCACGTCGTTGTTTTAATTTGATTTTCAATGAACGTGTTAAAGTATCATCGATTCGAAACGAAAAATTATCTAGAAAAACAAATGAATCGATTTTGAGTGTTGTTTTCTCTCTCTCTCAGCTCTACCATCTGCATCGTTGATTGTACTCGATTTCAGCGAACTTATCGCACTATGATTAAGAACAGGTGACTGTTCAGGTACATCTGCTGAATGATACTAAGAATTTAAAAAAAAAAGACAAAGAAATTAATTCAAGTGAATTGATTGAAAGTTTTCCTACGCCGGAGAGTTTCTTCTGTTGAGAAAGTAATGAAAATATTCGAGCTGATTCTTCTGGATTGGTCAGCTGATCCAATGTATTTTTTGATAATTGAAATATTTCAATTCCATTCATGCCTCTCAAATTTTGTGCGAGTCTGAACAAGAGAAATGAAGATATGTGGAAGAAAAGAAACGATGTTTTTGTCTATTACTGTGACGAGATATTTTTCGATGCTAACCATCGTTGAACTTCGTCTCTGGAGGAATTCTGATTGATTGTAACAACTCGATCGGTTAGTCGTGCAGTTAATTCTTGTTGAAATTCATCAATCGGTTGAGAACCTTGTGACAAAATATAGAATCAATAATCTTTCAATTCATAGAACACTTACGATCAGATCGTTTACTTCGATTACTGATCGGTATTTTCATTGTTGACCATGGCGATGATCGACTTGTTAGTAAATCAGCTGGTAGAGGAGGAGGAGGAGGGGGTGGTGGAACTTGTGGTGATGATGATCTCGATGTAACCAATGGTTTATATGATTCCTGATAGAATTGATTTCTCGGTGTTGTTGAACTCTGATTTGATTGCATGATGAAATTATTTCCATGAGAAGGTGAACGTAGAAGATATCCGGGATAATTATTCTCAATAGGGTATTGTTGAGATCCATTGAAATTGAAATTCATCGATTCTCGATTAGGTGCACTCGATGAACGTAGAACGAACGCTAAATAATATAAAATTTTCATTGTTTGTCATGCAATGAAAAAGAAAAACAAAGAACAAACAACAGAATAATCAAGAAATCAATGTTATGCAAAGATATATATATATGTGTGCGAATATCAAACACGCAGCAATAGATCAGAATAAGCTTTCAAGAATA